>OGRN01000289.1_pt1 | contig 50779 bp, 38 predicted proteins | sample 1553401 | NCBI WGS metagenome assembly OGRN01 (sample SAMEA2580096, study PRJEB22360) | human gut metagenome | biome: human gut; feature: human-associated habitat; material: faeces | place: Denmark | collected 2008/2010 | reverse complement strand
TCACGGTCTTGTTCGTGATCGAGGCGAAGAAGCCGATGCCCTGCTGCTTGCTGACATCCAGCTGGTCGCCTTTGACATTAGAGACCATATCTTTCTGATTGACGACCACATGGCTGATGACCGGCCGAGCTGCGGTAGCGTGAACCACGCTTGCGCCATCGGCACCAACAGCCTTCCACAGGCTGGCTGCGGTGTCGCCGTCATTGGAGACCGCACCGAGCATAGTGCCGGAGAACATGAGCGGAGTCCACTCGGTGTTGTTGGTATCTGCCGCGTTCTTGGACAGGTCGATGTCACGGAAGATCAGGTAGTTGGCGTCTGCGGAATAGGTCAGGCCGGTGTTGGCAGCGGAGTAGTCCGTTTGCGTGCCATCAGCACCCACGCCGTAATACTTGGTGCGGGTCTTTCCGACGTCTAACCGCGTGCTGCACAGCAGTGGACTGTCGTGGTCGGAGGCATCAGCATCGCGCAAAGTATCTGAATTGGAGAGATCGGCGTCACCGGCGTATTCGGAAGACGGCGTGCCGTCCACCCACTGATAATTGAGGGGTCCTTGTCGCGTACAAGTCTGCTTGACCTTGTTGATGCGGCCAATAACCTTCTTGCCAGAACCAATCGCACGCAGCTGCTGCTCGTTACCAATCAGGATGTAGGTCTTGCCGCTGATCTCCTTGGTGACCTGACCCTCAAAATCACGGCCGCCAAGCGCCGTCGCGGCGACCTGCACATTGGCCTTCGCCGGCGATTGATCCGTCGCATTTGAGGAATCGTTCTTGGCATCTTGAGAAGAAGCATCGTTTGGAGCCTGAGTTTGGGCTCCATCATTAGCGGAATTGCCAGCGGTAGCTTCTGCTGAGTCGTCCGCCTTATTGTCTGTCGCACCATTTGAGGATTCGGAAGGTGTTGGCGCACCGTTTGATGTATTGGCCTCTTCTGACGTCTTATCGTCAACGTTGACATTGCGAGCAGAAGGAGCAGCTACGACAGTATTATCCCCCCCCCCCAGAAATTACGGCGTTAGGAGAGCTACTCACATCGTCTATATTCTGAGCATATGCTGCAGGCACCATGCACACGATGGACAAGGAAACAGCAATAACCGAAGCAAGGCAACGCTTCAAGGCATGGCGCTGCCTTCCAGATTCCTGTTCTGTTCCTCCGTTAAACCCGCAACGGACGAACTTCGATTTCGAGCCCATTGTTTCCCCTCATAGATTCGCAATCCCTTTTTCGGGAGGTCACTGCATACAATTATACAAGAAGTTGGCCCGTTGTCTAATTGAAAGTGCAACACCCGTTATTGGAGATTGTCCAGATAACCAGTCCGAAGGGATGTTGCACCTATGGGGAAAGTATATTCGCACCTGTCGGAAGAGGAACGCCAGGTCATCCAGATCGAGGTCGGCAACGGCACGAGCGTCAGGAAGATAGCCCGTTTGCTGGGACGCGGCCCGTCCGGCATCAGCAGGGAGATCAGGCGCAACACGTGGTTCCCGTCCAACGAGAGCGAGTCCTACCGGCCGTACCGGCCGAAGCGTCTGAAGACGGGCCCGTGGACGGGCCGCTACTACATCGCCGGCCCCGCGCAGCGCAAGGCCGACCGGCGCAGGGCGAAGCCGCGCAAGCCATACCGCCTGTCATTCGGCCGCCTGTGGGCGCGGGTGGACGAATGGCCGGGTAGAGGCTGGTCGCCGCCGGTCAGCGGCATCATCCGCCGTTGCCTGCCCAAACGCACGATCATCGAACCCGGTATGGCAAGAGGGCTCCAGGAGATCGTCGACGAGACCGACAACCGGCCCATGCGCATGCTCGGCCACCTCACGCCCGCCGAGGCATTCGCCGACGAGCTGCTAAACTTGCAAGACAAACAAGGATGTCGCACTTCTAAATAGACAACGGGGACAAAAGAACAAAAAACGCTCATTTGCGGGGGCCGGTTAGCGTATGTCTTTCTGGGCAAAAAGAAAAGCCCCGCAACTACGCGGGGCTTTTCCAACGAGGCCATAAGAGAGGAAGAGAATCGCCTCGTTTAATGGTTGGCATGACCGGAGTCATACCAAGTATCTGCTAGTTCCTCTACTAGTTCAGACGCAGCTCGGTCGACGGAGCGAACAGGTGCATCTTGGAGGGGTCGATCTTGATCTTGACGGTCTGGCCGATCTTCGGCAGCGCACGCGGGTTCACACGAATCGTGGTGAGCTTGTTCTGGTCGGACATCATCGTGGACGCCTCGGCAGCGGAGCCATCGGTGATGATGGTGCCGTAGATGTAGCCGTCGGAGCCCAGATCCTCGATGTTCTGAACCTTCAGCGAGAAGGCGTTCGGATCGTCCGGGGTGGCCAGGGTGGCATCCTCGGGACGGAAGCCGACGACAATCTTGCCGCCATCCTCAGCGGTCAGCTTGTTGACGGCCTCGGTGGGCAGGTCGACGGTGTCCTCACCGATCTTCGCCTTGCCGTTGACGACCGGGTGAGTGTTGATGTTCATCGACGGGGAGCCGATGAAGCCGGCGACGAAGACGTTGGCCGGGCGATCGTACAGCTCGGTCGGAGCGCCGACCTGCTGCAGGACGCCGAGCTTGATGACGGCGATGCGGTCGCCCATCGTCAGAGCCTCGGTCTGATCGTGGGTCACGTACAGGGTGGTGACGCCGAGCTGACGCTGCAGGGCAGCGATCTGCGTACGGGTCTGCACACGGAGCTTGGCATCGAGGTTCGACAGCGGCTCATCCATGAGGAAGACCTTCGGCTCACGAACGATTGCACGGCCCATGGCCACGCGCTGACGCTGACCACCGGACAGAGCCTTCGGCTTACGATCGAGGTACTCGGTCAGGTCGAGGATCTCAGCGGCCTTCTCGACGCGCTTGCGGATCTCTTCCTTCGGGGTGCCGGCGATCTTCAGGGCGAAGCCCATGTTGTCGGCGACGGTCATGTGCGGGTACAGAGCGTAGTTCTGGAAGACCATTGCGATGTCGCGGTCCTTCGGCTGCATCGTGGTGACATCATTGCCACCGATGAGGATGCGGCCCTTGTTGACCTCTTCCAGGCCGGCCAGCATGCGCAGAGTCGTGGACTTACCGCAGCCAGACGGGCCAACGAGCACCAGGAACTCGCCGTCCTTAATGTCAAGGTTCAAATCATCCACAGAGGGCTTATCGTTGCCCGGGTAGATACGAGTGACGTGGTCGAATACGACTTCTGCCATGATATTCATCCTTTCAGAGGCAGGTACGTGCCTCACGATCCGTTGTAAAGGGATTACTGTGCCTTGATCATCAGTCCCTGCACTGGCAACATCAAACCGCAGCGTTTTTTCCTTCGGTTCATTGAAGACTCTCTTCGTTGAGCCACGTACTACTATACACGTCCGCTGGAACACGTCAACACGCGCGTCTGAAACGCGGACGTAACATCGACGGGCCTTCAACCGGTATCCCGCAGCCGGCATTATCCTTACTCCGGCCTCATCTCAGTCTCCCTCCTCCCATCCATCTCCCGCCTCTCCCCCTCCCCAAGTCCTCTCCTCTTTTTGCGTTCCTAAGTGCGCGCCGAAACGACGACCGTGCGCACATAAGTACGCAAACAGGGCCATTTGCGTCCGTATGTTCGCGCACTTGTCGTTCCGGCGCGAACTTAGGAACGCAACGGCGCTTCCGGCTCAATCGGCATGCTCGAATATCGGGTGCGCCCCAGCACGCGGCACACCGGCCTGCATCAGCTTCATGACGAACGGCGCGCGCTGGACCACTTCGATGTAATTCGTCCGTATCACAACGCTCACTCCGGCCTCTTTCAGATCCTGTTCGCGCTGCCTTTCGTCACGGACCACCTGCCGAACATCCCGGTTCGACGTCATCTCTGGATCGATGTATTTCTGCATACCGTCAAACTCCAGCACGATGATGCGGCCATCTTCCGTATGCCAGATGAAATCGACCCGGCCCGCCTCCTTGCCGGTCACGCGGCTGTAAAACGTATGCTGCAATTGCGGAGGAACAAACCCTTCTTCGATGGATACAGCCCGGCAGAACGACTCTCCTCCGTTCTCGCTGCGAGCATCCGCATAATGCAGCAGACGAAATACCGGCCCACAATCCACTCGCAGACCATCACAGACGGCGACGATCTCCTCGCGGGTCACGAGCCCCCGGCGCAACGCGGAATCGAACATCGACAGCACGTGCTCGAACGGATACAAGAGCGCGCAGTCCACCAAGGTTCTTGCCGGACTGGTCACACGTACCTCGCCGATACATACATTGTCACGCAATGCTCGTTCGTGGGCGATCCGGTCAGCCAACTTGCTCACCTGACTCCAGGTATTCGACCCGTCCTGCGCTGCTCCATCACCGCGAGGCCGGTACAAACGGACCACACGGCAGTCCTCCCGTATATCGGATCTACGCACCGAGATGCGCCGCAGCCGGTGGTACGACCGACGTGACTTGGTGAATCCGTCAGTCGCGATGTACACGTATGGCTCGTCATGCAGCGTCCATGAGTGCTCGAACCCGTAGATGACCGCCGCGCTCAGTCCGGCGAATACGCGCTCGGGATGCCGTCTCGCCATTTCGCGAATGACATGTGACGCTTGCTCAATGGGATTCAGACCATCCCAGTATTCACGACGCGCGTACACGCTGCGAAATGGCCGCACGACATCGCCGCAACGAGTTCGCCGCAGCATCGCCTGTCGTTCCGCCGGGCTGGACGCGGAACAACATCGCCCGTCCATTTCCGCCCGGTTCATCAGATCGTCTAGATGCTTGTGCTGTCTCATATGTTGATGATGACAATATGGACCGCCGCTGCGCAAGCGAATCCGGGGTATGTGGTCGAAGGCTAGGCGATTGTGGATAACTCGGCGCGCCACGGCGGCATCAACGGCTGTGACGACACATTTGCGTTCTTAAGTGCGCGCCGAAACGACAAGTGCGCGAACTTAAGAACGCAAACCGGCCCATTTGCGTTTCTAAGTGCGCACAGTCGACGTTCCGGCGCGCACTTAGAAACGCAAACGATATCAGGGGGGGTAGAGAGTATCGGAGAGGACAGCAGGGGAAGGAGGAATATCAGGGGTAGAGAGAACGGGCACAGGGCGGTGAGTAGGATAGGAGGGTATGAGCGATGCGTTGAATTTGGAGCCCGGAGCGTTGGTCGGCGGCTACACGCTGATGTCGCGGCTGGGATCCGGAGCCATGGGATCGGTCTGGCGCGTGCATGATGACGGTGGCGAGGAATACGCGATGAAGATATTGCGCGATTCGCTCGCCGATGACCGTTCGACGGCGTCCGCGCGCGATCAGATCACGGCACGTGAGCGGTTGCGCCGAGAGGCGATGGCGTTGAAGAAAGTCAATCATCCCGGCGTGTGCGGCATCGTGGACATGGAGTTGGATGATTCGCTGGCGTTCATCGTCACCGAGCTGATCGAGGGCAAAAACCTGCGGGACGACGTCGCCGCGAATGGGCCATACGTCGCCGATGACCTGGAACGACTGGCATCCAAGCTGATGGACGCAGTCAAGGCGGTTCATGCGGCGGGCATCGTGCATCGAGACATCAAGCCGACCAATGTGATGGTTTCGGCGACCGGCCCGGTTCTGGTGGATTTCGGCATCGCCATGGGCGAAGGCGAAAGCCATGTGACGCGCACCGGCTCGGTGATGGGAACGCCGGGGTTCATCGCGCCGGAGATTATCGAGGGAACCGAATCCGATGAGATCACGGACTGGTGGTCCGTGTCGTCGGTGCTGGCATTCGCGGCAACCGGGGAGCCCGTTTTCGGCACCAAGCCGATGATGGCGGTGCTGGAACGCGAGGCGTCCGGCAACGCGAACCTCACAGGTCTTCCCGCCACCACCATGACGGCGTTCCGTGCGGCGCTGAACCCGGATCGCAGCAAGCGCTGCACTCCGGAGCAACTGCTGCAGGCGATCACCGTGGACGCGTTCAACCCCGGCGCCTGGCAGCAGTACGACGATGACGCCGCGCAATCCGGTCAGACGGATGTGATGCGCCCTTTTGACCATACCGGTCTGCGCAACCCGCGTCTGTTATGGCGCCCGCATGAGCCGGCCGAATCAGGTGAAAAGCCGACTGCAGCCGTCACCAAGGCAGGAATGCCAAGGCAAACCGCGATGCCCGGCGTTCGGCCCGCTTTGCAGCGGATCATCGGACAATCGGCGCCCTCACCGTATGCGACGGTTCCGCCGATTCCGAGGCTCCCAAACGCCAGCCAAGCCGCTGACGCTGCATCCGCCAGTCTTCGACGGATACCATCAATCGGGACAGGAGCAGATGCCGGAACCTCGGACGGAACCGTACCGCTCCGGGGAGCACCGCTACCGGGAAATATCGCGTCTTCTCAGGCACCCGGCAACGACCGGACGGCGCCGATGTCCCGCCTCACCCCACCTATGCCGCCGACCATGCCGGTCGGCACCGAAGCGACCGAATCGTTGCGCCCACAGCCGACATCGGTTCTGCCCGCCTCCACCATGCCATTCGATTCCACGGTCAGCGTCGGACGAACCATGCCCATGCAACCGCAGCCGACGACGGCCCTACCCACGGACGATGCGGACATGACCGGAGCAACGGCCGTAATCGAGCCGTCATCATCCGCCGACACCGCGGCAACCCTGGCGATGGATGATCCAGTGTGGTCGGGGCGCCAGCAAATCCCCACCATGACCATGCCGCCGCTGAGCCCCCAGCAGATCTTCGCCGACCCTGATGAAGCCGCAACGCCGACGACCGCAATGCAACCCGGCCAGCCCGCACAGCTCCAGCCAGCCGCGCAATTCCAGCCGTCCATGCAAGCCATGCCGACAGCGCAGGCCATGCCGCCGATGGCCATGAACCCGGCAGGCATCAAGCGCCAGACCTATCTGCGTCAAGGCACGCCGCTGCTCGCCGCATGGGCAGCGCCCATAGCCGCAATGGCCGCGAGCATGCCGTTGGCGGCAATGGTCGCAGCCACGCTGCTGTGCTGGCTGCTGCTGACGGTAGGCTATTCGACAGACGCCCAGCTGCAACGCGAATACAGACGCGGCGGCACACACAGCGCCGGCGACACCGCGATGCGCATCATCACGCTGCCATGGCACGCCCTCAGGGGGTTGCCTGCGGCAATAGGGCGCGGGCTGCTCGCCGTCGCGACGCTGGCGCTGGGATCCACCCTCGCGACGCTGATCTTCAGTCTGCCGGTCGTAAACACGCGGTTCGCCATAGGCGGCATCACCATTGTGGTACCCATCATCGCCGCCTCCCCCGTGTCCCCGTCAGGTCTGGCTCTGGCCATCTGCGCGGCGATCAGCTGGATCATCGGTATGCTGGCGCCCGCACCGACCATGCTGCGACTTGGCACCGGCACCCTGCTCGGTCTCAACCGGCCCGCGGGCTCCAGCGGCGCAGGCATGCTCCCCGAATCGTCCGACAACGAAACCGCTCCCGCGATATCCGCCCAACATTCCGGGCGTGAATTCGCCGTATGGATCGCATGGGCGGTGATTACACTCTCAGCGTGCACGCTGCTCGGTCTCGGACAGGGCATCAACTGGTGGCCGCTGCCCTCCAACGTCGCATAACATCCCCATCCCAGCTGCATGCCGAGCGACGGCAATGCCCGGTTTGTAGCCATTGTCACGTTCCATCATGCGGCAAACGGCGCAACCCGCCGCCGGAAAAGCGAACCCTTCTACTACTATGGGCAACAAACCGGCAGGAAAGGGATAACTGTGGCACAAAAGAATCAGAACGCGAAGCGCAACACCAGGGCAAGCCGTCGCGCCGCCGAAGAGAAGGCGGCGCAGGAGAAGGCGGAGCAAGCGGCCAAGGAGCGCAAGCAGCAAACCATCATCGGCGCGGTGGTCGTCGCCATCATCGTCGTGCTGGTGGCAATCGCCGGCTTCGCCATCTATGGAGCCATTCACAAGAACGACGTGGCGAAGAGCACCACCGAGGAGCAGGCATACCAGCAGCTGCAAAAGGTCGAGACCAAGCCATCGGCGGCCGACGACAAGGGCGGCATCCTCATCTCCAGCGAAGGCTATGGCAAGAAGGTGTCCGGCGCCCCCACCGTCGCCGTGTACATGGATCCGCTGTGCCCCGGCTGCGGCGAGTTCAACCGCCAGACCGATCCCACGCTGATCTCGCTGGTGGACGCGGGCCAGATCAACCTGGAGATCCACCCGATGTCGTTTATGGACGAATACTCGACCGACGAATATTCCAGCCGCGCCACCGGCGCCATCCTGTACATCGCCAGCAATGACGACAACCCCGATCACCTGCTCAAGTTCATCTCGAACATCTACGCCGAGGACTTCCAGCCCGGTGAGGCCAGCGAATACAAGTCGGTCAAGAACAAGGCACTCAAGCAGCAGGCGATTGACGCCGGCGTACCGCAGTCCGTGGCCGACAAGGCGTTCAACGGCGAATACAGGAAATGGATGGATGCCATCAACCTGTACACCCCGAAGCGCCCCGAACTGTGGCAGGTGTCCGGTTCGAACAAGGGTGTCATGAGCACGCCGACCATCACCATCAACGGCAATTACTGGGATCGCAACCAGCTGTCACTCGCCGGCATGAACAACAAGACCGGCATCATCGCGTCGCTGGGCCTGAAGGAAAACGAAGTCGGCCAGAAGGGCACGATGCCGTCGATCGGCGAATCGGGCAAGCCGATCTCGCTGACGACCGGCGAATGACGAATGACCCGTCATGCCCCGCAAATGAACGATGACACCCACGTAGACCCGTGTCGCGCTGCGATCTTCGACCCCGGCCGAAGGAACCGCAACACGGGTTTGCGACATTCTGAATTGACCAGCGCGGTGAAACTGGTAAGCTGGTCAATCGTTCGATGACACCTGTCCGCATTGTGCGAATGGGGTCCGCCTCCTTAGCTCAGATGGCCAGAGCGGCCGCCTTGTAAGCGGCAGGTCGTCGGTTCGATCCCGACAGGAGGCTCGCGGCACAGCATACCGCGTGTCATGTGCGATGCACGGTCGACATGTAGTAAGCTGTGTTTACATATAGTCTTACCTTGTGTAAGTGCCAGAAGCCTTCCCCCAACTTATGGCTTCTGGAAGGCAGAGCGTCCCCCAATTAGCTCTGCCCACAGGGGGGCGGGACAATCCCCTTCTCTCCCGCCCCCTTCTTCTTTATTTTGATATATGTGACCACCCCAGTAGCTCCGCGACAGCCCTTCGGGCAGGGCAAAAAAGTACCAAATGTGGGAGTATGGGTGACGGTCGTGCGATGCCCAGCGAAGCATCATCGTGATTGGTTACAATGCTAGCCGTAGCTCATGGAAGGATGACATATGGCCAGGCGGTGGACACCACGACGTTTTGTTCGATTGCGTCGCATTCGGGTGGCGATCTGCGCCGTCGCCGTGGCTCTTGCCTCAACGGTCGCATTCGGCGTCGCCGCACGCAAGACCATCGCACTCAGCATCAACGGCGACACCCAGACCGTCACCACGTATGCCATGAGCGTGACGCGCCTGCTTGAAGAGCGGGGCGTCGACGTCAAATCCCATGATCTGGTGCAATCCACCAGCGGCGACATCCTCAGCAATCATGACGTGGTCACGGTCCGCAGCGCATATCAGACGACCATCAGCATCGACGGACAGCGCGTGCCGTTCTGGACCGTGGCGACCAGCGCCTCCCAGCTGCTCGGGTTTTTCCAGCAGAACGAGAACGAGGCCGCGAAAGTCACCGTGGACATCGACAACATCTACAGCCAGCTCACCGGCGGCCTCGTCATCAACGAGTCCGGCCCGGTGACGGTCATCGCCGACGGCAAAACGTCGGTCGCGCCGAATGGCAAGCTTCCCGCCGCGTCGATTCTCGATTCCAAAGGCATCAGCCTCAACAAGGAAGACCGCGTCAGTGTCGAGAAGGACGGAGACAAGACCGTGCTGCGCGTTCAGCGCGTCACCCACGGGCAGGAGACGACGACCGTCGCCATTCCCCATGGTTCGCAGACGATTGTTGATAAGTCGTTGAAGCCAGGAACATCCGTGGTCCGCCAACAGGGGGAAGACGGCGAGAAGAAGCAGGTCTATAACGTCACGTATGTCGATGGCATCGCAGAGACGCGAACGCTGATTTCGGAGACGACCACCAAAATCTCCCTCGACACCATCGTCGCCGTAGGCCCGGAGAAGGCCGCCGAACCTTCCGACACCAGCAAGGGGCAAGCCGATAAAGGCAGTGACAACGCCGGCAAGTCAGGCAACAAGTCGAATACCGGCAAGTCGGATGGCAACTCCTCGAATGGCAGCACGTCCGGCGCAAACAAGTCGGATGATACGTCGAACAATGACAAAAACAACGACAAGAACAACGGGAATTCGGGCAACAACGGCAATTCCGGGAACTCAGGGAACTCAGGGAACTCAGGCAATAGCGGCAACTCGGGAAACTCCGGCAACTCGGGAAACTCGGGAAACTCCGGAAACAACGGCGGCAACGGCGGCAACGGCGGCAACGGCAACTCCGGCAACAACGGCAATTCCGGCAGCAGCTCGCAGGGACGCCTATGGCACCCGACCGCCGCGCAGGCCAAAGCCTACGCATCCGGCGCGGCCGCACAGCGCGGCTGGACCAGCTACGACTGGACATGCCTCGACAAGCTGTGGACCCGCGAATCCAGATGGCTGTGGTACGCCGAGAACGCGAAGACCGGCGCCTACGGAATTCCGCAGTCGCTGCCTGCGAGCAAAATGGCCGAGTTCGGCGCAAATTACCGTGACGACGGCGCTGTGCAGATCGACTGGGGGCTGGCGTATATCGCCCGACGGTATGGCAGCCCGTCCAAGGCATGGGAACGCTCCGAGCAAATCGGCTGGTACTGATAGCGAGCGTTATGACTGACATGAATCCATCCCCTGCACCTTCCGGAGCATCCGCAGCCGCCGAGAAACCCGCAGTCGCCGGGCGACTGCTCGGCGCGGCCGACATCCGTCACATAGCAGCCGAAGCCGGCATCAGCCCGACCAAGAAATTCGGCCAGAACTTCGTCATCGATCCCGGAACAGTGCGCCGCATCGTGCGCGAGGCCGCGGTCACCGCCGATACGCGGGTGCTGGAAGTCGGCCCCGGATTGGGGTCGCTGACACTGGCCATCCTGGAAACCGGCGCCACGATGACCGCGGTCGAGATCGACCCGCCGGTCGCGCAACGGCTGCCGCATACCATCGACACATACATGCCGGATGCGAGGAACCGCCTCACGGTCATCAACAAGGACGCGCTGGCCCTCACGTCGGCGGACCTCCCCGAGTTCAGCGGCGACGAACCGTTCACCCTGGTGGCGAACCTTCCGTACAATGTGGCCACGCCGATCATCCTGACGCTGCTGGAACGCTTCGACATGCTGACGTCCTTCGTGGTGATGGTGCAGAAAGAAGTCGCGGACCGTCTGACCGCCACTCCCGGCTCGAAGATTTACGGCGCGCCCAGCGTGAAGCTGGCGTGGTACGGCTCGGCGGAACGCGTGGGCAACATCGGGCGTCACGTATTCTGGCCAGCGCCGAACGTGGATTCGGCCCTGGCCGGGTTCACCCGTGTCCAGTCGCATGCGGGCCCGCGCGACCCCCAGTTGCGCCAGCTGACGTTCCAGTTGGTCGACGCGGCCTTCAGCCAGCGTCGCAAAACGCTGCATGCCGCACTCAAGCGCATGGTGCCCGATGAAGTGTTCCACACGGCGGGCATCGACCCGACACGCCGCGGCGAGACGCTGACCATCGACGAATTCGCCGCTCTGGCGACGGCGCTGAGGCAATCGCAGCATGAACAGGGGCAGGCATCATCATGAGCGCCACAGCAATGGACAATGTACGGTCAGCGACACCGGGTCAGGTGCGGCGTTCGCCAAGCGTCCCCGCGCATTGGCCCATCCGCCGTCATGTAGCAGCCGCGGAAACGACACCAGCCGGGCCGCTGCACTCGGTGGAGGTCACGGTTCCCGCGAAAACCAATCTGACGTTGCACGTAGGGCCCGCCCATGAGGAATGGGGCGGCCGGCACGCGCTGGACACGATATATTGCGCCATCGGCGTCAACGACGTGGTGACGGCGACCGCCAAGACCCCCGGCAGCGGGTTCTCGCTCGAACTGAGCGGCGAGCATCTGGGTGATCTGGCATCGAGCGGCAGCGACATGCGCCGCAACCATGCGGTGCTTGCGTTGTTCGCGATCGCCAGGGCCGCGGGGCGGGAGCCGGACGTGGCGCTGCATGTGGACAAGCACATTCCCGTCGGTGCCGGATTGGGCGGCGGATCCGCCGACGCGGCGGCGACATTGCTCGCCGTGAACACCCTGTGGGGACTGCACTGGCCGATTGAACGGCTGCGTGATATCGCCGCCACGCTCGGCGCCGATATGCCCTTCTGCCTGGAGGGCGGATATGCGCATGGCACCGGTTTCGGCGAGCGGATCATCCCGCTGGAGGATGATTCATCGTGCGTTCAGACGCTGCGAGACCGCGGATTCGCCGGCCAATTGCTGGTGGGAGCGTACCGTGCGCAATTGAGCACGCCGAATGTCTACTCGACCTTCGACAAGATGGGCGCGGGAGACGGCGACGACAACCATCTGCAGCGCGCCGCGGTCACCTTGCACCCCCGCAGCGGCGAAGCCATCGAAGCCGCCCTGGCCGCCGGGGCATCCCGGTCATTCGTTTCCGGCTCCGGCCCATCGGTCATCGCGTTCGTAACGGACGATGCCGTCGCCCGCCGCGTTCGCACCGCATGGGAGCAATCCGCCACGGTGGATCGCATCATCGCTGCACAGGCGCCGGCGAGACCGGTCATAACCGTCCTGCCATCCCTGTCTTATCGCGTCAGACAGTGACGCTAATCTGTGTACCAGTCTCGTAAGAAAAGGACGGACCCATGACTCAGCCTTATGACGAACGCGCGGAACGCAAGCGTTACATTCGCCGCCGCCAGCAGATCGTATTCTCCTGTGTCGGCGCGGTGCTTGCCGTCGCCCTGGTCGTGTCGGCGCTGTTCTATTTCCATGTCGGGGGTCTGGGCATAACGGCCACGTCCGCAGTCAAGCCGAATTACGGCGTGCGCGTGCCCTGCTCGACCAAGGACGCCAACGGCAAGAACCAGACATATTCCAACTATGCGAACGTCAAGGTGCGCGTGCTGAACGGCACCAAATTCGTCGGCTTCGCGAAGGCCGTCAGCACCGCGCTGTCGAACCGCCAGTTCAAGGTCACCGGCTGGGACAATTACAAGGGCAAGAAGGTCGAGCGCACCACAATCTATTTCGGCAAGAACGCCATCAACGAGGCGTACACGCTGAACACGAACTTCACGGACGCGGTGATGGTGATGGACGACCGCGACGACAAGCTGATTGACGTGGTGCTCGGCGCCTCGTTCAACGATCTGGCCAACAAGGACAGCCTGCCGAGCGGCGACACCGCCATCGAAAACTTCGAGGGATGCGTGCCCGTCCAGTCAATGGGCACCTTGCCCAAGGCCCTCGATCATGAAAAGGTGGAATGACGGCCAGCATCGTCATGACGGCCTGAAACCCCCGATATTCGGCGGCTGCCTGCCTTACGCGGACAGCCGCCGAACCGTTTCTTGGGCACGTTTACAGCGACGCGTGCCACCGCTTGAGCTCGGCCACCGCGGTGTCATGGTCGACCGGACCGTTATCGAGCCGGTATTCCAGCATGTGCTTGTATGCGCGGCCGACCTCCGGGCCGGGAGCGATGCCGAGGATGGTCATGATCTCATTGCCGTCGATATCCGGCCGGATGGCGTCGAAGTCCTCTTTCTCCTTGAGATCGCGCACGCGCTGCTCCATCTCGTCCATGGCGGACGAGAACACCATCGCCTTACGACGGTTCTGAGTGGTCGCGTCGGCGCGGGTCAGCCGGTTCAGCCGCTCATACAGCGGACCGGCGTCCTTGACGTAGCGTCGCACGGCGGAATCGGTCCACGGTTCTTCGACATACCCGTGGAACCGCAGATGCAGGTTCACTAACTCGCTGACATCCTCGACGAGATGATGGTCGAACCGCAGCGCCTTGAGCCGTTTGCGCGTCATTTTCGCGCCGACCGCATCATGATGATGGAAGCTGACCTTGCCGCCGGGCTCGAACCGGCGTGTTTTCGGCTTGCCGATGTCATGGGTCAGCGCGGCCAGGCGAAGCGTCAGGTCGGGAGCGGGCACGGGGCCTTCCGGCCCGGTCTCCAGCGCTATGGCGCGATCGAGCACAATCATCGTGTGCTCGAACACGTCCTTGTGGCGGTGGTGCTCATCGATTTCCAGCTGCAGGGCGGGAATCTCCGGGAATACGATATCGGCGAGACCTGATTCGACCAGCGCTTCGACACCCGCCCTCGGACGATCGGACAGCAGCAGCTTCGTGAGCTCGTCACGCACCCGTTCAGCGGATACGATGTCGATGCGATCGGTCATGTCGCTGATGGCGGCAGCCGTGTCGGGGGCGATGCTGAACCCGAGCTGTGCGACGAAACGCACGGCACGCATCATGCGCAGCGGGTCGTCGTCGAAGGACTGATACGGATCCACCGGCGTGCGCAATACGCCTTTAGCCAAATCGCTGGCGCCGCCGAACGGGTCCACGAACTCCAGCTGCGGCACGCGCAGCGCCATGGCGTTCACGGTGAAATCACGGCGGGACAGATCGCCTTCGAGCGAATCGCCGTAGCTGACTTCGGGCTTGCGGGATCCGGGATCGTACGTGTCGGACCGGTACGTAGTGATCTCCACCTTGACTTCGGTGCCGTCCTCGCGCCGGCGCATCGCACCCAAAGTGCCGAATTTGCGGCCCATATCCCAGAAACCGTCACGTCCCCAATGACGCAGGATCGGCTCGAACTCGTCGGGATGGGCCGACGTGCAGAAATCGAGGTCGTGGGAACGCCGGTGCAGCAACAGGTCACGCACGGGGCCGCCCACCAACGCCAGCTCGTACCCGCGAGCCGCGAACAGGTGTCCAAGTTCAATGGCTTCCGGCCAAACTTCGAAATTCACACGAGGCCTTTCCATAAAGTATTACCGCTTTTATGCGTATTCAAGCATACCGTTACCCCACCTGCACACGGTATTGAGTAAGGTGGAAGTCATGATTACGCCCGCAGACCTCGCGCGCATGCTTGCGCATGCTGCGGGCGACCATACCCAAAATCCGCTCGAACCCGATACGTTGCTCTATACGTCCGAGGCTCCGCGCACGCCGAAAACCGTTGTCAGGCCACCGGAACCACGCTTTCCCACGCCTGCGATGATGCCGCAGCGACGGGCGGGCGACGGGCCGACCACATTCGCGTCGCTGGACGCTCAGGAGCTCCCGGTGGTGCGCGAATACTCGGCCGGCGGCCTGGTGTTCGACGAGCGCGGCCGGGTGGCCATCATCGCGCGACACTCCCGCAACGGTCATCTCGAATGGTGCCTTCCCAAGGGCCATATCGAAAAGGGCGAGACGCCGCAGCAGACCGCCGTGCGCGAGGTGCACGAGGAGACCGGCATTCTGGGTGAGGTGGTCGAGTCCATTGCCACCATCGACTATTGGTTCACCGGTACCAGCCAGCGCGTGCATAAGCTCGTGCATCATTTCGCGCTGCGCCAGATCGGTGGCGACCTGACGGTGGAGGGCGATCCGGATCATGAAGCCGAAGACGCCATCTGGGTGGATTTCGATGATTTGGATGACGTTCTCAGCTATCCTAATGAACGCAAGATCGCTTGGCTCTACGCAAGGAAAATGAAGCAGGGATGATCGCGAACAGCCCCGAGCACGGTCAGGCCGTGCCATCGTTATCTCACCGAACGACACGCCTATGGCGCTTCTTTACCATCATGTTGCTGACATGCGCGATGCTGTTCGCAGGCCGCATGGTACCGGCCGGCCCGGCACATATGGCGATGGCGGATGACGAGACGGACACGGCCACGCAGACGACCGCCTTGTCGATCACCGAATCGACGCCCGTGGTCACCGACACATCCGGCTACCACATCACCATCAGCATCTCCAATCCCACGTATGCCGCGACGTCACCGGGTCTGGTGACCGTGGCCTACAACCCGTCATATACGTTCGTATCGCGCACTGACATCCAGCATTGGGCGACCGGGGACGTATCGATTCCGGTGCGCACCGTTCTCGGCACGGCCACGGTGCCGTCCATCGCGGCGAACAAGAAGGTTTCCGTGAAGATCGACGCGGCGGCCGACAGCGATGCGTTGAAGGCGTTGCAGATGTGGGGGCCGAAACCGCTGCTGGTCACCTATCAGGCGACCCAGGCGACCGATTCTCAATCCACAGGCTCCTCTGACGGGTCATCCGGGTCGGACCGTACCGTCGATCCGAACACCAAGCCGATTCGCCTGCACAGCTTCCTGACCAGATCATCCCAGGGATTGCGCAACGCACAGACCCCGCCGATGGCCATCACCATGGTCATGCCGTTGATGAACAACGGCCAGCAGGCCGACAAGAACGCCATCGACCAGCTGGTGGTGCATGACAACGGCGATGAATCCGACACAAAATCTACACAATCAGGTGGCGGCGTCACGGATGACAGCACAGACGACGGCTCCGGCAACAATACCGACGACACCGAAAACACCGCGGCGACGCAATCATCAGTGCTCACCCCGCACGACAATGATGCACTCGCCGCCAAACTCTCCCTCATCGGCAAGCACAGCGATCTGCAGACCATAGCCGATCCGACGGCATTGGCTTCCGACACCGGGCAACGCATCGATGCCGTCATGCAGCCGGCCGGATTCGACATCACCGCCTATGCCGCGATCAACAACGTCCGGTCGTACGAACAGGCCGGCGTCGGCACCGGCGCATGGAACGCACGATCCGCACTGGCCGCGGCACCGGCATCATCCAATTCCCTGCCCATCGCCTGGCAAGGCAAGGGCGATTGGACCCGGCAGGCGCTCTCCACGGCCAGGAAGCAGGGATACCAGTACGTCATCGCCGGTCACGACTTCGACTCCAGCACCACGGCCACCGTGCACACAGGCACATACACAATCCCCACCTCGGCCGGCGACATCACGGTGCTGAGCGAGCAGAAGGAACTCGGCGACCTCGCCAAAGGCAAGCCCACCAGCAGTGATGCGGACGGCGAGACCAGTAACGCGGGACGCATCGCGCGGTTCGTCGCGCAGAGCGCCTTCTATCAGATGGAGCAGCCGTATGCGGCGATGAACCGCAACCTGCTGGTCTGCTTCGGCACTAATATGTCGGCGGCGTTCATCGACACGCTGATGACCGCGGTCGAACAGTCCTCATGGCTGCAGCTCACCGACCTGAACGATCTCATTGACGCAGACGCCTATCGGACCGGCGACAAGGCGCTGCAAATCGTCCCCCAAGACAGTCATTTAAGCGAGCGGAACACCCGATCGGTCACGTCCGCGCTGGAATCGCTGGCCGAAAGCCGCAACGACATCAACCGCTTCGCCACGTCGGTCCTCACCGACCATAAGGCATCCGCGTCCTGGATCCGCAAGATCAAGGCCGCACAGAGCACGCTGGCACTGCATGCGCTCTCGTCCGCGCCGCGCAACATCGACAGTCTGGTCGACGGCGCCAAACGGCTCGGCGGAGGCATGTTCGGCGGCGTATCCATCACGCCGACCGACTCCATCACCGTCGTCAGCGAAACGGCCAAAATGCCCGTCACCGTCAGGAACAACCATCCGTATCCGGTACGGGTGAAGGTCTCATCCCTCACCGACTCCATGGAAATCGTCACATCGCGGTTCACTGAGGTCACCATACCGGCGAACAGCGAGGCGCAGGTCACGTTCGCCATCCGCGTCGCCACTTCCGGCCACGCCACAGCCCACATCACATTGCTGGACCGCAACGGCGACACGTTCGGTTCCGCACAGAACACCGACATCACCAGCGTGCTGCGCATCAGCGACATGACCGGATTCATCATCATCGGCTTCTCGCTGCTGCTCGGCCTGGTCGGCCTCTGGCGCCAATTCCATCGAAAGAAGGACCCCGACGAATGAGCACCACGGTAGGACGCAATTCGCTGATCATGGCGTGCGGCACGGCCGCGTCACGTGTGACCGGCCAGATCCGCACCATCTTCCTCGTCGGCGCGCTCGGTACCACCGGTATCGCAGCCAACGCGTATCAGGCCGGCGCGCAGATACCGCAGGTGATCTTCAACCTGCTGTCCACCGGCGTGTTCAACGCGGTGCTCGTGCCGCAGATCGTGCGCACGCTCAAGCAGAAGGACGCGGATGAGCGACTCAGCAAGCTCATCACCTTGTCCATCGCGCTGCTGCTGGCCATCACACTGCTGATGGCGTCCGGCACGCCACTGCTGACGATGCTGTATCTCGACTCCAGCTGGACGCCCGCGCAAAGGGCGCTGGCGAACGCCTTCACGCTGTGGTGTATGCCCCAGATCCTGTTTTACGGCCTGTATACCGTATTGGGGCAGATCCTCGCCGCAAAGGGGCGTTTCGCGACGTATGCGTGGAGCTCCGTAGGCGCCAACGTCATCAGCTGCATCGGTTTCGGCGCGTTCATCATGCTGTTCGGCAACGCGGGACGGCAGCCGATGTCGTTCTGGACATCCGGCAAGATAGCCCTGACCGCGGGCGCCTGGACGGCCGGCGTGGCGTTCCAGGCCCTGGTGCTGTTCATTCCTTTGCTGCGTTGCGGCATCCACTACCGGCCTCGCTGGGGACTGCATGGGCTGGGGTTGCGTTCCATGGGCCAGGTGGCGGTGTGGAGCATCGCCATGGTGCTGCTCAACCAGCTGATGGGCATCGTCAATTCGCGTGTCAATACCGGCGCCCCGACCGCCGGCGGCGATTTGTACGGCATCGCGGGCAACGCGAGCTATCAGTACGCGTACACGATATACGTTCTTCCCTATTCGATCATCGCCGTGTCCATCACGACCGCGGTGTTCCCGCGCATGTCCCGCGCGATCAGCGAGCATCGTATCGGGGATGCCCGCGCCGACCTCAGCTCATCCCTGCGATCCACCGGTCTTGCGATGTTCTTCTTCACCGCGGTCATGATTGCCATGCCGGTGCCGCTGGTGAAGGCGCTGATTCCGTCCACGAATGTGCATGGGGCGATTCTGATATCCGGGCCTCTGATCGGCCTGCTGGTGGGATTGGTGCCCACCAGTGCGTTCCTGCTGGTGCAGCGCGCCTTCTACGCGTATGAGGACGGCCGCAGCCCGTTCCTGTTCGCGGCGGCCGACAACGCCGTGCAGTTGCTGCTTCTGCTGACCTCGCTGCGTTTCGCGCCGCCGAAATATTGGACGCTCATGGTGGCTCTGTCGCTGAGCCTGTCATATATCATCACGTTCCCATGGGTGTTCTGGCTGTTGCGCAGACGATTCGGTGGGCGGATCGACGGCAAGCGCATCATCATCATGCATGTCAAGGCCCTGATTGCCGGTGCGGCGGCATGCGCGTGCGGACTATTCCTCAACCCGCTGGCCACGCGTTTGGTCGGCGCGAAGGTTTCCAGCGTCAACGGACATATGAGCTGGTGGCAATCCATCGTCATATGCGCGATTCTGACGATTGTGGTGACGGCCGTGTATGCCGGGCTGCTATGGCTGATGCGCGTGGAGGAGTTCTCCAGCCTGATCGTCACCATGAAGGCACGGCTGTTGCGTAGGACTTCCACTGCGACATCGGTATCGACACCGGCTGAGTCGGAGACCGAGGAAGCTCAGGCACAAAACGCGGAGGTCGAAGAGGGTACCACGGCAATTGCGGAGAATGATAATCATTACGATAATCATTCGCTGGGTGACGATGGAACCTCGGAGAATGACGGTTCCGCGGAACGGGCCGCTGAAACTGTGACCGATCTCGAACGGCCGGTTCAGGACCACCCCAGGGGGATTCCGTCCGACAACCTTCCGCCTAGCTTCGCGCCGACGGTCAACCGTAAGGGCCAACGCCCGTCCATCAAGTCCGTCGTACTGCCGAACGTCGCGGCAAACGCAGCCGGTGCCGCAGCAAGTGCAGCGGCAGGTATCGCGGCCGTCAACAACGCCCAGCCGCGAATTCCCACCATACTGCCAACGCCGCATCATTCCACTCGTCAAGCCGCGTCCATCGCGGCTGCACAGCCGACCATCCCCACGGCTAGAATGTCAGTATCACCACTATCTCAGCGCATGACAGCAGAGCACGGAGAAACAACTACTATGAAGCCTCAATTGGGAGATACCGTCATCGGTCGCTACACTCTCGTTTCTTCGCTGCGCGAAAGTGACGGATTGAGCGCATGGATAGCCAATGACCGCATGCTGGCGCAGTCCTGCCAGCTGTTCATCATCACCGACACATCCGTTCTGCCGCAGATCAACGAGGCGGCTTCCACGCTCGCGCTGGCCAACAGCCGGTACTGCACGCCGGTGCTGCAGCTGCAGCACGTCGGCGATGCCGCGGTGGTGATCACCGAGCCGGACTCCGGTCTGGCGCTGGCGGAATACATGAAGCGTTCGTCTTCCTCGTTCCTCAGCTACGACGCGATTCGATCGATCGTGGGACAATGCACCCAGGCGGTTCAGGAGCTGTTGGACACGGGGCTGACCCATACCGCGCTGAGCACCGATACCATTCGCGTGAGCGTCAATGGCGTGCAGTTCGCCGACACTCCCGTCGCCGCCGCATTGGCCGATATCTGCAGCGGCATCGACGGCGATGTGATGTCGTATGAGCAGATGGCGACGCGACAGCTGGCCGCACTGCTGTACGCGCTGCTGACCAAGACGCCTTCAGGCGCAAACACGACGTTCGACCTGAATATGCTGCCCGCCGACGTTCCCACGGAATTCCGCGTGATCTGCAAGCGTGGACTGGCCCTGCACACCGAAGATGGGGAAGTCATCGTGCCGATGGCAACGCTGGCCGAGCTGAGCGCGCTGCTGGGCGCGTGGGAGCCATTCGGCAACCTGTCGGATCGTGACATCATATTGCCGTCGGTCAGTGGCAGCGCCTCGATCAGCATGGTGGCGTTGCGTGACACGAGTGATGACAAGATCGTGGAACTGCCGGATGGGCTGGTTACCTCGACGAAGCTGCCGGAATTGTCAATTTCCGAGGCGGGACTGGCAGCCGGCGCCGAGGCCAGGTTCGTCAACGAGCAGCGTCTCGCACAGCAGGCGTTCCTGGCTCAGCTGCCCGGAGATCCACCCTCGGCCGATCAGCCGGTCATCCCCGAAGCGGAATTGTTCGAACCGGATACCGCCGAGCTTTCGAAGACCCTGGCCTCCCTGCAATCGAAGGTCGGTCAGCTTATGGGCTCCTTGCGCAAGGACGGGGAGCCGGAGTCGCCGGTGACGACATCCACTGCGGAAGAGACCGCGATTGAGCAGCCGATGCCGGTGTATGCACCGCTACCGGCATCGTTCCCGCCCGCCGCCAAGCCGCGTAGGTCCGCTACTGGCGCGACGAAGGCACAGTCCGGCAACGGCGTGAACGTACCGGCAAACGCTGCTGGTGCGTCTGGTGTTGCGGGCGGTACCGGCAAACCCCGGACGACCGGTGCAACCGGCGAGATACAGAGCATCGTGGCCAATATGCCGAATGTTCCGCTGCCGGAAGAGAACGACAATGAGCGCACCCACGCCGGCAGCATCCCGCCGTTGCCGCAGTCCGGTGAGGCGCAGGTGTCTGAAGGCGAGCAAACCGTGGCTGGAAGCCATCCCACGACCCGTGCGGCTCAGCCCATTGCCACGAACGCCATGCCGCAGCCGCGCGCGCATATGTCGGAATCATTGGCCGCTCTTGCCGCCAGATCCGCCAAGGCCGCGGCGTCGGGCGACGCCGTAATGCCCCCGTCATTCGCAGTGTCGGCATCGGCGCCCGGAGCCAATGGAGCAGCCATCCCCGGATCATCGAAGTCGCGTACGCGGATGACGGCACCAATCAGCCGCGATGCCCTGCGGAACATGTCTGGCGGCCGTCCTGCGGCGGCTCCGGGTGCGAATGTGCCGGGTGTGCAGACACCGGCGCAGCGTGCCCAATCCGACGCCTTTGACCCCACGGTCACCGTTCCGCTGTTAGGCACTGATGGTACTTCGGTAGATCAGCTGCCGCCTATGGCCCAGATCATGCCGCCGAGCTTCGCGCCCCAGCAGGTGCACGATGTCAACGCGGCGAATGTCGGACGCAATATCGAGGAGGACCTGCCTGACCAGCCACTCTGGGGGCAGCTCAAGATCAAGGTCATCGCCATCGTCGTCGCGCTGGTTCTGCTGGTGGTGGGATTGGTCGCCGCATGGTTCATCCTGAACGGAGACAACCACGGTGGCGGATCCGACAATCAGGATTGGCCGAACAAGACCGACATCGATAACGTCCCGTTCGGCAACTCGACCACACAGAACTCCACGTCAAAGAACTCTGCGGCACAATCCGACATCGTGTACATCCGCGTTCTGTAGGCGACGCAGAAGTTCTCATAGGCACCCCTTCTACTCACGGGTAGGAGGGGTGTTTCATCGTACGCGGTGATTCACGCTGTGGACTTATGCTGTGGGCCCGTATCGTGCTCGTATTAGCTCCTCCGGTTTCCATGAACGCGGCATGCCTGTTTCGCAATCTGAAAGCGACCAATCGGCATTCGAGGCGAATCCATGTCGTTGTTCACCCACCGCTGGACGAGGTCAGGTCAACTCGCTATCGTAAGGGACATGACTGAACTTTCAACCATCATCATCGGTTCCGGCCCTGCCGGATATACGGCCGCAATCTATCTCGCACGCGCCGGGTATCGCCCGACCATTCTTGCGGGTGAGCTCACGCCGGGCGGTCAGCTGGTCAACACCACCACCGTGGAGAATTACCCCGGTTTCCCTGACGGCATTCTCGGACCGGAATTGATGGATCGTATGCGCGATCAGGCGGAGTCTTTCGGCGCATCCATCGAATATCTCGATGTCACGAGCGTCGATTTCAGCTCCTCCCCCAAGACCGTCACGTGCAGCGATGGAAGCCAATATCACGCCGATGCCGTCATCATCACCACCGGTTCGCAGTACCGCAAGCTCGGCATTCCCGGCGAGGCCGAGTATTCCGGTCACGGCGTATCGTATTGCGCCACCTGCGATGGTTTCTTCTTCAAGGACAAGCCCATCGTCGTGGTGGGCGGAGGAGACAGCGCGCTCGAAGAGGCACTGTTCCTGACTCGTTTCGGCTCTTCGGTGACCGTATTGCACCGCCGCGACCAGTTCCGCGCCTCCAAGATCATGGTCGAGCGCGTGCTGAACAATCCCAAGATCACCGTGAAAATGAATACGGTGGCGACAGCCATTCGCGGGCAGAAAAACGCCGCCGGCGCGCAGACAGGCGCTGATGCGGTAACCGCTGCGGCACCCGCAGCGCAGAACACCGGAAATCTTCTCTCGTTGAAGACGACTCCGATGCTGAATGTCTCCGGATCGGCATTGAATGCTCCTTCTTCGACCGGCATTTCCCTATCGGCAAAGGCTGAAACCGCAGATGATTCCGCCGGCTTTGTGGACATTCGCGACACCGTGACAGGCGAGACGGGCACGCTGCCCGCCGAGGGCATCTTCGTGGCGATCGGCCATGAACCGGCCACGCGTTTTGCGAAGGGTTCCGTGGATATGGATGACGACGGGTACATTCTGGTCTCCGGTGCCGGAACGCATACTTCCATGCCTGGAGTGTTCGCCGCCGGCGACTGCGTTGACCGGGTGTACCGTCAGGCCATCAGTGCCGCAGGCATGGGATGCCGCGCCGCGCTGGACGCACAATCCTACCTGGCCTCACTGCACTGATCCAACAGCACAGCTCGACCTGTCGGCGAAATCAAACCTCATCACAGATGATGATATTGCTTCACCGGCGGGTTGAGCTACACAAATAATGCTTGCACTGTCAGTAATCACAAACGAAACGACAGACTGACCGAAATAGCGCTGCGGACACTTACCAGCGCCGGAGAATCGCATCAGAACGACAATCCGCTCAAATCTAGCGCATTGTACTGAACCGATTGCAACTCATATTGCTCAACAGAGTTTTCGGTAATGCTTTTTCAGGTGCATGCAATAGAACAGTCATACGGACAGTTCATTGCGTTAGTCCTCTGACTGCAAATACCACGACAGTTGCTTTATACGCGTTCTGCCGGAGAGGCAATGAATACCTCTCGGCAGACCAGATCATACGGCTCATGAACGGCATGACCGTTATTTCCCGTTGTGTGATGATGGCGGCTCACACCGTTGTGTGGCTCACACCCTCACACCCATTTTGCCGCCGCGCCCTCGACTGCCGTGGGAATCAGCATGCTGAGGATGCGTTCCATATCCTCAGGGGAGGAAAACACGATTTCGATTCGACCGTGCTTTTGCGTACCCTTGATGGACACTTTGGTGTCAAAATGATTTTCAAGGTTGTTGACAATCGGAGAACCGGCCCAAGGATTGTTCTTCGTCGGCCTTACCTTCTTGGGCACGTTGCTTTCTGCGTTCTTCAGCGCCACGATTTCCTCGGTGCTGCGAACCGAAAGCCCCTCCCCTATGATTCGAGTGGCCAGCTTGTCGATTTCACTTTCGTCATTCAAACCAAGAAGAGCTCGCGCATGCCCTGCGGACAGTACGCCTGCGGCAACTTTCTTCTGCACAGACGCAGGAAGATTCAGCAGACGCAATGTGTTCGCGATTTGCGGTCGCGATTTCGAGATCGACTTGGATAGTTCAGCCTGAGTCAGGCCGAAGTCATCAATCATCTGCTGATATGCCGCCGCCTCTTCCAGAGGATTCAGTGCGACGCGATGAAGGTTCTCCAGCAGTGCATCACGCAGCATCTCGTCATCTGATGTGGTTTTGACAATCGCCGGAATCGTCTTCAGTTGTGCAAGTTGTGATGCACGCCAGCGACGCTCGCCCATAATGAGCTCGTATTTCTGCGATGTTTCACGTGAAACATCACTCTTGCTGGACTCCCCAGCCTGACGCTTGCGAACCACGATCGGCTGCAATACGCCGACTTCCTTGATGGACGCGGCCAACTCATTCAGCTCTTCCTCATCAAAGACGCTGCGCGGCTGCTGCGCATTCGGAACGATGGAGCTGACAGGAATATCCAGCAGATAGCCACCCTCGACAGGCTTCAATTTTGGAGTTTCCTTATTATCCTTTTCCTTGCCGGATGCCTTTGTGCTCTCGGAACGCTGAGCCGGCTGCGTTTTCTTGGAATCGCTCGTCCCCTGTGCTGTTGCTCCGAAAAACATGTCACTGGGGTGTGCCATATCACTGATACCGGGCATGGCAACACGCTTGCCGCTCTTGGGCTTCTCCACCGTTGTGGACTTGTGTACGGCAGGAATGGAATCCTTCATGGCCGGAATGGTCTTACGCTTGATTTCGCCAAGACGAACCGGAGCGGTAGACTCACTGTGTTGTTCAGTACCGCTCTTATGGGATTCGACCTTCTCTGGCGCAGCCGCAGCTTTCTCTTGAGGGGCTTTCTTGTTGGCTGTCGTCTCCTCGGATTCGAGATCAACACCCAATTGCTGCTGTTCCGCATGAGCTGTTCTCGACTCACCGGGAAGTGCGGGGAACAGCGCACCCAATCCTTTACCCAAACGTGATTTTGAGGTCATGGGTTACTCTCCCCTCTTCGCGTCAATTGCAGCCAGCACCGAAGGCGATCGACGGGCGATTTCCAAGGCCGCTTCGCCATAGGCACTCGCTCCCATTCCACGCGGGTCATAGCTAATGACTGTCTTTCCGAAACTTGGAGCCTCAGATATTTTTACCGTACGGGGAATCGTCGTATCCAGAACGATACTCGGATAGTGACTCTTCACCTCTGAGAACACTTCCCTGCTGAGCAATGTTCGTTTATCAAACATAGTGACCAGCATAGTCGACACAGTCAAATTAGGGTTATAGTGCTCCTGCACCAATCCTATGGTATTGATAAGTTGACCAAGCCCCTCCAAGGCATAGTATTCAGCTTGGATCGGAATCAACATCTCAGACACCGCGCACATGGAGTTGATGACCAACAGGCCAAGACTCGGCGGGCAATCGACCAGAACATAGTCATAATGATTGTTCGGATCCTGCAGGAATGATTCGACGGCTTCCTTCAGCAGATTGTTGCGATTCGGCAGATCCGCCACTTCCAGTTCCGCACCCGAAAGTTCAATGGAAGCGGGAACCACATCGAGCCCTGGGATATCAGGACAGGTTTTCAGTACCTCTCCGATTGTCATTCGTCCTTCAAGAACGTCATATACCGAAGGATCGCTGGTGCCGTGAGGAACACCGCATGCCGTAGAGGCGTTCCCCTGGGGATCCATATCGATGACCAGCACGTGAGCTCCGTGAGAGGCGAGAGCTGCTGCAATATTCACTGTTGTTGTCGTCTTGCCGACGCCGCCTTTCTGGTTGGCGACGGCCAGGCATCGGGTTCTCGATGGCAGGGGGAACAATGCGGCATTCAGGCGTTCATAGCGTGACGCCTCATCTGCAATCTCGGCACCCAAAGAGGAACCATCATTCCCGAAAATCCTTCTGACCGTTTCAGAAGCAGATTCCATGGCAGAAATCACAGAGGATTCCTGTGAATCATTGGATGTCATAGTCCCTCCTAAAAAACGAACAACATCTAATTTTTCCTAGTCGTATGGACATCTCAAGTTGTGCACAGCAATGTGGATAACTGTGGATAAGTATAGTGCATTAGTGTGTGAACACTTCAATCAACACTAGATAAACCGTTTATTTCCGCCATTTTCCTAATGTGGATTACATGTCGCAAATAATGTGGATAACTTTGTGCACTGTTTGAAATTGTGGATAACTCCATTCTTGCGAAACCATCGCTTTCGTGTTTGACATCCATTGTTTCACGTGAAACAATCTTCGGACAGTCAGCGATGTCGATGAAGATATAACAGCATTGTTTATGCGATCAAAGGCAATGGATATCGTCCGTCTCACCCCGCAATCCAACCTCCCACAGCGGAAGCAAAATTACGATTCCCGTCAGCGGGAGCATGGGATTATCGTGTGACTCCCACCCATGGGAGCCACACGATAATTAGCGCTTGTCTACGAGAACGACGTGCGTGGATTCGAGACCGGGAGCTACTGGAGCTTCAACGACACGAGCACGCACTCCCCCGGCATGGGAAATTTGATGCTTCGCCTTTTCAATCTCAGCCTGCGCCGAACGGCCTTTCAATGCGACCAGTCGACCTTGAGGGCGAAGCAGAGGCAACGTCCAACCGGCAAGCTTGGTCATTGGCGCCACTGCTCGACAGGTCACTACAGAGAATGGTTTCAATTCACCTTCGTGGTGCTTGATACGATCGATGACTTCATCGGAACGTGCGCGAATAATCGTAACATTCTGCAGGTCCATGTCATCCACGCACTCTTGCAACCATTCGACACGACGTTCCATGGGCTCAATGAGTGTAAACGCACAATCCGGCATGCATGCTGCCGCAACGATTCCAGGGAAACCGCCGCCACTGCCAACATCGGCAATGGTCTTTGCCTTGCTTCGATCGGTGACTTCCCGAATGAACGGGACGCATGCGGCGGAGTTGAGGATATGACGTTCCCAGATGATGGATATGTCGCGTGGGCCTATCAATCCACGCAGCTCACCCTCGCGGGATAGTTTCACGTGAAACACTTCGAGCTTGTCGTATGCTTCGCCCAATGCCTCACGAACTATTGCGGAATCATCTAGCTCATCACCAGATGTTTCACGTGAAACAATATCGCTCACTCTTCGCTACCTTCATCGACGTCGGATTCATCGGCGCTGCTCTTCATGTAGATGGTGACATAGCGACGCGGCTCTTCACCGTGAGAACGAGACTTCAGCCCCTCCTCGCGAACCACATCATGAATGACCTTGCGCTCGAACGAATTCATCGGTTTCAAATCAACGGGCTCACCGGTGTCATGCACTTCATCAATGGCATCAAGTGCAGTGTCACGAAGACGCTGACGCTTGCGCTTCAGGAACCCGTCAACATCAACAATCAGATGCGAGCGTTCGCCGGTCTTCTGCTGAACAGCAAGCCGGGTAAGCTGCTGCAAAGCATCGACCACTTCACCATTGCAACCAATGAGATGCTTGATATCCGTATCGTCATCAGCGATGATCTGCACCATCGGACGACCGTTGCGAACACCCATCTCGATATCGCCTTCGTAATCGGCGATGTCCAATAAGCCTTCCAAGTAGTCGGCGGCGATGTCAGCTTCTTCATTGAGCTGATCGATCGTCGTGGTCTCCTCCTGCGCCATATCACCACTCCTTTAAGCGAGTATTACTTCCATAGTGTAAAAAAAGGAAACCTCACGGTCAAATAGAGGTTTCCAATCGTGTCACTTTTTCTTGCGATTCTTCCGCTGGGGCTGCTTGCGCTGGTATCCCCGCTCCAGACGAACAGCGGCTTCCTGGCGCGCCTTCTCCAGTTCCTCTTCCTCAATCGAAAGCTGTCCGGCCTTGGCGCGACGAGCATTCTCCTGACGATGATCTCGAATCTCCTTTTCCTCAGCTGCACGGGAACCCGGGGTCGGGAACTTGTACACCTGGAACAAGGAACGGGCAAGGTTGCATGCGTTGTTGGTCAGCCAGTACACCAGCACGGCGAACGGGAACATGATGCCGGAGAAGATGTACATGATCGGGAAGCCCCAGGTCATGGCCTGCTGCATCTTGTACGTGGATCCCTGCATCGAAGCCTTGGGGAGGTTCTTGCGCATGTTGTTGAACTGCATGTACCACATGCATGCGCACATCAACAGGATGAAGAAGCCGATGACGACCTTTCCGGAATTGTTGGCCGTACCGAAGGTATCGGTGACGCTGACACCGAAGACGCGGGTTTGCGCGAACTGCTTGGCAGTCGCCTGATCGAATGCGCCAAGCGCTCCCCTCTTGCCGGTCGCGATATACGGAATGGCGGAAAGCATGTAGAACATGCACATGAACACAGGACCCTGAATGACGGCGGTCCAACACGACCCCATGGGGTTGGCGTCATTGTCCTGGTAGAGCTTCATCATCTCACGGCTCATGGCCTCTTTGCTGGCCTGATCCTTTTTGCCCTTGTACTTGTTCTGAATATGCTGCATCTTGGGCTGCAAGGCCTGCATCTTGCGCATCGACTTCATCTGCTTGAGATAAATCGGCAAAATACAGGCGTGCACCACGAGCACAAGGAACACGATCGCCAGCACCCAAGAGATGCCGATCGGTGCCATGCCCAGCAGGGTGAGGAACTTATGGAACAGGACCATGACCTGGGTCATGAGCCACTCAAGTGGGGTCAGCAGCTTATACAGCCAGCCCCAAATGCCTCTGTCAAGAAGAAATTCTCCGGAAGTGTTCATCAGGCCATCTCCTTAATCATCGGCCATTGGTGTGAGTCGAGGCTTCTCATATGCCTTCGACCAGCGAAATCTGTAGCACAGTGAAAAATGTTGCGGAACATCATCGATGCCGCCACGACTCCAAGGGTTGCAGCGAAGAAAACGCCAAATAAACAGCACGATTCCTCTTACCGCGCCGAAGCGCCGAACCGCAGTAATCGCGTAATGTGAGCAACTCGGATAGTACTTGCAGCATGGCGGCGTTTTCGCCGAAATGGCCCTCTGGTACCACTTGATCATGCCGATAAGCGCCGATCCGATGGCTGACATCAGCGACTCACCCTGCGTTCATGCGTAGTCGTGACTTTGGCGAAGCAACGGGAAAACTGTCGGTCAAGGTCAGCGAAATCGACACGCGATGCGCTGGGTTTGGCTCTCACGACGATATCGCACTGCATCGGAAGCATATCTTCATATCGTCTTGCGAGCACACGAAATCGACGCTTCACACGATTACGCGTTACAGCGTTACCAACAGCCTTGCTGACGGCAAGTCCCATACGTCTCATGATATCTGCAGATGCCTGAACATCACGGGTATCGTCATGCACCACAAAGTGCACGACGATATCCGAATCCGTCACCTTGAAGCGACGCTTCAGCACTGCGATGAAGTCACGATGGCTTTTCAGCCGCTTCACTCGCCTTCGTCACCTACCGCAATCAGGCGGACAGAGACTTACGTCCCTTGTTACGGCGGCGGTTGATCATCGCGCGGCCGGAACGGGTGCGCATGCGCACGCGGAAACCATGCTTCATCGAGCGACGGCGGTTGTTGGGCTGGAATGTCCTCTTCATAGTTATGCTCCCGGTTTTTGCCATGCTGATGCACGGCTCTCATGAGTCAAGCTCTATAACGGTACTCTGAGCCATGCCCAAAAATCAAAATGAAAACAATTTCTTCACGATTTATCAGTGTGTCGTGCCCCTTGCAGAGCAGCGGAAAACATTGGAAACACGCCAAAACATGTAGAAAAGTTATCCACAAATTACATGAATGTTATTCACAATTGAGGCGACACAACACGCTAAGCTGTGGATAACTTGGCTAAAGTGGAGTACATATATCCTGTTGTTGTTGTACTTATTATAGCTACCGTAGCGCATCCGCTGCGGTGCGCACCGGCACACATACCTGAAGGAGGTCACAATGTCGGATGACCTTCTCGGTCCAGCCGGGCAAGCCACGCGGATATGGTCGGACACGCTGCGTCTGCTCAAGCAGAATCCCACGCTGTCGCCGCGCGACAAGAGCTGGCTTGAAGGAGTCGTACCGGAAGCGGTATATGGCACGACCATCGTATTGTGCGTAAGCAACATGGCCACGCAGCAAGCGTTGCAGAATGAACTCAATGCGCCGCTGCTCAACGCTTTGAAAATCATATCCGGAAACGACATGTTCCCGGCGTTCAAAATCGTGGCTCCTCAGGTGTCCCAACCGGAACCGCAGCCGCCGGAATACCGGCATCCCGATACTGCGTCGAAACCGAGCGAACCGTTCCCTGCGAATCCGTCGCCGACCGTCGCCGATCTGGCTCAGGAATCCTACATGCCCAACAGCATGCAGTCAATCTCCTCCATCGATTCGATTTCCGCGGAAATGACGGAGGCGAATCAGCAACCAGGCGCCACGGCTCCTCGAATACCCGGCGAGCCGAGTTTTCCGGTACGGCAGCAGAAGGTGATGCGCGATCCGGAAACCCATCTGAACAAAAACTCGACGTTCGACACGTTCGTTCCCGGTGATTCCAACCGTTTCGCACGCACTGTCGCGCTTGCGGTCGCCGAGGGAACCGGGCAGGAATTCAACCCGTTGTGTATCTACGGCGGATCGGGACTGGGCAAGACCCACCTGCTCAACGCCATCGGCAACTATGCATTGGTCAAGGATCCCACGCTCAAGGTCCGATACGTCAACAGCGAGGAATTCACCAACGAATTCATCGAGGCACTGCAGACCCCGGCCCAGAGCCAGAACCGCATCGCAGAATTCAACCGCCGATACCGCGAGGTCGACGTGTTGCTCATCGACGACATCCAGTTCCTCGGCGGCAAGGAAGCGACCCTCGAACAGTTCTTCCACACATTCAACGCGCTGCATCAGGCCAACAAGCGTATCGTCATCGCGTCCGATGTCGCGCCCAAGAACCTCAAGGGCTTCGAGGCACGACTCATCTCGCGTTTCGACTCCGGACTCACCGTCGATGTCAAGCCGCCCGATCTTGAGACCCGCATCGCTATTTTGCGCATGATGGCTTCGATGAACGGCACTTCGACACCGAATGACGTGCTGAATCTGATCGCGGAGCGCTTCACCGAGAACATCCGCGAGCTGGAAGGCGCCCTGATTCGCGTGAGCGCGGTGGCATCGCTGAGCAGTCAGCCGGTGACCCGCGCGCTTGCCGAGCAGACGCTGCAGGACTTCTTCACCACCGACGTGGAAATCAAGCCGACCGACATCATCGGGCAGACGGCGAAGTACTTCCATCTGACATTCGACGACATCGTCGGGCGCGCGCGAACGAAAAACATCGCGCTGGCCCGTCAGGTCGCCATGTATCTTGCCCGTGAGATGACCAGCATGAGCCTGGTCGATATCGGCGAAGTGTTCGGCGGCCGCGATCACACCACGGTCATGCACGCGTATACCCGCGTCAGCGATGATATGCAGGAAAAGCCTGAAATTTACAACTACGTGACCGAGCTGACCGCGCGCCTCAAGCAGCGCGGCAATGAGTGACGACAGTCGTTTTCTCTCGGCTGTGCAATGGTCCCGTCTGGCACGATCGCGCTGAGACACCAAAAAACGCCTTTTTTCGTCGCTGTGCGTGATTCTGCTGGATGAAGGCCTGATTCGTCACCGTCGACAGGACCTATCAGACTCAAATAATATAGACATACATATTTAATCTGTACAATAAAACAGGCGCAACACGCCGAACGATCTGCTGATTGAAGGAAAAGTTATCCACATGCTTATTCACAAATGTGGGTAGAGCCTGCGGATAACTTGTGGACTACTGCACATTTTTTGTGGATGAACAGTGGATTAATCCACAGGAAATGTGGACAATCAAAATAGTTCGCCGAAAATGTGGATAACTCGGTACTTATGCACATTTTGTCCGGAAAGTTATCCACATAATCTGTGGGTTACTCAGCCCATATAAACACAAGGATTCGCGCAGTTATCCACACTATCCACAGGGCTTATTACTACGACTATCTTATTTCTCTTTCGATAACCGTCGTGATGATAACTCACTTCGCGCATGAGAAAAAACAATCCGAACATGACCCGCTAGAATGTTGCCAAGCACATCGTGAAATGAGGGAACCCATGAAAGTAGAAATCGATTCCGCGGCTCTCGCCGACGCCGTAGCCTGGACGACCCGCGTCATCGACGCCCGACCGGCGAGCCCCATCCTTGCAGGTATCCAGCTCGAAGCCATCGACGGCACCCTTCAACTGTCCGCGTTCAATTACGAGATTTCCGCCCGTCACCACATCGAGGCCGGTATCGACGAACCCGGAACCGCACTGGTACTCGGCAAACTCCTCGCCGACATCACCAAGTCACTGCCTGCCGAAAAGACCTACCTGTCGACCGACGGCTCCACCATGACCATCAACTCGGGCAAGTCCACGTTCACCATGCAGCTCATGCCCGATGCCGAATACCCGGATCTGCCGGTCGTGCCGGCAAAGCTCGGCCAGGTCGACGCACCCACGTTCATCCAGGCCGTAACCCAGGCCAGCGTCGCGGTCTCCCGCGAGGAGAACCGCCCGGTGCTGACCGGCGTGCGCATGCAGTTCGACGGCGACAAAGTCACCATGACCTCGACCGACCGTTTCCGCCTGTCCCGCGCCACGTTCACCTGGACGCCGCAGAACATCGACACCTCTACGACCACACTGGTGCGCGGATCCCTGCTGCGCGACGTCGCCCGCGCACTTGACGATCACCAGAACGTCGTCATCGATTTCGACGCCGACAACCCCACGCTGCTCGGTTTCGAGAACGCCGGACGCGTCTCGACATCCCAGCTGATCGACGGCGAATTCCCTGCGGTCGACCGCCTGTTCGCCGACGAATACCCGATTCAGGCCGTCATTGACAAGCAGCTGCTGATCGCTGCCATCAAGCGCGTCGCGCTGGTCGCCGAACGCAACGCCCCGATCCGCATGGTGTTCTCCGGCCAGGAAGTCACCCTGTCCGCCGGCGCCGTGGACGAAGCCCAGGCGCAGGAAATGCTGGACATCGACATGGACGGCGAGGACATCACCGTCGCGTTCAACCCGTCCTACCTGATCGAAGGCCTGAGCGCCATCACTGAGCCGTTCGTGCGCATGAAGATGACCACGGCCGTCAAGCCCGTCGAATTCAACGGCCAGCAGGAGGCGGACAGCGACGAATCGATGGATTACCGCTATCTGCTCGTCCCGATGCGTTTCAACAGCTGAGCCCGACGGCTGAACACTGGAATCCGAATCGAATCGCCGGCACCGACGAAACACACGGTGCCGGCGATGACATGACAGGAGCCCATCTTGTACATTTCGCGTCTTGCGCTTGACCATTACCGGTCATGGAACCATTGCGTGCTCGACCTCACGCCGGGCATCAACATCCTGCAGGGGGCGAACGGGCTTGGGAAAACCAACATCGTCGAAGCGATAGAAGTGCTGTCCACGGGCCTGAGCCATCGCACATCCAGCTCGGTTCCGCTGGTGCAGCGCGGCGAACATGCAGCGACGATCCGGGCCAATATCGAATCCGTGACGGATCCGGAGCCCGCTGATGATGGCGTCAATACCAGCGCTGATGCCGTGGATATCTCGGACATGAAACCGGTCCGGCAGACACAGACCACCACCCTTGAGGCCACGATTGCGGCACGCGGCGCCAACCGCGCCCGCATCAACGGCGGGCAGTCGCGGTATCTGCGGGAGATTCTCGGCACGCTGCCGACCGTGAGCTTCACTCCGGAGGATCAGCAGCTTGTGGCGGGCGACCCCGCCGTGCGCCGCTCGTTCATCAATCAGGTCGCCTCGCTGCTGATTCCCGGATATGCGAACCGGTTGCAATCATTCACGCACGTCGCCAAGCAACGGGCGGCACTGCTCAAACAGCTCGGTCAATGGCAGCGTGCAGGATCCCCGATTGACGCCGCGCTCAGCGGGCTGGAGATCTGGACCGGACAGTTCATCGAGGCGGGAGTCGCGCTCAGCCGCGACAGGCAGCGCATCATCGCGGAACTGAACAAGTCGTTCGGCCCGCTGTATGCCAGATTGGCCGGTGTGGCGGGCGACTTGCCTTCCAATGCGGAAATTCAGGATACCGCGCAGAATGGTGGTGAGCAGGCAGCGGTCGAATACGTGCCGTCATTCGACGAGATCCTTGGAACACAGGCGCCCGAACCGTTGATAAGCCAGCATTTCCAGCGCATCTATCCCGGCGAGGTGTCTCGCGGCGTCAATCTGATCGGCCCGCAACGAGATGACCTGTTGGTGACGCTCAATGGCATGCCGGCCAGGGAATTCGCCTCCAACGGCGAGATGTGGACGTTGGCCCTGGCATTGAAGATGGCACAATACCGGGCCCTCTGCGAGTATTTCGACACCAGGCCGGTGGTGATTCTCGACGATGTGTTCGCTCAGCTCGACGAATCGCGCCGCACCGAGATCCTGCATTTTGCCGCGGCTCAGGATCAGGTACTGATCACCGCGGCCGCGGAAAGCGATATTCCGATACTGCCGGCGAACGAGTCGGCAGAATCCGGCGAGATACCGGTGAACCGCATCGCAGTGGCCGATCTCAAACGGCGCGACGAAGCGGATGCCGAGAGGGCCGGCGAACAATGACCGAACCCCGCAAGCCGAATACGCCGAGTGGGCCGGGGGCACCGAGCAGGCCCGACAAGCCGGGCAGCGCGGTCAAGCCGGGCAATGTACACGATTCGCACGAGCCGATTTGCGCGACCCTGCATCTCGACCAGCGCAAACTGCCCGCCACGGTGTTCGAGCACATCGCCAAGATGGCGGGAAGAAGGCGTCAGCGGATGATTGACGCCGAGGCCGCATGGGAGAACTTCGGCAAGCCGGGCCGTGACCCGAGCACCTTGGGCAGCGTAACGGCGCTGATTGCGAATAACGGTCATTGGATACCGTATCTGAAAATCGCGCAGCTGCGCAATCACTGGGATCAGGTGGTCGGACCGGTCATCGCCCAGCATTCGCAGGTCATCGGGCTGCGCGACGGAGTCATGACCATCCGTGCCGATTCCGCGGCTTGGGCCACCCAGCTCACCTACCTGATTCCGCAGCTGGAACGTACCATCAAGGAGCGCCTGCAGGGGTTGGACGTCCACAAGATCCAGGTAACAGGCCCCCGTGCCGCGACATTTCGCGGCTCAAGGATGAAGAGGCGCTAAATTCGCTCAGAGAGCCAAAGTCCCCGTAGACGGGTAGGATTGGCGGATAATAGGTTCAGCGCTTAGAAACCCCCGTTATTCGCGTTTTAGAGCGTATCGCCCGCAGAACAACCTTTCATGACGAAAGAATATGCAGGAAGGAAACCGTTAGTGGCAGTTCTTGAATCGGATTCCGAACATGAATCCCGTGACGAGTCCGGCATGCCTGAGCAGGCTCCGGGCAGCGGTCTGACGGCGAGCAGCGCCGAGCAGCATGACCGCGAGGTCGATGAAGCCATCGCCCAGGACGAGCTCGATGATGCCCAGCTTGACGACACCTTATCGCCCGACCATTATGACGCCAGCGACCTGAAGGTGCTGGAAGGCCTTGAGGCGGTGCGCATCCGCCCGGGCATGTACATCGGCTCCACCGGCCCGCGCGGTCTGCACCACCTGGTCTACGAGATCGTCGACAACTCCGTCGACGAGGCACTGGCCGGCTACGCCACGCATATCGAAGTGACGATCCTGCCGGACAACGGCATCCGCGTCGTTGACGACGGTCGAGGCATCCCGGTCGACGAAGTTCCCGGCGAAGGCGTCTCCGGCGTCGAGACCGTGATGACCAAGCTGCACGCCGGCGGTAAATTCGGCGGCGGCGGATACGCGGTGTCCGGTGGCCTTCACGGTGTCGGCATCTCCGTGGTCAACGCGCTGTCGACGCGAGTCGATATCGAAGTGCGGCGCCAGGGATTCCACTGGACCCAGACATACGTCAACCAGCATCCGACGGCCCGCCTCGCCAAGGGCGCCCCGATGGCCGAGGATGAGTCGACCGGCACTTCCGTGACGTTCTGGCCCGATGCGGCGATCTTCGAAAGCACGGTATACGACTTCGAGACGCTGCGCTCCCGCTTCCAGCAGATGGCGTTCCTGAACAAGGGACTGAAGATTTCACTCACCGACCTGCGCGAGCCGGATCTGGCCGGCGACGAAGTGGCCGGCGATGACGATTCCACCGAGCCGAAGCACCAGAGCGTGACTTACCAGTACATGAACGGCATCAAGGATTATGTCTCGTACCTGGTCAAGTCCCGCAAGGCCACTCCCGTCGAGGAGGATGTCATCGATTTCGAGGCCGAAGACCTCAAGATCGGCATCTCGGCCGAGGTCGCGATGCAGTGGACCACCGCGTATTCCGAGGCTGTGCACACGTTCGCGAACACGATCTCCACCACAGAAGGCGGCACGCACGAAGAAGGCTTCCGTGCAGCGCTGACCTCGCTGGTGAACCGGTATGCGCGAGACAAGAACATCCTCAAGGAGAAGGATGACAACCTCTCCGGCGACGATGTGCGCGAAGGCCTGACCGCCGTCGTGTCCGTCAAGCTGACCACTCCTCAGTTCGAAGGGCAGACGAAGACCAAGCTCGGCAACTCCGAGGCGAAGACCTTCGTGCAACGCGTGATGACCGACAAGCTCGGCGACTGGTTCGACGCGCACCCCGCAGAGGCCAAGAACATCATCCAGAAGGCCATCGAAGCCTCCCGCGCCCGCATCGCGGCGAAGAAAGCCCGCGAGAACACCCGGCGCAAGTCGATTTTCGAGTCGGCCGGCATGCCCGACAAGCTCAAGGACTGCCAGTCCAGCAACCCCGAAGAGTGCGAGCTGTTCATCGTCGAGGGTGATTCGGCAGGCGGCTCCGCCATTCAAGGGCGAAACCCGGAAACGCAGGCCATCCTGCCGCTTCGAGGCAAGATTCTCAACACCGAACGCGCCTCCATCGACCGCATGATGAAGTCCGACACCATCGAGTCGCTGATCACCGCGGTCGGCGGCGGCTATGGCGAGGAATTCGACGTGAGCAAGGTGCGCTACCACAAGGTCATCATCATGGCCGATGCAGATGTGGACGGTGCCCATATCGCCACGCTGAACCTGACGCTGTTCTTCCGTTACATGCGACCGATGATCACCGCAGGATACGTGTATGTGGCCATGCCTCCGCTGTACCGTCTCAAGTGGACGCGCGGCGATCATGATTACGTGTACACCGACCGCGAACGCGACGAGAAACTCGCCCAAGGCAAGGCCGCAGGCCGGCAGCTGCCCAAGGGCGAAGGCATCCAGCGCTACAAGGGTCTGGGCGAGATGACCTACCAGGAGCTGTGGGAGACCACCATGGATCCTGAGCACCGCATCCTGAAGCAGATTCACATCGAGGATGCCGCGGCAGCGGACGAGACCTTCTCGATGCTGATGGGCGACGACGTGGAACCGCGCCGTCTTTTCATCCAACGCAATGCCAAGGATGTGCGCTTCATCGACGCTTAAGGTTCTAATCCAAGCCCGCCGGCGGGGGGGGGCTGTCAGCGCAGCTGGCTGGGGGTGGTTCCGATCCCCCCCCCCGATGACAGCGACAGAAACGACGTCCAACATACGGTCGAACAGAATTTAACCAAAGGACAACCAAGTGGCAGACGAAAACAGCAACGGCACCGACCTGCCGGAGCAGAACGACGAGCGTGCCGAACACTCGATGGAGCCCATCAGCCCTCAGGCCAACGAACAGTTGGTCCTCGACGACAATCGCGTGGCCCACACCGACATCCAGAAGGAGATGCGTCAGTCGTACCTCGACTATGCCATCTCCGTCATCGTCGAACGAGCCCTTCCGGATGTGCGCGACGGCATGAAGCCGGTGCACCGCCGCATCGTGTACGCGATGTATGACGGCGGCTACCGTCCTGATCGCGGCTATTCCAAGTGCGCCCGACCCGTCGCCGACGTGATGGGCAACTACCACCCACACGGCGACGCCGCGATCTACGATTCGCTGGTGCGCATGGCCCAGCCGTGGTCGATGCGATACACGCTGGTCGACGGGCAGGGCAACTTCGGTTCGGCCGGTGACGACCCGCCCGCAGCCATGCGTTACACCGAGTGCCGCATGATGCCGCTTGCGATGGAAATGGTGCGAGACATCGACAAGGACACCGTCGACTTCGTGCCCAACTACGATGGCCGTACGCAGGAACCCACCGTGTTGCCCGCGCGCTTCCCGAACCTGCTGGCCAACGGCTCGTCCGGCATCGCCGTCGGCATGGCGACCAACATTCCGCCGCACAACATGCGCGAGCTGGCGGAAGGCGTGCATTGGACGCTCGATCATCCCGAAGCGAGCCGTGAAGAGCTGCTGAACGCACTCATCGGCATCATCAAGGGACCGGACTTCCCGACCGGCGCTACGATCCTCGGCCACAAGGGCATCGAGCAGGCGTACCGCACCGGCCGCGGCCTGATTACGATGCGCGCGGTGGTCAACACCGAGGAGATCAAGGGCCGTATGTGCCTGGTGGTCACCGAGCTGCCGTATCAGGTGAATCCCGACCGTCTGGCCGCTTCCATCCGAGAAGGCGTGCGCGACGGCAAGATCCAGGGCATCGCCGACATGCGCGACGAGACCTCGGGCCGTACCGGCCAGCGACTCGTGCTCGTGCTCAAGCGCGACGCCGTGCCGAAGGTCGTGCTCAACAACCTGTACAAGCACTCCCAGCTGCAGCAGACGTTCGGCGCGAACATGCTCGCGCTGGTCGACGGCGTGCCGCGCACGCTGAGCCTCGACGCCTTCATCCGCCATTGGGTGAACCACCAGCTCGAAGTCATCGAACGCCGTACCCGTTACCTCAAGCGCGAGGCCGAGGAACGCGACCACATCCTGCAGGGCCTGCTCAAGGCCATGGACGCCATCGACGAGGTCATCCGCCTCATCCGCTCCAGCCAGGGCCGCGAGGACGCCCGGCCGAAGCTGATGGAGTTCCTTGACATCGATCAGGTGCAGGCCGACGCCATCCTTTCCATGCAGCTGGTTCGACTGGCCAACATGGAACGCCAGAAGATCATCGACGAGCATGAGGAACTCATGCGCAAGATTGCCGACTACAACGACATCCTCGCCAAGCCGGAACGCCAGCGTACGATCGTCGGCGACGAGCTCGACGAGATCGTCGCGAAATACGGTGACGAACGTCGCACGAAGATCCTCCCCTACTCGGGCGAGATGAACGTCGAAGACCTGATCGCCGAGGAGAACGTGGTGGTCACCGTCACGCACTCCGGCTTCATCAAGCGCACCAAGGCCAACGAATACCGCGCACAGCATCGCGGCGGCAAGGGCATCAAGGGCGCCAAGCTGCGTGAGGATGACGTGGTGGATCACTTCTTCCTCACGTCCACGCATAACTGGCTGCTGTTCTTCACCAACAAGGGCCGCGTCTACCGCATCAAGGCGTACGAGCTGCCCGAAGGCTCGCGCGATTCCAAGGGCCAGCACGTGGCGAACCTGCTGCAGTTCGGTCCCGACGAGACGATTCAGACCGTGCTGTCGATTCCGAACTACGAGGTCGCCAAGTATCTGGTGCTTGCCACCCGCACCGGCAAGGTCAAGAAGACCGCGCTGGCCGAGTACGATTCGCCGCGTCAGGGCGGACTCATCGCGGTTCGTCTCGCGGCCGACGAGGAGACCGGCGAGCCCACGGACGAGCTGATCGGCGCCGCGCTGTGCAACGCCGCAGACGACATCATCCTCGTCTCCAAGCAGGGCATGAGCCTCAAGTTCGCGGCGGACAACGACCAGCTGCGTCCGATGGGACGCCAGACCGCCGGCGTGCAGGGCATGAAGTTCCGCGGGGATGACGAACTGCTCGCCATGGACGTGGTTCCGGAGGACTCCAAGCAGGACCTGCTCGTGGTCACCAATGAGGGCTTCGCCAAGCGCACCGCGATCAGCGAATACCGACTGCAGGGGCGTAACGGCTTCGGCGTCAAGGCGGTACAGCTCGCCGAAGGTCGCGGATCGCTGGTCGGTGCCCTGATCGTAAGCGAAGACGATCAGGTCATGGCGATCATGAAGTCCGGCAAAGTGATCCGTTCCAACGTCACCGAAGTCAAGCGCACCGGCCGCACCACGCAGGGCGTGACGCTCGCTAAGCCCGACAAGGGCGACGAGATTATCTCCATCGCCCGCAACGAGGAAACCGGCGAAGACGAAGTCGAGACAACGGATGATACGGCTGCGGCCGCATCCGCGACCACGTCTCCCGATACGGCCGAAAACACTCCGGATACCGCGGATAGCGTCGCATCCGGCAGTGATTCGGGCGCGGCATCTGACGAGAATGTGAACAACACTGATGACGAGGCATAATCGTCTCAGAAAACTGGTAGCCTCGGCTAAGAGTCATCGGGGAACGACAAGGAGCAACGATGAGTGACAACCTCGAACCCGGACGGACCGACATGTTCGTGCCCGGTCCGCATGACAATGCAGAACCGCACGAAGGTGTCCGCGAAAGCGCCCCTCGGGTCGCGCGCTCTATTTCCAACCAGCCGCAGTCGGAGAGCGAGCCGCGCGCCAACAAAACGCGTGCGTCCCTGCGTTCACCGCGCCGTTCGACGCCGCGCGCCCGCCGCATGAACCTGTCGCTGACCCATGTGAACGCATGGTCCGTGGCGAAGGTGACGTTCATGCTGTCAATCGCCGGCGCGATCATCGAAGTGCTTGCCGCCGCCCTGGTCTGGCTGCTGCTTGACGCGGTCGGCGTGTTCGACCAGCTGAACAATATCGTCTCGTCCACCGGTCTGGCCGCCGACAGCCTGAACCTTTCCAGCGTGTTCAGCCTGTCCACGGTACTGTCGGTGGTTACCATCCTGGCGATCGTCGGCGTCGTGCTGGTGACGCTCCTTGCCACCATCATCGCGCTGCTGTACAACGTGATCAGCGCGCTTGTCGGCGGCATACATATCACTCTGGGCGACGACTGATCCAATCGAATCCCTGATACATCCCGTTACGAACCCCGCGGAGGCAACGCCCGCGGGGTTTTTATATCTCATCATCGCCGGCGCAGGAAAAGACTACACCGCCGCTTCATGGAAGCCGTCCGCTCAGGCCTTCAAGGAGGCCAAGGTTCGTGGCGTTGCCGCTGATTGGCGACAGCGCCACATGACCGCGTTGCCGGCGCGGGTTGTCAGCACATGACGACGAATAATGGGTAGTTCCCGATGCTCGGGAGCTCCCCATTATTTGTTGATAGGAAAATCACGCTCTCAAAACTCGCAGATACAGACCATCTTTGTTGAATTCGGCCCTGTATCTGCGAGTTTTGAGAGCGTGAGCTCGCGATAATCAGGCCGTGAACCTCACCGAAGCCCATGTGACCGGTGGCAACGAAACAGTCATCCGACCCTCATCAAGCGCGGCGGATAGCGGCTGCAAGGTGACGCCGTCCGGCTCGTCGGCCGTATTGGTGCGGTAGATATCGTCGCTGGGCAGCATCTGCGAGCTGGTGACGGACGGCCACTCCCCCAGCCCAGGCAACGATGTCAGGTCGATTGTCACATCATGTGCGTTGTGCTCGTCACGGTTGACGAGCAGAATCATGCCTTCGCGAGTCTTTTGGTCCCAAGTGGCCACCGCGACCGTGAAGAGCCGTAAGGCCGGCAGCGGCACCGGTTCCGCATGGGCACAGTACACGGACGAACTCGCCACCGCATCGACCACCGCCGACACGAAGGCCGGTGAGCCGCAGTACGTGACCACCACGTTCACCGTGCCCGCCGACGCCGCGCCTGAAGGCGCTCTGTGGCTGAGCTTCTCCGACATGGGTCTCGCCGATGACGCCAACGGCTACATCGACGATGTGGTGCTCGTCCGCTCCGACTCCAAGCCGACGCTGAAGACCACCGCGTTCACGCCGACCGTCGCCGAGGGTGAAACCGCCTCCGCATACGTGGAGCTCGACGGTCAGCCCGCCGCCAAGGAGGTCTCCGCCAACAAGAACGCAACCGTCGACGAAGTGGCCACCGCACTGAAAACCTCACCGCCGCACAGAACGCTCTGGCCGAGAAGCCGAAGCCGGCGACCGTCGAATCGATCAAGGTGGCCGCGAAGCCCGCCAAGACCGAGTACACGGTCGGCGACACGTTCTCCGCCGATGGTCTGAAGGTCGTCAAGGTCATGTCCGACAAGACCGAACCAGGAAAGAAGCCTGGCGCGCAGAAGCCTGCCGGTCAGCAGAACGTCTGTCCAAGACCGGTGCCTCGGTGGCTGGCGTGGCCGGTTTGCGTTCCTATGTGCGCGCCGAAACGACGATCGTGCGCACTTAAGAACGCAAACAGAGCCATTTGCGTTCTTATGTTCGCGCACTTGTCGTTTCGACGCGCACATAGGAACGCAAACCGGCCGTACCTGCTGCTGTTGCGTTGCTGTGCCGTCACGCCGTTGTGCCGTCACGATGTCGCTGCCGTCCGGGGAACGTCGAAAGACGCGAAACGGGCCTGCGGCAAATCATGCCACAGGCCCGTTTCTCAATGCCGGACCATGCCGGTTAAATCCGTGATCCGCGAAAACCCGCGAAAATCAGCGGTGGGTGGTGCCCTCGTAGGTGTCGCTCCACGTCAGCGACGCCACGCCGTCGGCGATGGAAATCGGCATCTGTACGATCGGCGAGTTGCCGAGGTCATGCTCCTGCCAGCGGTCGCCGATGAACAGGAAGTGCTCGCTGTTGTACGGGTCGTCGTCCAGCGGCACCACGATATCGACCTGCGAATCGTAGGTCTTCGCACCCTCCGGCGCGAACAGCTTCCACTCGCTCCACGGGCCGTGCAGGTCGGTGGCGGTGGAGTACTTGTTGTCGTTGGTGTCCCAGCTGGTCAGTTGCGAGCCGAACCAGTAGTACAGGCCGTCCTTCTTGATGATGGTCGGCGATTCCAGGCCGTATGGGTAGTCGGTGGCACGCTCGCAGGCGACGTCCTCGACGATGGTGAGGTAGTCGTCGGCGAGACGGTAAATGTGCGTGCCATGGTCGCGGTCCTCGCTCATGATGTAGCCGCTGCCGTTCTCGTCCTGGAAGACGCCGATGTCACGGCTCAGGTAGCCGCGCCACGTGATGGTGGTCTGGAATGCGAACGGGCCGGTCGGGGCGTCAGCCACGGCGACGCCGATGTGCGCGTATCCGTAGTCGGGCGTTTCGGCATGAATATACATGACATATTTGCCGGTGGCGGGGCAATGCAGCACCTTCGGCCGCTCGCCGATACGGTCGGAGGCGAGGGCGGAGCCGTCTTCTTGCACATCAAGTACGATGCCGTGGCTGCGCCATGCGATGAAATCGGTGGTTGTATAACAGCACACGCCCTGGAACAAATTGCCGTTTACCTTGTTCTCGCCATATGCATACCAGGTGTCGCCGAATTTTTGCAGACCGATGCCGTGCAGCTGGGCAACGTCGCCCGAGGTGTCGTGAGGCAGAAAAGCTCCGAATCTATCAGCCATGATTTCCCCTTTCGTGATGATCTGCTGTTGATTATCTGTCGTGTCCGCAACTGCTTGTGACCGGTTACAGACTGAACCATTGTATCGTGAAAACCTTGCCGACATACGGAAGAATCGGAGTGCGCCCGGCGGTGGCGCTCCGGCAACGGCCGCGTGGGGTCGTGCGTTGCAATATGAGGCTCTCAAAATTCGCAGGTACAAGGGACTATTCGTTATTTTCGCCCTGTATCTGCGAGTTTTGAGAGCGTAGTTCTTCCTAGATCACGCCGATTGGCGTTCCGCGATGGTCGTCGGCAGCAGCTGCACGTAATGCGGCTCCACGATGTCGCCTTGCAGCATGGACAGCAACAGCCTCGACATCGTCTCGCCGTGCAGCTGCGAATCCTGCCGCACGGTGGTCAGCTTCGGGTTCGCCAGCAGGGCGATTGGCGAATCGCCGAATCCCGTGACCGCGATGTCGTCCGGCACCCGATACCCGAACCGGTTCAACTGGTTGATGACGCCCAGCGCGATGCTGTCGTTGGCGCACACGAATCCGTCCAGCTCGTCAAGCATGGGTTGGAACTCGACCACGGCCATTTCGCCGCTGGTGCCCTCCCAGTCGTCCGCGTAGTAGACGTGGCGCTCGTTGAACCGGTCACCCATCGCCGCCTTGAAGCCGTCGAAGCGGTTGTTCGACGATGGTGAGTATCCGGGGCCGCACACGTACACCAGCTTGGTCCTCCCCTGGTCGAGCAGGTAGCGCGTGATGTCGCGCTGCCCCTCGGTGTTGGTGAAGTCCACGGCCGGGAACGGCAGGTTCTCGCGTTCTCTGACTTCCGAGAGGACCACCGGCCGCTTGACCGATGCGAACGTGTTGGCGAGCATGCTGTCCTCGCTCAGTGAGAACAGCAGGTACCCGTCCGAAAAGTCGCTTTGCACCAGCTGCGCGATGCGGCGCGTGGAGTCCTCGCTGTTGGCGATCAGCGTGACCATCTGGTAGCCCGCGTCGCCGAGGACCTGGTTGGCGCCGGCCATCGCCCTTGACATACTGGCCTGCGCGATGGTCTCGTTCGATTCGACCTGGATGATCAGCGCGACGGTGAGTGTGCGGCGTTGCGCGAGTGAGCGTGCGGCGTTGTTCGGCGTGTACTGTGATTTGGTGATGGCTGCTGCGATGCGTTCGGCTGCGTCCTGCGAGACGTGGGTGTTGCCGTTCAGATACCGGGAGACCGTTCCGTACGATACTCCCGCGAGACGGGCGACGTCGCGGATGGTCGGCTTTTTCTGTGCATCGTCCATGGAATCCATGGCATCGGTGTTTGCTTCGTGTTGCTGGATATTCGCCGGTTGCTTATCGCTGTTCTGGTCTACCGGTGTTTCGTTGGAACGTGCAGACGACTTCGTCCGAGTGCGGTTCGCCAGACGCCGGGTCGGTTTGCCGCTCGTTGATGCTACCTTGTTCGGCGCGTGAATAGTTGTTGACATCATTGTTCCTTTACGCGTGCGGCCGTCGTCGGACGACCGCGTACAGGTTCGAGTATACGCAGATGATGTAAACGGTTACAAGGGGTGTCTGTCGTTGTGCCGGCCGTGGCATGCGGAGCCTTTCCGCAGTCGCGGTTCGCCGCCCGACCGCCGTGTGGCTCGCCATCCGTGGCTCGCCTGTGTCGACGCATTCCGACATGGCCGCACAATCTGTTGTATTTTGCGTTCGCGCTCGGATAATGCGGGGCATAGTCGTCCTGTCGGTTCCCGCGACGCGAGTACATTGAAATCATGACCGATCCGCTGCATATCCAACTCACCGCGCGCCCCACCGTGGACGACTGGCAGCCCGACTGCGTAATGGACGGCTACCAGCAGGCGACGATCCATCTCGGCCATGATGACGAAGGCGATATCGTCGCCACATTCGTGCGCCGGGACCCCTCGAAGCTGCCCATGAGAGCGCGATGGAGGCGTCAGCGGTTCGCGCTGCGCGGGCACCGGCTCGCGGTGATGTACGTGCACGGGTGGAACGACTATTTCTACCGCCGTCACGAATCCGAGTTCTGGGAATCGCTCGGCATTCCCTTCTACGCCGTCGACCTGCGCAAGTTCGGGCGGTCGTTGCGGGATGGCCAGACCCCTGGATATATCGAGGATCTGCACGATTATGCGGCGGAATTCAACGCCCTACGCGACCTGGTCGTCGCCGAGCAGGGCGAGCAGGTGCGCATCCTGCTGGTCGCCCATTCGCAGGGCGGGCTGAGCTCGGTGCTGTGGCTGAATTCGCAGCGGCCGCATCACGTCGAGGCGGTCGCGCTGGACTCGCCTTGGCTGGAATTGCAAGGCAACCGCATGTTCCGCATACTGTCGACGCCCGTGGTTCAGGCGTTCCAGCTGGGCGGCGGCAAAACGGTGATGCCGATGCGCGATCCGGGGTTCTACGGCCGCTGCATCGATTGCGAGACCGGCGGCGACTGGGATTATCTGCGCCATCCGCTGGTGGACCCGCAGCGTTTCTTTCCCCGCGCCGGGTGGATGCGGGCGATCTACAATGCGCAGGCCGAGGTGTCGCGCCGGCTCGACATCCGCATTCCCGTGCTGGTGTGCACGTCCGACCGAACCATGCTGCAGCCCACATGGGATGAGGCGATGCGCGAGGCGGATTCCGTGCTGGACATCACGGCGATTCGCCAGGCGGCGCTCAACCTCGGCGATGTGGTGACGCTGGCGACGATTCGCGGCGGCCTGCATGATCTGAGCCTGTCGCGGCCGGCCGCGCGGCGTAGGTATTTCAGGATCGTGGCCGACTGGGCCTCTCTGATGGCGTGGCGGAGGGTGATTCCGCCTGCGCATCTGCGCACCGCGTTGGACGCAGTCGCGGCGGCCGGCAGTCATGTCGGTGGCGTGAATCCCGATGTCGGCCCCGACGCAAAATCCTGAGGTCCCGCAACGGCTCGCGGCCGGCGTCCAGCCGCGAGCCTGCGCAGGTCACGCCGACTGCCGCACCACCAGCTCGGTCGGCAACATCACCGTACGCGGCGAGTCGATGCCGTGAATCTTTTTGATGACGATGTCGGCCATCACCTTGCCGCGCATCTCCATGTGCTGATCGACAGTGGTGATCTGCGGGTTCGACTCCCTCAGCATCCGCGCGCCGTGGCTGGCGGTAAAAAGCCATTTCTGCCATTGGATTTCCTTATGGCGGTTTGGGTTAGATGACGGGCAACCCCTTGCTAAAATGAGAGGGCTTATAAATCCGTTTGTTTTAAGCAAAACCCCAAGAGTGACGCAACACTCTTGGGGTATTTTCATCAGACGGGGAACCCCGCCAAACACGTTCGAATAAACAAAATCCCGGCCGCAAAAGCAACCGGGATTCATCAACATGAGGCAATTACGCGCCGAACGGCGCAGCCTGTGCATAAGCCGTCTCGGGGGCAACGTCGATAGTGCCGTTATCCCATTCGACAGTACTCACACCGGCCCTGGCCGTCTTGAAAACATTCGGGTCACGCAACCGCTTGAATACGCCATCGTCCATATATGGCGACATGTCAAGCACGCCGCAATGACCATCGGAAAAACGCAAAGCCACATGCGAGCCATCCAACGCCACAGCGTCAGTGACCCACACTTCATCGGGAACACTCACAATAAACCTCGTTTCATAGGGCAAGCGGGGCAATCGGATAAATGGGCTCATTGTTCATGGCAAGAGTCCAATTAGCCTCAAGCTCGTCACGATGCAATTCAATCCAAGCAACAAGAATCCTGTGTTGCTTGCGGGGCAACGGCTCCCCGGCCGTCACATTGCCGTCAAAGTCATAGGAAGCCCTATAACCCTGGTACACCGCGTGAATGTGCGGCGGGTTATGCTCGTTACGGTAGTTCATCTGAACAACGATCCCGTAGAACATGCTCAATGTCGGCAACTATGCCACCTCCTTACTTTAACGCCGATCATATCGGCCGAACATTAACATTTCGTGGACTACCGCGCCCGTAAAGAGCGCCGATAGCCCTAGCGGATTACTTAATCCGCCGAAGTTTCATCAGAATCAAGCAACTTACGCGGATTAGCAACGCGCAAAGCATCACAGAATTTTATGGCTAAATCCAGTAACATACCGCCGACGGTGTACCGTCCTTGCTCGTAGTCACCGATACGACCATAGCTAATTCCAACCTTTTCGGCTAGCTCACGCTGCGTTAAACCGCGTTTCATTCTCAATTCTTTCAATCCCATGGCCCTACTCCTAACTCGGATTAGAGGCCATTGTAGACCACTCAGACAGCGCGGGACAATTCCATGCCGGACACCGCGCCACGTTAGCGACTCGACGACAGTTCGGCCTTGCATGATATGAGGTTACGGAATCCCACAAAGCCCCGAGTGTGATGGAGCTGTTGTTGGCGCTGCCGAATCTGGCCCGTTCCTGTAGCAGTTCCGTCAGCCGCTTGTTGGCGTCAACGTATTTTTGCGGCTGTATGTCTTACCGTCAACCTTGAACTCGTAGCTGGCGTAGATTTTTACGGTTCCGTCGGACAGTCTCTTCCGGCGTTCGACCCGATATGGGTAGACGATGCCGTTTCTTGCTTTGCGTACCATGATTGCCTCCCTGCCTCTCACCATTCTCAGACATTCTCAGACATCCATTTACCTCTTACTTACGGTTTAAGTACATCCTAAGTACGGTGAAACCGTTGGAATGAAGCCGTTTTGCCCAATCGCTCCAAGTGCCATTCTACCAGACTTTCTAACTGTTAATCGGACGGTCACTGGTGCAAGCCCAGTCGCAGGAGCTTAGGCTTTCAGGCCTTTTGGCAGTAGGGTTGCCGCGGTTGACGCCGATGGTGCCGTTGTGGATTACGCGAAGCCGTTCGCGAAGGTCGGCAAGGCCACGTTCACGGTGACGCTCAAGGACACCGAGTACTCCAAGACCTTCGAAGTGAGCGTCAAGGCCGCCGACAAGACCGCGCTGAACAACGCGATCGCCGCCGCCGAAAAGCTGACCGAGGACAAGTACGAGTCCGGCTGGGATGCGTTCCAGGCCGCCTTCGACGCTGCGAAGAAGGTCGCCGCCGACGAGGACGCGACTCCCGCCCAGGTGGCTGACGCGCTTGCCGCGCTGCAGGCCGCCCGGAAGGCTCTGGTGAAGGTCGATGGCGAGAAGTCCGGCCCGCAGGAGCCGTCCACCAAGCCCGAGCCGCAGAAGCCGGCGGTCAAGCCGAGCCCGAACGGCAAGGTGGATGCCACCGAGCCGAGCGGCCTGAGCAAGATGGGTGACTCGACGATGGCGTTCGCCGTGGCCGCGGTCCTGCTGCTGGCCGCCGGTGCCGGCGTGGTGCTGCTGCGCCGCCGCGCCGAGTAAGGCGCGAGCCGCCTTCCCGCCAGTATTTTCCGTTGTTGCGGGAATCGCGCTCTCAAAACTCGCAGATACGGGCCGTTCTTGTTGGATTTAGCCTTGTATCTGCGAGTTTTGAGAGCGCGGGGTTGGTGGCAGCCCGTGCCTCATCCCGTAAAGGTCCCGTTTCTGGCCTGCGGGATGTGACTTTCGCCGGATGGGGGCAATCGACATGATGGCGACCCGGTGATCGCGCGCCGCCACCGTTGGTGGGGAGCTGTCGCGAAGCGACTGGGGTGGCCAAACCTGCTGCAGGACACAAAAGGCCCGCCGAAACCAATGTGAATGCTGGTTTCGGCGGGCCTTCGCGCTATCCGCGAATGCGCGCCAAACGTTACGCGCCTACGCGATCACAGGATGCCCTGCGCGACCATGGCGTTGGCGACCTTAACGAAGCCGGCGGCGTTGGCGCCGAGCATCAGGTCACCCTCGTGGCCGTACTCCTTGGCGGCGGCCAGGGAGTCGGCGACGATGGTCTCCATGATGTTCTTGAGCTTGGCGTCGACCTCTTCGAAGGACCACGACAGACGGTAGCTGTTCTGGCTCATCTCCAGACCGGAAACGGCGACGCCACCGGCGTTCGCCGCCTTGGCGGGGCCGTACAGCAGACCGTTCTTCTGGTAGACCTCGATGGCCTCCGGGGTGGACGGCATGTTCGCGCCTTCGACGACGACCTTGCAGCCGTTCTTCACCAGAGCTTCGGCGGACTCGCCGTTGACTTCGTTCTGGGTGGCGCACGGCAACGCGATGTCACACGGCACGGTCCACACGCCGGAGCAACCCTCGTGGTACTCGGCGGACGGCACGCGCTCGGCGTACTCCTTGATGCGGCCGCGCTCGACTTCCTTGATCTGTTTGACCACGGCCACGTCGATGCCGTTCGGATCGTAGACATAGCCGTTGGAGTCGGAGACGGTGACGACCTTGGCGCCCAGCTCCTCGGCCTTCTGCACGGCGTAGATCGCCACGTTGCCGGAGCCGGAGACCACGACGGTCTTGCCCTCGAAGGAGTCGTTCTTCAGCACGCGCAGGGCTTCCTGGGTGTAGTAGCACACGCCGTAGCCGGTGGCCTCGGTGCGGGCGAGCGAGCCGCCGAACTCCAGACCCTTGCCGGTCAGGACGCCGGAGTACTCGTCGCGGATGCGCTTGTACTGGCCGAACAGGT
>OGRN01000287.1_pt1 | contig 50841 bp, 45 predicted proteins | sample 1553401 | NCBI WGS metagenome assembly OGRN01 (sample SAMEA2580096, study PRJEB22360) | human gut metagenome | biome: human gut; feature: human-associated habitat; material: faeces | place: Denmark | collected 2008/2010 | reverse complement strand
GTGGAAGGGCAGTGCAAGAGACTACCGCCCCTCTGGCAACAGAGGGGGCACATGTAAACCCCATCCGAAGCAAGACCGGATAAAGACAATGTGGCGGCCCGTCACGTCTTAGGTTGGTCGCTTGAGCCCATCGGCGACGATGGGCCTGGATAGATGATTACCCAACGACATAACCCGGCTTATCGTCTTGCTTGCATTTTTTATTTTGCACTTTTTTTCTTGCGGCGCATCGGCCCATCATATTTTTCTTCGCAGTATTTGCAGCGATAGACCTCATTTTCAGGGTCGGTCAGAACAAATACGTGATCCAGCTGCTGCTCAATAGAGGTGATGCATCTTGGATTCTTGCAGCGGATCACATTGGTGATCCGGGAAGGAAGATGCAGACTCTTCTTGGCAACAATCTGAGAATCTTTGATGATATTGACTGTGATATTGTGGTCAATAAATCCGAGAATGTCCAGATCCATGAAATCAATCGGACATTCAATCTTCATAATATCTTTTTTTCCCATCTTACTGCTTTTGGCGTTTTTGATGATCGCCACACAGCAGTCCAGTTTATCCAGATGCAGATATTTATAGATATCCATGCTCCTGCCGGCCTGGATGTGATCCAGTACAAAACCTTCTTCGATGCGTCCGACAGTCAGAGTGTTCTTTACCATAATGATTCCTCCTAATCAACCTTGATTTCTAACAGTGTCAGTATCAGAGCCATACGTATATAGACGCCGTATTTGGCCTGCTTGAAATATGCGGCGCGGGGATCCTTATCCACTTCGACCGAGATCTCATTGACCCTTGGCAGCGGATGAAGCACATACATGTCTTCCGGAGCCAGTTCCATTTTTTTTGCGTCCAGGATATAGAAATCCTTCATGCGGACATAGTCTTCCTCGTTGAAGAACCGCTCTTTCTGTACACGGGTCATATAGAGAAGATCCAGATCAGGGAGAGCATCTTCCAGACGGACCACTTCTTCATAAGGAACATTCTGCCGGTCCAGTACATCTGAGCGGATATAGCTTGGAAGCCTGAGCTCTTCAGGAGAGATCAGAACGAACCGGACGCCTGGATAGCGGACCAGTGCATGGATCAGGGAGTGGACGGTACGCCCGAACTTTAAGTCTCCGCACAGGCCGATGGTCATGTTGTCCAGACGGCCCTTCAGGGAACGAATTGTCAGAAGGTCTGTCAGAGTCTGAGTCGGATGCTGGTGTCCGCCGTCTCCTGCATTGATCACCGGTATCTCGGAGTGCTGGCAGGCCACCATGGCCGCACCTTCTTTTGGATGACGCATGGCGCAGATATCTGCATAGCAGGAAATCATGCGGATGGTATCCGATACACTTTCCCCTTTTGTGGCAGAACTGGAGTCTGCCGTAGAAAAGCCAAGAACATTTCCCCCCAGATTCAGCATTGCAGCTTCATGGCTTAAGCGGGTACGGGTACTTGGTTCGTAGAACAGTGTTGCAAGTTTCTTTCCTTCACATGCGTGTGCATATTTTGCCGGATTCTTTTCGATGTCAGAAGCCAGATCCATCAGCTGATCCAGCTCCTCCACGGAAAAATCCAGCGGACTCATCAAATGTCTCATAAAAACCTCCTCATTTTATAAGTATGTAAGTAATTCTTCTACAGACCGGCGCTTTGGCGCTTCAGGATCAATATCCGGCCAGCCGACTGCAATCAGTGCGGCCAGTTCCTGATCCTCGGGAAGATTCAATAACCTGGTGATTCCATCTTCGTCCCAGATTCCCATGATCACAGTGCCAAGCCCGGCGTTATGCGCGGCCAGACAGAAGGTCTGGCAGGCAATGCCGGCATCGAACATCTGCCAGCGGTCCCCCTTTTTCGTAGAAAAAGAACCGTCACGTTCAAATCCGGACCGTCCTTTTACAAAAGTGACAGCAAGAAGCAAAGGTACCTGTCTGATAATATTGGAATTAAAAGATGGGGTATAATTTTGAACGATAGAATCAAGAATAGAAGGGTCTTCAATAGCAATATATCTGGCTGTCTGACTGTTCTTCCAGGATGGAGAATATGATGCGTCCAGGATCAGAGATTCTAATAATGAATGATCAACGGGTGCAGATTTAAATTTACGGATGCTCCTTCTGGTACGGATACATTCTGTCGTGTTCATATGGGTTCCCTCCTACAATATATATTGAAATCTTTCATACATCATATAATAAATGCGGAAGATTTTCAACGCCTGTGGTCAAAGTTTTGTGGATTTTGTGAGCGGCATGTACTATAATATGTGGTAGTTTGGAAAAAGGAGTGCAGAATATGGCGTCATTATCAGAATTAAGAGAGCAGCTGGACGTAGTGGACGACCAGATTGTAAAATTGTTTGAAAAGCGTATGGAGCTGTGCGGCCAGGTGGGAGAATATAAGATCCAGAATGGGAAAAAGGTGTTTGACCGCCAGCGTGAGAATCAGAAGTTAGCGGATGTAGAGAGCAAGGTGTCTACAGAATTTAATAAAAAAGGAATCCATGAGCTATATGAACAGCTGATGAGCATGAGCAGGAAGCTTCAGTATCAGCAGCTGGTCCAGGCAGGAGCTCTTGGAAGACTTCCCTTCATTCAGGTGTCATCCCTTCATGCAGGGAACGCAAGGATCGTATTTCCGGGGACAGAAGGTGCCTACAGCCAGGCGGCCACCAGGCATTATTTCGGCGAAGAGTGCAATTGCTTTTATGTGCAGACATTCCGGGAAGCGATGGAGGCAATCGAAGAGGGAGCGGCTGATTTTGCGGTACTCCCGATTGAAAATTCTACAGCCGGAGCCGTTGATGAGATGTACGATCTGCTGGTAGAGTTTGAGAATTTTATCGTAGGAGAAACCATTATTCCGATCGAGCATACACTGGCCGGACTTCCGGGAACAGAACTTTCTGATATCCGGCGGGTCTATTCCAAGGGGGTAGCCTTGATGCAGGCGTCAAGGTTTCTGTCGGAGCACAGAGACTGGCAGCAGATCAGCGTCGCCAACACTGCTATCGCGGCCCAGAAGATCCTGGAGGATCAGGACAAAAGCCAGGCCGCAGTCTGCAGTGCGTATGCGGCAGAGGTCCATGGCCTTACTGTGCTGAAAGATCAGATCAACGATGATCCGGACAATTCGACCCGGTTCATCATTGTGACGAACCAGAAGATTTTTCTGAAGGATGCGGACAAGATCAGTATCTGCTTTGAACTTCCGCACACCAGTGGTTCTTTATATCACCTGCTGTCACATTTTATTTATAATGATCTGAATATGACAAAGATCGAGTCCAGGCCGGTGAAAGGAAGAAACTGGGAATATCGGTTTTTTATCGATTTTGAAGGAAATCTTGAGGATGCGGCAGTGAAAAATGCGATCCGGGGACTGAGAGAGGAAAGTCAGAATCTGAGGATACTGGGAAATTACTAAAGGAGAGAAGAAAGCATGAGGATTAATGAACTGATTTTATATAAAAATATGGAGGAAGGACAGCTCCTGCAGGACATGGTATTTTTGATGGAAGAGTATCAGAATGAATATTACAACCAGGAGGATCTGACGGCTCTTTTGTCTGATGTGGTCAATGGACTTCTGGAAATGGCGGTGAGCCATGGCTTTGAGGGAAATCTCTGGCAGGATTACCTGACATTTCTCCTGACCGGAAGTGAAAATGCCTACAGCACTTCCTGCGAGATCGTGGGAAAGGTGGATGGAAGTATTAATGTGGCTGCGCGCCATGATTTTGAGATTTTTAAGGAACTGTTTGATTATGATTTCCATGAAATGGAAGAGGCACTTCATACCAGCCTGCTGTCCATGATCAGTGATTACCAGGGGATGAGCGGACACGGAAAGGTATTTAACCAGAGGATCCGGGACAGAATCTGTACTTTAAGTAAAAGTCTTGCCGATGCGCCGGACGTCAGTGTATTTCAGGAAAGAGTGACTACATTTTACCAGGAATTCGGCGTGGGTAAGTTTGGGCTTCACAAGGCTTTCCGCGTGGAGCATACCGACGAAGGGGTGGAGATCGTACCGATCACCAAGATTGCCCATGTTCGTCTGGATGACCTGGTGGGATACGAGATCGCAAAAAAGAAGCTGGTGGAAAATACAGAAGCCTTTGTCAGGGGCCGCAAAGCGAATAACTGTCTGCTGTATGGAGATGCCGGAACAGGCAAGTCTTCTTCGATCAAAGCAATCCTCAATCAGTATTATGATCAGGGACTCAGGATGATCGAGATCTACAAGCATCAGTTCCAGGATCTGAATGATGTGATTGCACAGATCAAAAACCGGAATTACAAGTTTATTATTTACATGGATGATCTGTCTTTTGAGGAGTTTGAGATTGAGTATAAATACCTGAAGGCAGTAATCGAGGGAGGACTGGAGAGAAAACCGGATAATATTCTGATCTATGCCACATCCAACAGAAGGCACCTGATCCGGGAAACCTTCCGGGACAAGCAGGACCGGGATGAAGAGCTTCATACCAATGATACCGTGCAGGAAAAGCTGTCTCTGGTAGCAAGGTTTGGTGTCACCATCTATTACGGAAAACCGGAGAAAAAAGAGTTTCAGGAAATTGTGCGTCAGCTGGCAAAGAGGAATGATATCGACATGCCGGAAGACCAGCTGCTTCTGGAGGCAGGAAAGTGGGAGCTGAGTCATGGAGGACTGTCCGGAAGAACGGCCCAGCAGTTCATCGATTATCTGTCGGGGACGAGATAGAAAAGAGAGATAATAAGAGCCATACAGGATCATTTAATCCTGTACGGCTTTTATTTTTGAGATGTCTGAATCGATGATCAGAGAATAGTTGGTGTGGTAGATTACAAATCCTGGTCTTGCACCATTTACCTTTTTCACATGCTTTTTTTCTACATAATCGATCTCTACCTTTTCATTTCCGCGCCCCTTCGAATAATATGCGGCCAGCTTTCCTGCCTCCTCGAACGTCCGGTCCGGGATTTCGCGGCCATCGCTTTTCAGGATCACATGAGAACCAGGAATCCCTTTGGCGTGGAACCACCAGTCGTTTCCGGAAGCAAAATGAAAAGTCAGCTCTTCGTTTTGAAGATTATTTTTTCCTACGTAGATATGATATCCGTCAGAGGAGAGATAATGGAGAGGATGGCTTAGTATGCGGGCCTTCTTTTTTTGCCCTCTGCGGCGGATATATCCGGATGCAGCCAGTTCCTCCTTGATCTGTGACAGGTCTTCATCAGCGAGTGCGATATCCAGAGAACTTTCTACAGATTCCAGATAATGAATCTCATCGCCGGTCTCCTGGATAAGCTCTGTCAGAGCTTCATAGGTACGCTTCTGTTTATTGTATCTGGCGAAATATTTCTGAGCATTCTCCTGGGGGGTTTTTACCGGATCCAGAGGAATGGTGATCTCCTTACCTGTGTAGTAATTCAAAGCCGTCAGTTCCCTGGACCCTTCGGGCAGCTGGTAGCCGTAGGTATTGATCAGTTCCCCGTAAACCTTATAAAGATCCCGGTTTTCAGTGTCTTTTAGCTGCCTGGACTGGAGATCATATTTTTTCCGGTTCCGTTCCAGGGCAGTCTGAACGATATGTCTGAGATCTGCGCTCTTCTGGCGGATACGGATCACCTGGTTCCTGACAGCGTAAAAAGTACTTAAGACCTGAGAGATGGAAGGATATTCTTTTTTCTCAAGGTCCTGAAAATGGGCAAGAGGAAGGGCGGAAAACTCTTTGGGCGTGTTCCCTTCAAAATAGATGACAGGAGAGAAGCTTCCGGCTTTTACATTCTCCAGATAATACTGGAACTGGCGGTACAGATGCGTCAGGACGTCTTCGGACAGATCAGACGCAGGCAGATGAGAGTCTACTCCGCACAGAAAGCAGACTTCTTCCGCAGTGACAGGGCTGATGCCTGTAAAGCTTGTGTAGACCGCCTTTGCCAGGGGAAGCGGTTTGGATCTAAGAGCCCTTGTAAAGTCTTCTGAAGAGACAGTCAGAGGATCCTGCTTTGCCATCGTATCTGGAATAAAATAGGTCCTGCCCGGGAGCACTTCACGCACAGAGCTGATCTGAGCCGATACATGCTTGATGCTGTCGATGATCTTAAGTTCATCATCACAGAAAATAATATTGCTGTGTTTCCCCATGATTTCGATGATCAGAAATTTCCGGCACAGGTCTCCAAGCTCATTCAGATGTTCGATTTCCAGGCGGATGATCCGTTCCAGTCCGGGCTGGGAGATGGAGGTGATCTTTCCGCCGCCGATATGTTTGCGCAAAAGCATACAGAAATTCGGCGCCGTCATGGGGCTTGGTTTGTTGGTATCTGTCAGGTAGATCAGGGGGAGGGAGGCACTGGCAGAAATATACAGCCGGCGCTGTCCTTCCCTTGTTTTTATAGTCAGTAAAAGTTCATCTGTTTCCGGCTGTGCAATCCTTGCGATCCTGCCGTCCAGGATGGTGTCATTCAGTTCTTTTGTAACTGCAGCTACTGTAATTCCGTCAAAAGCCATTGTCAAAACCTTCCTTAAAAATATAGTCGTTTCTTAGTATATCATAGTTGACGGGATATTCCAAATGCCGTATAATTAACGATGGCATAAAATGCATTTTACAGATTTAAAATACAAAGAAGAGGAATCAGTGACTATGATCAAAAGTATGACAGGCTTCGGACGCTGTGAGGTGGCAGAAGGACAGAGAAGATTTGTGGTAGAGATGAAAGGTGTCAACCACCGATATCTGGACGTCAATATCAGGATGCCGAAGAAGCTGAATTTTTTTGAGACAGCGATCCGTAATCTTTTGAAGGAAAGCGTACAGAGAGGAAAGGTCGATATATTCATCACATATGAAGATCTGTCAGAGAGTCAGGTGGTGATCAAGTATAATGAGACGCTGGCAGGGGAATATTTAAATTACTTCCACAGAATGCACGAGGCCTTCGGACTGGAAGATGATACCCGCGTTTCTACGCTGGCCCGGTGTCCGGAAGTGCTGACCATGGAAGAACAGGCTGTTGATGAAGAAGAACTCTGGGCAGAGCTGAAAAAAGCATTGGAAGGCGCCATTGCCCAGTTTGTTGAGACGAGAAGTACAGAAGGAGAGAACCTGAAAAAGGATCTTCTTCAGAAGCTTGACGGCATGATCATGCTGGCCGATCAGATCGAAGAACGTATGCCTCAGATCATCGCAGAATACAGACAGAAGCTGGAGACGAAGGTAAAGGAGCTTCTGGAGGATACACAGATGGAAGAAAGCCGGATCGCCGCTGAGGTGGTCATGTTTGCGGATAAGATCTGTACGGATGAGGAAGTGGTGCGCCTGCGCAGTCATATTATACATATGAAGGAAACCCTTCTGTCAGATGAAAGTGGGATCGGGCGCAAACTTGACTTTATTGCACAGGAGATGAATCGGGAGGCCAACACCATCCTTTCCAAGGCAAATGACCTGGAGACGTCAAATGTGGGCATCGACTTAAAGACAGAGATTGAGAAAGTCAGAGAACAGATTCAGAATATCGAGTAGGAGGGGCAGTTCATGGATAAAAAAGGCATTCTGATCGTGGTATCCGGATTCTCCGGTGCGGGAAAAGGAACCATTATGAAGGAGCTGTTAAAGAAATATGAACAGAAATACGCGCTGTCTGTTTCTGCTACCACCAGAGCGCCAAGACCAGGAGAGACGGAAGGACGGGAGTATTTTTTCCGCTCGGTGGAAGAATTTGAAAAAATGATTGCGAAAGAAGAACTGATAGAGTATGCTAAATACGTGGATAACTATTATGGGACTCCGCGCGCTTATGTAGAAGAACAGCTGGACGCAGGAAAGGATGTGATCCTGGAGATTGAGATCCAGGGCGCATTAAAGGTGAAGGAGAAGTTCCCGCAGACATTGCTTCTGTTTGTGACTCCGCCTTCTGCCGCAGAGCTGAAGCGCAGGCTTGTTGGCCGGGGAACCGAGACCCCTGAGGTAATTGAAAACCGAATGAATAGAGCTGCCCAGGAGGCGGAGTACATGGAACGGTATGATTATCTCATTGTCAATGATGTGCTGGAAGAATGTGTGGAAGAGATGCATCAGATCATCCAGGGAGAACACAGAAGAGGTTTCCGCAATATAACATTTATGGAACAGATGAAAGAAGAGTTGAAAGGAGAATAAATGATGTTACACCCATCTTATACAGATTTAATGAAAGTGGTAAATAAAGATGTGGAAGAGGGCGAGACAAAGGTAGTAAACAGCCGCTATTCCATCGTTATGGCTACAGCAAAAAGAGCAAGAGAGATTATTGACGGCTCTATGCCGCTGGTGCCTGTAAAAGAAGGAGAAAAGCCGCTTTCCATTGCGATCGATGAACTGAATCAGTCCAAGATCAAGATCGTAGGAGAAGAAGAGGAAGAAGATTAAAAAATAAAAGAGAACACGGCCGGAGGCAGTGGATACAGGGCAGATGCCGGAGGGTATCTGCCCTTCTTAGAAACCGGCCGCAGGAGGAAAAGATGAATCTATTGTTTATATCCCTTGGCTGTGACAAGAATCTGGTGGATTCTGAGGTGATGCTGGGACTTCTGGCAAAAGAAGGATACCAGATGGTAGATGATGAAGCACAGGCTGATGTGATCGTGGTCAATACCTGCTGCTTCATTCATGATGCAAAAGAAGAGAGCATTCAGACGATTCTGGAGATGGCGCAGTATAAGGAAGAAGGAAGACTAAAGGCGCTGATCGTGACGGGCTGTCTGGCCCAGCGTTATCAGCAGGAGATTTTAGATGAGATACCAGAGGTGGATGCTGTCCTTGGGACGACTGCCTATACGGAGATTATTGATGCGATCAGGGAAGCGCTGGAAGGGAAAGGCCATGTGCGGACGGAAGACCTGGATGCGCTGCCGCCTACAGACCCTCACAGGATCGTGACAACAGGCGGACATTTTGCTTATCTGAAGATTGCAGAAGGATGTGACAAACACTGTACCTATTGTATCATTCCGAAGCTTCGGGGAAATTTCCGCAGCGTCCCCATGGAGCGTCTGCTGGCAGAAGCAAAAGACCTGGCAGAGCAGGGGGTGAAGGAGCTGATCCTGGTGGCTCAGGAGACGACCCTCTATGGAAAAGATCTGTACGGGGAAAAGTCACTGCACCGCCTGCTGAAAGAACTGTGCAGGATCGACGGGATCCGTTGGATCCGGGTGCTTTACTGCTATCCCGAGGAGATTGATGATGCACTGATCCAGGTGATGAAGGAAGAAAAGAAGATCTGCCATTATCTGGATCTGCCGATCCAGCATGCCAGCGATGAGATCCTGAAGCGGATGGGAAGAAGAACGTCAAAGGCCCAGCTTGTGGAGGTGATCAGGAAGCTTCGCCGGGAAATCCCGGATATCTGTCTTCGTACCACACTGATCACCGGTTTCCCGGGGGAGACCAAGGAACAGCATGATGAACTGATGGCCTTTGTAGATGAGATGGAGTTCGACCGTCTGGGAGTGTTTACATATTCTCCGGAGGAGGATACCCCCGCAGCAGAAATGCCGGATCAGATTCCGGAAGAGGTCAAGGAGGAAAGACAGGCCGAACTGATGGAACTTCAGCAGGATATTGCATTCGACCAGGCAGAAGAGATGGTGGGAAAAGAGGTCCTGGTAATGATTGAAGGTAAGGTGGCGGACGAAAATGCGTATGTAGGGAGAACCTATAAGGATGCGCCGAACGTGGACGGCCTGATCTTTGTAAATACAGAAGAAGAACTGATGTCCGGGGATTTTGCCAGAGTGAAGGTGACCGGAGCGTTAGAATATGATTTGATAGGAGAGTTGATGTCATGAATCTGCCAAATAAGTTAACTGTACTGAGAATAATTATGGTTCCGTTTTTTGTATTCTTTATGCTGACGGACGTGGGAGGAGACGCCAATAAATGGATTGCCCTCATCCTGTTTTGTGTGGCCAGCCTGACGGATATGCTGGATGGAAAGATCGCAAGAGCAAGGAATCTGGTGACAAATTTCGGGAAATTCATGGATCCTCTGGCCGACAAGCTTCTGGTGTGTTCTGCCATGATCTGCATGATTCCGTCCGGCCAGCTGGCTGCCTGGTTTGTGATTGTGATCATTGCCCGGGAATTTATCATCAGTGGATTCCGTCTGGTGGCTTCGGACAACGGGATCGTCATTGCGGCCAGCTACTGGGGGAAATTTAAGACGGTTTCCCAGATGTTTATGATCATCGTACTGATCATGGATCTGGGAGGTGTATTTGATCTGATCGGGACGGCCCTGATCTGGATTTCTCTGGTCCTTACAGTAGTGTCCTTAATTGATTATATCGCGAAAAATGTACAGGTACTGACAAAGGGAGGCATGTAAAGATGACGGTGGAACTGATCAGTGTCGGAACAGAGATCCTGCTTGGAAACATTGTGAATACCAATGCGGCCTATCTCTCAGAGGAGTGTGCCATGCTCGGCCTTTCCTGCTATCATCAGAGCGTGGTAGGGGATAATGAACAAAGGATGGAAGAGGCCCTGCGGACAGCAGTTTCAAGGTCTGATATCGTGATCTTAAGCGGAGGCCTTGGGCCTACCCAGGATGATCTGACCAAAGAGGTAACTGCAAAGGTGTTTGGCATGGAACTTTCTGAGGATCCTCACACAAAGGAGAGGATTGCCGAGTATTTTAATCAGAACCACAGAGGACAGATCACGGACAATAACTGGAAACAGGCCCTGGTGCCTGAGGGCGCGCTGGTCGTAGATAATGATAACGGGACAGCACCGGGGCTCATCCTGGAAAAGAATGGAAAGAGAGCCATACTGCTTCCAGGACCGCCCAACGAGCTGAAGCCAATGTTTGAAAAAGATATCCGTCCTTATCTGAACCGACTGGTGCCGGAGGGAATCTATTCCAGGATGGTCAAGATCTGTGGGCCGGGTGAGAGTAAAGTCGAGTCGATGATCACAGATCTGATGGAACAGCAGTCCAATCCGACGATCGCTCCCTATGCGAAGACGGGAGAAGTACATCTGAGAGTGACTGCCAGAGCCGGAAGCGAGGAAGAGGCAGAAGAGATGATGAAGCCTGTTCTGGATGAGTTGTCCAGAAGGTTCCCGGATGAGATTTTTACGACTGAGGAAAATGTTACACTGGAGGAAGCGGTGATCAGACTTCTGAAAGAAAGAAGGCTGACAGTTACCACGGCAGAATCCTGTACCGGAGGGCTGCTGGCAGGACGTCTTCTGAACGTGCCGGGGGCCTCTTCCGTATACATGGAAGGATATATCACCTATTCGAACCAGGCAAAGGAAAAGCTCTTGGGAGTTTCTCATGAGACCCTTGAGAAGTTTGGCGCGGTCAGCCCCCAGACGGCCTGTGAGATGGCAGAGGGCGCGGCCCGGGCTGCCGGTGCAGATATGGCTGTATCTGTGACAGGGATTGCCGGTCCGGACGGCGGAACAAAGGAGAAGCCGGTAGGGCTGGTCTATATCGGCTGTTATGCCAGAGAAAAGATCTGCGCGGAGGAATTTCATTTTACCGGAAGCCGTGCGAAAAACAGGGAGACTGCCGTGGCTAAAGCGCTGACCATGCTGCGCAGGGCATTGCTTGACTGAACAGGAGGGACGATATGGAAATCAGAATACTAAATCAACAGGAGATCCTTCCGGCACTTCATCTGGTCTGGGAAGTGTTTGCAGAGGATATCGCACCTCAGTATACGCCGGAAGGGGTGGCCGAGTTTCAGAATTTTATTAAATATGAGCATCTGCTCCCCATGATACAGAATGGCGGGATTACTTTTTTCGGTGCCTGTGAAGGGCCGGAACTGTGTGGAACACTTGCCCTGATGTCCGATGGACATATGGCGCTGTTTTTCGTCAGGAAAGCCTGGCAGAGAAAGGGGATCGGCCGTATGCTCTTTCAGGCTGCGTATAATTTCTGTGCGCAGAGACTTGGGGTAAGGAAGATCACTGTCCGTTCTGCTCCTTCGGCGGTGGAAGCCTATCGTCATCTGGGGATGCAGCAGACAGGGGAGGAACAGAGGGAAAACGGGATCGCCTATGTTCCCATGGAACTCTTTGTGATCCCGGGACTGGTGCAGCCGGTAAAAAAGTCAAACACACCGGTCATCCTTGCTGTGATTATCGGAGTGTTTCTTCTGGCAGCAGCAGGGATCGGAGGATTTTTCCTTATAAGAAATGTGTTGAGTGCGGCAGAGCAGGCCGCACAGGAACAGAATCCTTTTGGCGGTTATGACGGCGGAAATGAATTTTACTTTGATGAGGGTGGAGATTATGGCGGTAACGGATCGCAGAACGGCGCAGAGGAAATGACAGGAATTGATGCCATTGAGGCGGATATCGCCGATGATCTGTCCTATGAAATAAACGAAGATACCTATTCTGACACCGGAGAGCAGAATTCATCGGTCGCTATCGATTTTTATGTCAATTATCCGGTGATAGACGGACTGGAAAATGCCCAGATTCAGGATACTGTCAATGAAGCACTCCGGACCTGTGCTATGCAGACGGTGGACGAGATCTATGAGAATCCATCCAGTGAAATCCGTGACAGGGTTCTCCAGGCGGCTTCCCCTATGCTTATCAGTTATGTGGAATATAAGGTCTGCTATGCCAATAATAACTTTATCAGCGTTGTATTTGAAGATAACAGCTACAAAGGAAGCGAAGCCTATTATGATCCGGGGCTTAGGACTGTCAATATCAGCCTGAAGGACGGCACGGTGTATCGGGTTGGCGATATCGTGGATCTCAGTGATGAATTCCTGGATGAATGGGTAGGAATCATGCGGGAAGAAGCGGATAATGACGCATTTCTTTCTGAACTTGACACAGAGACTATGAGAGAAACATTGTCAGGGAACAGTGAAGAAAATATCTATGTACCGATTTTTTTTGTCGATGCAGATGGACTGGAGATAGGTTACGATCTGAACTATCCAGAAGATGATTCCCATGATCTTGGATATATCTGGGTGACCGCGCCCTTTTCACTGGATGATCTGAAGCCCTACCAGACCGACAGTGATTTCTGGGATCTGATCAAAGAATGAAAATTGATGAAAAGTGACGATTGACGAAAGAAATAGAATATGAGAAAATAAATATAAGTATGGGTTAAAGATATAACAAACCCTGCAAAATAATCGTACATGCAGCCAAGGAGCATGTATGCATATTGAAAGGAGTTTTAAAATGATTTATTCACATGAAGTAGAAATGATGTGTCCGGTAGCTCAGGGCGCAAATCACGGACCAGCTCCGATTCCGGAAGAAGCAAAATGGGTACAGGCAAAAGAGATCAAGGACATCTCCGGCTTTACACATGGCGTCGGCTGGTGTGCACCTCAGCAGGGAGCATGTAAGCTGACACTGAATGTCAAAGACGGTATCATCCAGGAAGCACTGGTAGAGACCCTTGGCTGCTCCGGAATGACTCATTCTGCAGCTATGGCTTCTGAGATCCTTCCGGGAAAGACGATTCTGGAAGCACTGAATACAGACCTTGTCTGTGACGCGATCAATACCGCGATGAGAGAACTCTTCCTTCAGATCGTTTACGGAAGAACACAGAGTGCATTCTCTGAGAATGGACTTGCTGTCGGAGCAGGACTGGAAGATCTTGGAAAAGGACTCCGTTCACAGGTAGGTACTATGTATGGTACATTGGCAAAAGGTCCTCGTTACCTTGAGATGGCAGAAGGATATGTGACAGGTATTGCTCTGGATGAAAATGATGAGATCATCGGATACCAGTTCGTAAACCTTGGAAAGCTCACAGACTTTATCAAGAACGGCGATACTCCGAATGACGCCTGGGAGAAAGCAAAAGGTCAGTACGGCCGTGTTGATGACGCTGTAAAGATCATCGATCCCCGTAAAGAGTAGTCGCAGGTTGTCGAATAGAATAAAGGTAATAATTCAGGAGGATACATAAATGGCTTTATTTGAATCATATGAAAGAAGAATTGATAAAATCAATGAAGTATTAAACAGCTACGGCATTGCTTCACTGGAAGAGGCAGAGAAGATCACAAAAGATGCCGGACTGGACGTATACAATCAGATCAAAGGTATTCAGCCGATCTGTTTTGAAAATGCATGCTGGGCTTACATCACAGGCGCTGCCATCGCCATCAAAAAGGGATGCGAAACGGCAGCAGACGCCGCTGCAGCAATCGGAGAAGGTCTGCAGGCTTTCTGTATTCCGGGATCTGTTGCTGACCAGCGTAAGGTAGGTCTGGGACATGGTAACCTTGGCAAGATGCTTCTTGAAGAGACGACAGACTGCTTCTGTTTCCTGGCAGGACACGAGTCCTTCGCGGCAGCAGAGGGAGCAATCGGTATTGCTGAAAAGGCAAATAAGGTACGTAAGAAACCACTCCGTGTTATTCTGAACGGACTTGGAAAAGATGCTGCAAAGATTATTTCCAGAATTAATGGATTTACATATGTACAGACAGAGTACGATTATTTTACAGGCGAGCTGAAGGAAGTTCAGAGAATTGCTTACTCTGACGGACTCCGCTCCAAAGTTAACTGCTATGGTGCAAACGATGTGCGCGAAGGTGTTGCCATCATGTGGAAAGAGGGCGTAGACGTATCCATCACAGGAAACTCTACAAATCCGACTCGTTTCCAGCATCCGGTTGCAGGAACATATAAGAAAGAATGCGTAGAGGCAGGAAAGAAATACTTCTCCGTTGCATCCGGCGGTGGTACAGGACGTACACTTCACCCGGACAACATGGCTGCAGGACCGGCTTCCTACGGTATGACAGACACTATGGGACGTATGCATTCTGACGCTCAGTTTGCAGGATCCTCCTCCGTGCCGGCTCACGTAGAAATGATGGGTCTGATCGGTGCAGGAAACAACCCGATGGTTGGTATGACTGTTGCAGTTGCCGTTTCCATCGAGGAAGCAAAGAAAGCAGGAAAATTCTAGAAAATCAACGCAAAGTAAAAAAGGTATCTTCCCGAAGGGGGAAGATGCCTTTTTTGCTTGTCTTTCCACAAATCCCATGATATGATTTTAACAGAATGTATTTCTTTTTATCATGCAAAAGAGATTATTTTATATGGCTCCAGAGCAAAGGGAACGGCTTTAAAAAAGAGTGATATAGACATTGCGGTTTCAGGCGTCGGGGATTTTGAAGGATTAACAGAAGAAATGGATATGATACCGACGTTGTATAAAATCGATCTTTTGGATCTTGATACCTGCCGGAATCAGTTTATATTGGAGGATATCAGACAATATGGACGTAAAATTTGAGAGAAAATTTTAGAAACAATACTCTCCGAGCCTTTCTGCCTACGGATGTTTCTATGGCAGTCAGGCCGGGAACCATTTGTTCCAACAGGGTATACCGGGAAACGGGTATGCCTTCCGTGTTTGAAAAGGAGAGCAGGCATAAAGAACTATAAGGGGAAAGACTGCCCCTTTCTTTTACTCTGCTCTTTTTAGATAAGGGCAGAGTTTTTTTGTATTTCAGGATAATCAGGAGGCGGATAAGTTTGAAGCTGATAAGGACAGAAGAAGCGGCAGGACATGTGCTCTGCCATGACATGACACAGATCATCCCCGGCGTGAGCAAGGGACCCAGGTTTCGCAAGGGACATGTAGTGACAGAAGAGGATATTCCAGTGCTTCTGTCCATGGGAAAAGAAAACCTTTATGTGTGGGAGAAAACAGAAGGGATACTCCATGAGGATGAGGGAGCAGAGAGACTTCGGAAATTGTGTCAGAATGCCGGCATGCATGCGACGGAAGCGAAGGAAGGAAAGATTGAACTTTCTGCAGAGCACGACGGCCTGTTTCAGGTGGATGTAGAACGTCTGTACAGGGTCAATGATATTGAAGAATTGATGATTGCTACCCGTCATACCAATACAGCGGTGAAAGCAGGGGACAAACTTGCCGGAATGCGGGTGATTCCTCTGGTTATTGAGGAGGCAAAGCTTGAAGAGGCGGAAAAAGCGGCAGAAGGGGAACCGCTCCTCAGGCTGCTTCCGTGGAAGCTTCAGACAGCAGGAATGATCACCACCGGGAGCGAGGTGGAAAAAGGCCTGATCAAGGATCAGTTTTCGCCAGTGGTAAAGAAGAAGCTTTCAGATTTTCAGATTGAGGTTACAGATCACAGACTCTGCGGAGACGATATGGACAGAATCACATCAGCCATCCTGGATATGAAAAAAGCCGGGCTGGATCTCATTGTCTGTACCGGCGGTATGAGTGTGGATCCGGATGACCGTACGCCGGGAGCAATCAAGGCGTCAGGGGCAAAGATCGTAACCTACGGAGCCCCTGTGCTGCCGGGAGCGATGCTGTGCCTTGGGTATTTTGATGATGGTACACCGGTGATCGGACTGCCCGGCTGTGTCATGTATGCAAAGGCCACGATTTTTGATCTGCTGCTTCCAAGACTGGCGGCAGGTGTAAAAATAGAAAGACGGGACATTGTCAGAATGGGACACGGCGGACTGTGTCTTGGATGCGGCGAGTGTCACTACCCCGTCTGCCCGTTTGGAAAGCAGGGCTAGAGAAAGATTCAGGAGAAGAGGGAAAAGCATGCAGGACAGGATGGGAAGAACGATTGATTATTTAAGAATATCTATTACAGACCGCTGTAACCTGCGCTGCAGATACTGTATGCCAGGAGAAGGGATTTGCTGGCGGCCGATGGAGGAGATACTGACTTATGAAGAAATCACAGAATTCTGCCGCATCGCATCCGGGCTTGGAATCACAAAAGTAAAGATCACCGGAGGGGAGCCGCTGGTAAGAAGAGGGTGTCCGGATCTTATCCGGGCGTTGAAAGACATCCCGGGTATCCGGCAGGTTACAATGACGACCAACGGAGTTCTCCTTTCAGAATATCTGAGGGAGCTTTTGGATGCCGGACTGGATGCAGTCAATATCAGTCTGGACAGTCTCAGACCGGATGTCTATGAACAGATTACCAGAAGAGCAGAACTTGGTCAGGTGCTGAAAGGGCTGGATCTGGCGGTAGAAAGTGGACTTCCGGTGAAGATCAATACGGTCCTTCAAAAAGGTGTGAATGATACGGAGTGGGAAGAGCTTGCAGGACTGGCGGAAAAAAGGCCGGTAGACGTCCGGTTCATTGAGTTGATGCCGATTGGGGATGGAAAAGAGGAAACAGGCATTTCGAATCTTTTCCTTCTGGAGAAAATGAAAGAGAAATTCGGATCTTTGTATGAGGACCGTACCCGCCATGGCAATGGACCGGCCAGATATGTCAGGATGCCTGGATACCTGGGAAGTATCGGGCTGATCAGCGCCATGCATGGAAAATTCTGTTCAGATTGTAATCGCATCCGTCTGACTTCTACAGGAGAGATCAAGCCTTGCCTGTGTTATGGCAGGAGTATTCCTGTAAGAGAGCTTCTGCGCAGCGGCGATCACGAAGGACTGCGCAGCCTGCTTAAACAGGCAGTGTGGGAGAAACCAGCGGAGCATTGTTTTACAGAGGTGGAAAATATAACAGAGAGCAGACGGATGACAGAGATAGGAGGATAAAGAGATGGGAAAGATTGTCGGAATCTGTATCAGCGAAAAGCGGGGGACACAGAAGCATCCGGTAGAAGAAGCGGTGATCCAGGAAGGCTGGGGGATTGAAGGGGACGCCCACGGTGGAAACTGGCACCGGCAGATCAGCCTGTTGTCTTACGAAAAGATCGAAGCATTCCGAAGAAAAGGCGCCAAGGTGGAGCCAGGAGCCTTTGGGGAGAATCTGATCGTAGAGGGAATTGATTTTTCCAGTCTTCCTGTCGGGGCCAGATTTCGGATCGGGGATGTGCTTCTGGAGCTGACACAGATCGGAAAGGAATGCCACACCCATTGCCGGATCTATCAGAAGATGGGGGACTGTATCATGCCAAGAGAGGGCGTGTTTTCCCAGGTGGTGAAGGGAGGCAGGATCCGGACCGGAGATGAGATGGAAGTCCTTATGCCGGATCCGGACCGCCCGTTTACCGCGGCCGTAATAACCTTGAGCGATAAAGGAGCGTCAGGCAGGAGGAAGGACGAAAGCGGTCCGGCCATCGTGTCTATGCTGACAGAGGCAGGATATGAGGTCAGAGAGTCGCTGCTTTTGCCGGATGGCATGGAACCGCTTATGCAGGAATTGATCCGGCTGTCAGATCAGCGGCAGGTGGATGTGATCTTTACCACCGGAGGAACCGGATTTTCCCAGAGGGATGTTACCCCGGAGGCCACATCCGCTGTCTGTGACCGCATGGCGAACGGGATTGCTGATGGGATCCGCCAGTATTCCATGGGGATTACCAAAAGAGCCATGTTTAGCAGGGCAGTGTCGGGAATCCGGAAAAAAACGCTGATCGTCAATCTGCCGGGGAGTCCCAAAGCAGTCTGTGAGGCGCTGGAATTTCTGCTTCCAGAGCTTCCGCATGGACTTGGAATCTTAAGAGGAACCGAAGGAGAATGTGCAAGAAAATAGAAAGAGGGAAAAATGAAAAAACTGGTGTCAATTTTATTGGCGGGAATGATGATGTTTTCACTGACTGCCTGTGCAGGCGGCAGGAATGAGGAGACAGAAATCCATGTATTTATTGCAGCCAGCTTAGATACAGTGATGGAGGAGCTGGCAGAAAGATATCATGAGACCCATCCAAATGTGACAATATCTTTTAACGCGGACAGTTCTGGAACCTTACTGACCCAGATCCAGGAAGGATATGAGTGCGATATCTTCTTTTCAGCGGCCCAGAAGCAGATGGATGATCTGGAGACAGACGGACTGGTGAAGGCAGGAACCCGTGCAAACGTGGTCAACAACCAGGTGGTAGTCGTGTCTTTGAAGGACAGCGGCACGAAGGTGACGGGTCTTGAGAACCTGAATGAAGCCGAAAGCATTGCGCTGGCAGGCGGAAGTGTACCGGTAGGACGCTATACAAGAGAAGCTTTGATTTCGCTGGGAACTTTGGACGGTTCGAAAGCGGCAGAAGAATATACCACAGAAGAAGTATCTGAGGCTCTCGGAGGCGTAGAGATCAGTGAACAGGATAATGTCAGTAAAGTATTGATGGCCGTGGCCGAAGGCTCCTGTGAGGTGGGAACCACCTACTATTCTGATACATATGGATATGAGGATGATCTGGATATTCTGGAGACAGTCAGCTATGATCTGACAGGAGACGTGATCTATCCGGTCTGCCAGGTGGTCAATGATGAGGCAGATGAGCTTCAGGAAGAAGCGGCTGCGGATTTTTATGAATTTATCCTGTCTGATGAGGCAAAAGAAGTGTTCTCCTCTTATTATTTTGATACAGATGTAGAAAGATAATGTGTGGGTGGTAAAACAGAAAGGTGGAACATCATGGAAGAAATGATAGATATCTTAAAGGATCTTGACTGGAGCCCTTTATATATTTCTCTGAAAACAGGCGTAGTGGCTACCATTCTCTCCTTTTTCCTTGGCATTTTCGCAGCCAGAAAGGTAGTAAAGGCAGGACCAGGAGTCAAGGCCGTGGCAGACGGGATCCTTACTCTTCCCATGGTACTGCCGCCTACGGTGGCGGGCTTTTTTCTTCTGCTTTTATTCAGCAGGAGACGCCCCCTTGGTATTTTCTTGTTTGAAAATTTTGATATCAAGGTGGTGCAGACCTGGCTTGGATGTATTATTGCAGCGACGGTAATCGCATTCCCTTTAATGTACCGGAACGCCAGGGCAGCCTTTGAGCTTATGGACGTCAATCAGATCTATGCGGCCCGTACTCTGGGGATGGGAGAGATGGAGATTTTCTGGAAGGTGGCTGTCCCGGCTGCCGGCCCCGGTCTCTTGTCCGGAACCATTCTGACCTTTGCAAGGGCTATGGGAGAATATGGCGCCACATCCATGCTGGCCGGGAATATTCCGGGGAAAACAGGGACCATTTCACAGAAGATTGCCATGGTCATTCAGGACGGTGATTATCTGACTGCCGGAGTCTGGGTTGTGATCGTAATGCTGATAGCGTTTGTCATTGTGTTTCTGATGAATCTGGTTTCCGGAAAGCATATGAAGCAGACGAAGCGATGGTAACAGAAGGAGAAGAAGAAAATGTCCATACAGGTGGAAATTAAAAAGACATATGGAGATTTTAAGCTGAATATCCGGCTTGACAGTCCGTGCAGGAGGATCGGGATTCTGGGAGCTTCCGGATGCGGAAAAAGTATGACGCTTAAAAGTATTGCCGGAATCGAAAAACCGGACAGCGGCCACATCTGTATCGAAGGGAAGACCGTGTTTGATTCCGACGAAAAGATCAACTGGAAACCGCAAAAACGAAAGGTTGGTTACCTTTTTCAAAACTATGCCCTGTTCCCGACAATGACTGTGTGGGAGAATGTAGGAGCCGGACTGCGAGGGAAAAGGGAGGAAAAGAAGGAACGGGTAGAGGAAATGATCCGGAAATTCCATCTTAAGGGGCTGGAAAACAGACTTCCAGAGCAGCTTTCCGGCGGACAGCAGCAGAGGGTGGCGCTTGCAAGGATCATGGCATACCGGCCGGAGATGATTCTTTTAGATGAGCCTTATTCGGCCCTGGATACGTACTTAAGAGACCGGCTTCAGCAGGAGATGCAGGAGATGCTGGAAGATTATGAAGGCACAGTGATCCTGGTATCTCACAGCAGGGATGAGATCTACCGATTCAGTCAGGAACTGGTGGTGATGGATCAGGGACAGATCATCCGCAGTGGGGATGTGAAAGAGATTTTCGCGGATCCAGTGCGGGTGGAAGCCGCAAGGATCAGCGGATGTAAAAATATTGCCAGTGCAGAGCGGACAGACGATCATCATCTGAAAGTCCCGGACTGGGGAATCAATCTGGTGCTGAGGAAAAAGATTCCGGAAGACATTACTCATGTAGGATTCCGCGCTCATGATTTTGTGCCGGTATGGGAAGGAAGAAGAGAAAACTGCATCGTCGCAGTAGTCGGCAGTATCGCAGAGCTCCCTTTTGAACGGAAATATTTTATCAGAAGTGCGTCCGATGGGGCAGAAGAGATCTGCTGGTTTGTTCAGAGAGACATGCTTGGACTTTTAAAAGAAAAGGGGATGCCGGATTTCCTTGAAATGCCGGAAGAGAAAATCCTTTTACTGAGATAGTTCCTGGGAAAAAACTGCCGGACAGTGAAATGATCATCATCTCACTGTCCGGCAGTTTTTTTCAATTCTAAGAAGCTATATCATCGTCTTCTTTTGATTCTTTTTCCAATTCTTTCGCCAGGTTTTTATTTGCCGTAGACAGCATCAGCTTGATACGGTTCAACTGGTTAACCTCACTTGCACCCGGATCAAAGTCAATGGCGACAATGTTAGATTCGGGATAACGTCTGCGCAGCTCCTTGATAACACCCTTTCCCACAACATGGTTAGGAAGGCAGGCAAACGGCTGTGTACATACGATGTTTGGAGCGCCGCTGTGTATCAGCTCCAGCATTTCTCCAGTCAGGAACCATCCCTCGCCGGTCTGGTTGCCAAGAGAAACGATTTCAGATGCCATTTCGCCTAGCTTGGCAATGTCTGCCGGGGGATCAAAATGTCTGCTTTCCCGGAATGCATCAGAAGCAGGTTTCCGGAACCATTCCAGGGCCCGGATCCCCAGATTACCCACCGTAGCTTTGGATTTCTTCATTCCCAGATGGGAAACTTTAAAGTTCTGGTTGTAGAAGCAGTAAAGCAGGAAGTCCAGAAGATCTGGAACTACGGCTTCTGCTCCTTCGTTTTCCAGAAGTTCAACCAGGTAATTGTTGGCTGCCGGCAGGAACTTGACCAGAATCTCTCCGACTACGCCGACACGAGGCTTTTTAATATCTTTTAATTCAATATGATTGTCAAAGTCTGCAATGATTTCCCGGCAGAGCTTTTTGAATTTCCGTCTGGAAGGATAACCCTGAGAGACAAATTCTTTGCACACCTTTTCCCATTTTTCATGCATGGCGTCGGTGGAGCCGGGTACAGCCTCATAAGGACGGAGGCGGTAAACGCATTTCATAAAGATGTCCCCGAATACTGCTGCATAGATTCCACGAAGAGCCAGCATCGGTGTGATCTTGAATCCCGGATTGTCCTCCAGTCCGCTTAAATTGATGGAGATAACCGGAATATGTTCATAGCCGGCCTTTTTCAATGCGCGGCGGATAAAGCCGATATAGTTGGATGCACGGCAGCCGCCGCCGGTCTGGCTGATGATGACAGCAATCCGGTCTGTGTCATACTTTCCGGAAAGGATGGCCTCCATAATCTGGCCTACCACCATCAGAGACGGATAGCAGGCGTCATTGTTGACATATTTCAGCCCCATATCTACTGCCTGTTTGTTGTCGTTTGGAAGCACTTCGATGTTGTAGCCGGAAGCGTTAAAAGCAGGCTCCAGCAGTTCAAAGTGGATCGGAGACATCTGTGGGCAGAGGATCGTATAGTTTTTACGCATTTCTTTGGTAAACACCACTTTCTTGATAGCAGAAGAGTGAAGTTCACGCTTTTCATTTCTCTGCTCTCTGACACGGATAGCTGCCAGAAGAGAGCGGACACGGATCCTTGCAGCGCCTAAGTTGTTGACCTCATCAATCTTCAGGGAGGTATAGATCTTGCCGGAACCATTCAGAATATCTGCCACCTGATCTGTGGTGACGGCATCTAGTCCGCAGCCAAAGGAATTCAGCTGGATCAGATCCAGATTCTCTGTGGTTTTTACATAGTTTGCCGCCGCATACAGACGGGAATGGTACATCCACTGATCCATGACATTTAAGGGCCGTTCCACAGGATTTAAGTGGGAGACAGAGTCTTCTGTCAGCACGGCGATATTATAGGAATTGATCAGCTCCGGAATCCCGTGGTTGACCTCAGGGTCAATATGGTAGGGACGTCCGGCAAGGACAATCCCCCGGTTGCCGGTTTCATTTAAAAACTTGATTGTTTCTTCTCCTTTTTTACGCATATCTTCCCGGCAGGAAGCAAGTTCCATCCAGGCTGCGTGAACGGCAGAACGGATCTCTTCCGCAGGAATGGAGAACTTTTCTGACAACTCATCTATCAGCCGATAGGAGATCGTTTCTTCGCTCTGGAGAGACAGGAACGGATGCATGAAATCTACGTCACCGTTTACAATGGCATCAATATTGTTCTTGATATTCTCCGGATAAGAGGTAACGATCGGGCAGTTGTAATGGTTGTTGGCCTCCTCGAATTCGTTGCGTTCATACGGGATGCTGGGGTAAAAAATATGCTGGATCCCCTGGTTGATCAGCCACTGCACGTGTCCGTGGGCCAGTTTTGCCGGATAGCATTCGGACTCGCTTGGAATGGACTCAATACCCAGCTCATAAATCTTCCTTGTAGAGGAAGGAGAGAGAATAACCCGGAACTTTAAGGTGTTGAAGAACGTAAACCAGAATGGATAGTTCTCATACATATTCAGTACGCGCGGAATGCCGATGACACCTCTTACAGCTTCTTCCTCAGAAAGCGGTTCGTAATCAAAATAACGTTTTAATTTGTATTCAAACAGATTCGGCAGATGATTGGAGGACTTTGCCTTTCCAAGACCGCGTTCACATCTGTTTCCGGTAATAAATTTACGGCCGCCGCTGAAGTGATTGATCGTCAGACGGCAGTTGTTGGTACATCCCTTACACTTAGTCATGGTAGTGGAGTATTCCAGCGCTTCGATCTGGTCAATAGGAAGCATGGTGGTACCCTCACATTCAACGTAACGCTCTCTGGCAATCAGAGCAGCGCCAAAAGCGCCCATGATCCCGGCAATATCCGGACGGACGACCTGACAGTCTGCAATCTTTTCCAGACTTCTTAATACGGCATTATTATAAAAGGTACCGCCCTGGACAACAATATGTTCACCCAGTTCAGAAGCGTCAGATACCTTGATTACCTTAAATAAGGCGTTTTTGATAACAGAATATGCAAGGCCTGCAGAAATATCTGCGACGGAAGCGCCTTCCTTCTGTGCCTGTTTTACTTTTGAATTCATGAAAACCGTACAGCGTGTTCCAAGATCGATCGGGTGAGTTGCAAATAATGCTTCGTGTGCAAAATCCTCTACCGTGTAATTCAGAGATTTTGCAAAGGTTTCGATAAAGGATCCGCATCCGGAAGAGCAGGCCTCATTCAGCTGTACGCTGTCAACCGTCTGATTTTTGATCTTGATACACTTCATATCCTGGCCGCCGATATCAAGGATACAGTCTACATCTGGCTCGAAGAAGGAAGCCGCATAGTAGTGTGCGACAGTTTCTACTTCGCCTTCGTCCAAAAGAAGAGCAGCCTTGATCAAAGCCTCACCGTAGCCCGTGGAACAGGAGTGTACGATCTCTACGTCTTCAGGCAGTTTACTGTAGATGTCTTTGATTGCACGGATGGTAGTTCCCAGTGGATCTCCTTCGTTGTTATTGTAGAAGGAATAAAGGAGTGTGCCATCCTCTCCTACCAGTGCGGCTTTTGTGGTAGTAGAACCGGCATCAATGCCAAGAAAAGCCTTCCCCTTATAGGAGGAGAGATCCTTCATCGGCACCTGATGCTTTGCATGGCGCTCCTGGAACTCCCGATATTCTGCCTCGGTTGAGAACAGAGGCTCCATACGGTCAACCTCAAATTCCATCTTAACCTTGCTTTCCAGCCTGGTCTGTAATTCCTGAAGGGAAACTTCCATATCCTTTTTTGAGTTCATGGCCGAACCGATGGCTGCAAATAAGTGAGAATGGTTCGGTGCGATGGTATGTTCGTCATCCAGATGCAGGGTACGGACGAACGCCTCTCGTAATTCAGAAAGGAAGTGTAAGGGACCGCCAAGAAAGGCTACATGTCCACGGATCGGCTTGCCGCAGGCAAGACCGCTGATCGTCTGGTTTACCACAGCCTGGAAGATGGATGCAGCCAGGTCTTCCTTAGATGCACCGTCGTTGATCAGCGGCTGGATGTCAGATTTTGCAAAAACGCCACATCTGGCCGCAATCGAATATAGTGCTTTGTAATTTTTAGCATATTCGTTCAGCCCGGCAGCGTCTGTCTGCAGAAGAGAAGCCATCTGATCGATAAAAGATCCGGTTCCTCCGGCACATACGCCGTTCATCCGCTGTTCAACATTACCGCCTTCAAAATAGATGATCTTGGCATCCTCTCCACCCAGCTCAATGGCGACATCTGTCTGAGGTGCATAATCCTGCAGCGCAGTAGAGACTGCGATAACCTCCTGCACAAAAGGAATTCCCAGATTTTTGGCCAGTGTCAGCCCGCCGGACCCTGTGATTACCGGAGAAGCATAGATTGCGCCGAGTTTGTAGATGGCTCTTCCGAGAAGATCGGAAAGGGTCTCCTGAATATTCGCATAATGTCTTTCGTAATCCGAAAACAGAACATCTCCGTCTTCGGACAAAATGGCAATTTTTACCGTGGTAGAGCCAATATCAATGCCCAAAGTATATTGTGTTTTCTGATTCATAACTATGTAACTCCTCATATAGTAATATATGTGTTTCTACTTATTAAATGTGTTTACTTAGCAACAACTTGTAACATTATACGACATATTGACCAAAATAACAATTAAAAAATGTAATGTAAATATAAAAAACCTGTTAAACTTTATTGGCAGAATTGACAAACAAGTGCTAAAAGGATAGAATGACTACATGTATGAGATTTGGAAAAATAAGGAGTAATTCTATGAATTGGTTAGACAAACTGGAGCGGAAGATTGGGAGATACGCGATTCCGAATCTGATGAATTATCTGATTGTGCTGTATGTCGTCGGATTTGCGGTATTTCTGATCAATCCGCTTTTTTATGTGCAGTATTTGAGCCTTGACCCGGCCATGATCCTTCATGGACAGATCTGGAGGATCATCACATTCGTCATGATTCCACCCTCTACGAATCTGATCATATGTGCGATCCTTTTGTACGTATACTATATGCTGGGGCGTCAGCTGGAAGCGATTCTTGGGACCTTCCGGTTTAATGTCTTTGTATTCCAGGGACTGATCCTGCACGTACTGGGAAGCCTGCTGGTATATGTGCTTACCGGAGGTTCTTACCGTGTGGGGCTGGATACGCAGTATCTGCTTTTGTCTATGTTTTTCCTGTTTGCATTTATGTTTCAGGATGCCCAGTTTTTGTTGTATTTTGCGATCCCGATCAAGGGGAAATGGCTGGCTGTCATTGATGCATTCTATTTTGCGTATGCCATCATCCAGTTTTTCCTGCCTGGCAGAGGATCGGCGAGTATGGCGCTGGGGGCGCTTGTGTCGCTTGTCAATGTATGGCTGTTTTTCTTAAGCAACAGGAGAAGCAATCCATATTCTCATAAGGAACGTCAGAGAAAGAAGGAGTATCAGAGGAAAATGAACCGTGCCCAGCGCCCGCTGAATTACTATGAGAACGGTGCAAGGCATAAATGCGCGGTCTGTGGCCGGACGGAGCTGGACAATCCGGATCTGGAGTTCCGATACTGCTCAAAATGCAGGGGCAATTATGAATATTGCCAGGATCATTTGTTTACGCATACACATGTAAAATAGAGGAGGAGAAGATTGAAGATGAAAAAGACGAAGATTATCTGTACAATGGGACCAGGGATTAAAGACGCAGAAGTGCTCAGAAAGCTGATCAAAAGCGGCATGGATGTGGCAAGGTTCAATTTTTCCCACGGATCTCATGAAGAGCATAAAGAACGTATGGATCTGTTGAAAAAAATCCGTTCAGAGGAAAAGATTCCGGTGGCGATCCTTTTGGACACGAAAGGTCCGGAGATCCGGACAGGTGTATTAAAAGGCGGAGAAAAGATCACGCTGCAGGAAAATCAGACTTTTACGCTGACTTCTGAAGAGATTGAAGGAGATGAATCAAAAGTATCGATCACTTATGACGGACTGGTGGATGATGTACAGCCCGGAAGCACGATTCTGATCGACGACGGACTGATTGAACTGAAGGTTAAAAGTAAAAATGGCCAGGATATTGTCTGTACAGTAGTCAATGGCGGCGAACTGGGAGAACGCAAAGGGGTCAACGTGCCCAACGTACCGGTAAGGCTTCCGGCGATTACAGAGAAGGACAAAGAAGATATTAAATTTGGCGTAGAGCAGAAAATTGATTTCATAGCAGCTTCGTTTGTAAGAAATGCAGAGTGTATTCTGGAGATCCGGGCATACCTGAAAGAACTGAAGGCCCCTTATATTCCGATTATCGCCAAGATCGAGAACGCAGAAGGCATTCAGAATATTGATGAGATCATCCGCTGTTCAGACGGCATCATGATCGCAAGAGGAGATCTTGGAGTAGAGATCCCGCCGGAAAATGTGCCTTATCTGCAGAAGATGATCATTCAGAAATGTAATGACAACTATCGGCCGGTGATTACAGCGACTCAGATGCTGGATTCCATGATCCGTAATCCACGTCCGACCAGAGCAGAGGTGACTGACGTAGCTAATGCGGTGTATGACGGGACAGATGCCGTGATGCTCTCCGGAGAGACCGCTTCCGGCAAGTATCCGGTGGAAGCACTGCAGATGATGGTACATATCGTTGAAAGTACAGAAAAGCATCTGGATTATGACCTGATCATGCGCAAAGCGGAAGAACAGCGTATGAAGAGTACGTCAAGCGCGCTGTGTCATGCCACGGTGACGACAGCTCATAATCTGAGAGCAAAGTGTATTATTACGCCTTCCGTGTCTGGAGCCACAGCAAGAGTTGTGTCTAAATTTAAGCCGGATACGGAGATCATCGGAGTGACTCCGAACGAGGAGATTATGCGCCGGATGCAGATTTACTGGGGTGTAAGACCGATGAAGTCTCTGGAGTTCAAGACAACAGAAGATGTATGTAACGGAGCGATTGAGCTGGTGCTTGCAAAACAGATCGTAGAGCCGGGAGATGTGGTGGTATTGACGGCAGGTATCCCTTCTCCTCATATTGTTGCGCAAAAAGAGGGAGTCAGCAATATGATGCAGATTACAGTGGTATAAATGTACAGGATGTCAGGATGAAAAATTCTCCTGGCATCTTTTGTTAATAGACAGTTTTTCTCAATGAAATATATTGACAGACAGGCAGAGATATTTTATAGTGTTCCCATAGAGAACTACTAAAGAGGTGATGAGATGGAAAAGGTCACATTTGTAGAACGATTGATGGAGTTCGGACTGACAAGGCAGGAGGCGACGATATACCAGTGTCTTCTCGGAGAGGGAAAGATGACAGGATATGAGGTGGCGAAGTTGACGGGGATTTCCCGTTCTAATGCATATAACTCTCTTGCCAGCATGACAGAGAAGGGTGCGTCCTATCTTGTGGAAGAGGGAACAACCCGTAAGTATGTGCCGGTTCCGGTGGAAGAGTTCTGCAAAAACCGTATCCGGCATATGGAAGAAGCAAGGCGCTGGCTGGAGATCCATGTTCCATCGGAAAAGCCTCATGTGGAGGGCTATATTACGATTGAAGGTGCCAGAAATATTCTGGATAAGATCCGCAATCTTCTGGATAAGGCAGAGCAGAGGGTCTATATCAGCTGTACCAGGAATTATCTGCTGCTTTTCGTACGTGAACTGGAGGAGCTTCGCAGAGGGAAAAAGAAGGTCGTGATCGTGACTGACCAACCGGTTACGCTGGCCGGAGCGAAAGTATATGTGGGCAAAAGCAGAGGGATGCAGATCGGTGTGATTACAGATTCGCGCTACGTGCTGACCGGAGAATATGGGGAGGGAAGCATGAATACCTGCCTGTATTCCGGACAGAAGAATTTCGTAGAGTTATATAAAACTGCACTGGGAAATGAGATCAAATTATTATCATTACAAGAGGAGAAAAGTAAAGCATGAAAAAAGAAACATTTGTGACAAAGGAACAGTTGGAAGAGATAGTAAAGGAGTATCCGACTCCATTCCATCTCTATGACGAGAAGGGTATCCGGGAAAATATGAAGGCTTTAAAGGAGGCTTTTTCCTGGAATCCCGGATTCCGTGAGTATTTTGCGGTAAAGGCAACCCCGAATCCGTTTTTGATCGACATTTTAAGAGAATATGGCTGCGGCTGCGACTGCTCATCTATGACAGAGCTGATGCTTTCTGATGCTGTCGGAGCCAGGGGAGAGGAGATCATGTTTTCTTCTAATGATACTCCGGCCGAGGAATTTGTATATGCAGACCAGCTGGGAGCAGTGATCAACCTGGATGACTTTACCCATATTGAATTTTTGGAGAAGGCTATCGGCCATATTCCGGAAACGATCAGCTGCCGTTATAATCCGGGAGGACTTTTCAAGATCAGCAATGACATCATGGATAATCCGGGAGATGCCAAGTACGGCATGACAACGGAACAGCTGTTTGAGGCTTTTCGGGTCCTGAAGGGAAAAGGAGCCAAAGAATTTGGTATCCATGCATTCCTTGCCAGCAATACTGTAACTAATGAATATTATCCGATGCTGGCAAAGATTTTGTTTGAGGTGGCGGTCAGACTTCAGAAGGAAACCGGAGCCCATATCAAATTCATCAATCTTTCCGGTGGGATCGGGATCCCTTATACGCCGGATCAGGAGCCGAATGATATCCGTATCATCGGAGACGGCGTAAGAAGAGTATATGAAGAAGTGCTGGCGCCTGCAGGAATGGGAGATGTGGCCATTTACACGGAGCTTGGCCGCTTTATGATGGGACCCTACGGATGCCTGGTTACAAAAGCAATCCATGAAAAACATACTTACAAGGAATATATCGGTGTGGACGCCTGCGCGGTTAATCTGATGCGTCCGGCCATGTACGGCGCTTATCACCATATCACAGTGGCCGGGAAGGAAAATGCACACTGTGACCACAAATATGATGTGGTAGGATCTTTATGTGAAAATAATGACAAGTTTGCCATTGACCGGATGCTTCCGGAAATTGAGCCCGGCGACTATCTGATCATCCATGATACGGGTGCTCACGGTTTTTCCATGGGATACAACTATAATGGAAAGCTGAAGTCCGCAGAACTTCTTTTAAAAGAGGACGGAACGGTTCAGATGATCCGCAGAGCGGAGACGCCGGCAGACTATTTTGCCACATTTGACTGCTTTGATATTGGCCGGAAACTGATTGCAAAAAGTAAGGAAATGACAGAAAAATAGAGAAAAAGGAAAAAGCTCTTTGGTGTATCCAAAGAGCTTTTTTAATGGAATGCGGATGGTGGGACTTGAACCCACACGAGATTGCTCCCGCAAGATTTTGAGTCTTGTGCGTCTGCCATTCCGCCACATCCGCTTATATTTTTTCGTAGCAAAGCTTATTATAAGGGGTATTTCTGATGATGTCAATGAAATTTTATACGTAATTCTATCTTTTTCATTATGTTTCAAGAAGAAAATATTCAGAAAAATACAGGAGAATGTTAATTGCAAAACATAAACGTTAAAACAAAGACAATTATTGACAGAAAATTTAAGGCTTATTATAATAAGAGCAGATAAAAACATCGGTTGAGAAATCCAAGAGAGACTATAGCAAAGCAAATGATCAGTCTATAGCGCCGAAGGGGCAAGAGCATGACTTGAAACTCTCAGGCAAAGGAATTGGATGAGGACGAAGCTCTGGAAGCAAACAGGGAGATATTGATTCTGATGCAGAACATATCTCCTGTTTTTTTGTTACAGGGAGGTATTCTGTGAAAAATCAAAAAGGAGGATTATCATGGAACGAAAAACGCCACTCTATGAAGCACATGTAAAAGCAGGAGGCAAGATCGTACCTTTTGGAGGGTACCTGCTGCCCGTCCAATATGGAACAGGAGTCATCAAGGAACACATGGCGGTCCGGACACAGGCCGGCCTCTTTGATGTATCCCATATGGGAGAAGTTCTGTGTGAAGGAAAAGATGCTCTTGCAAATCTGCAGATGCTGCTGACCAACAATTATGACAATCTGGTGGACGGACAGGCAAGATACAGTCCTATGTGTAATGAAAACGGCGGCACGGTCGATGATCTGATCGTGTATAAGAAATGTGACGGATGCTACTTTATCGTGGTGAATGCGGCAAACAAAGATAAAGACTATCAGTGGATGCTGGATCATCAGTTTGGTGAAGTCACATTTACAGATGTGTCAGAATCTTATGCACAGCTGGCACTGCAAGGACCAAAAGCAATGGAAATCCTGAAAAAGATTACCCCAGAGGATCATATTCCACAAAAATATTATCACGCTGTCTTCGATACCGAGGTAGGAGGAATCCCCTGCATCATATCCAAGACGGGTTATACCGGTGAGGACGGTGTAGAATTATATCTGGCAAGTGAGGATGCGCAGAAAATGTGGGATTTCTTGCTGGAAACCGGAAAAGAGGAAGGACTGATCCCCTGTGGCCTTGGTGCGAGAGATACCCTTCGAATGGAGGCCGCCATGCCACTTTACGGTCATGAGATGAATGATGAGATCACTCCTCTGGAGACGGGCCTTAAATTCGCGGTGAAGATGAATAAAGAAGATTTCATCGGGAAAAGTGCTCTGGAAAAACGAGGTGAACCAGCAATAAGCCGTGTCGGTCTGAAGGTGACCGGAAGGGGGATCATCCGGGAGGAACAGGATGTGTATGCAGAAGGGAAAAAAGTGGGGCATGTTACATCAGGGACTCACTGCCCATATCTTGGCTATCCGGTGGGAATGGCTCTTCTGGAAAAAGAGTATACAGAGCCGGGAACAAAGGTCAGCGTAGATGTCCGCGGCCGGATGGTGGAGGCTGAAATTGTGCCGCTCCCATTTTATAAGCGGAGCAAATAGTAACTGATACATATAAAGATTAAAAAGAAAGGGAGAAGGAAAATGGAATTAAGAGAAGGATTAAAGTATTCAAAATCACATGAGTGGGTAAAAGAGGAAGACGGAGTCTGCGTGATCGGCCTTACGGATTACGCACAGTCTGAGCTTGGCGATCTGGTATTTGTCAATCTTCCGGAAGAAGGAGATGAGGTGACAGTAGGCGAGGCTTTTGCGGATGTAGAGTCTGTGAAGGCAGTATCCGATGTCTATGCACCGGTAACCGGGGTGGTTGCAGAGATTAACGAAGAGCTTTTAGATGCCCCGGAATCGATCAATGAAGCACCTTATGATGCGTGGTTTATTAAAGTAAAAGACATTACTGACCGGGAGGAACTATTGACGGGAGAAGAGTATCAGGCCTATGTAGAGAACGAACAGTAAAAGACAGAAAGGTGGTGGGACACCATGGGAAGCTATGTTCCGAATACAGACAAAGAACAAAAAAAGATGCTGGAAGAGATCGGATACCAGTCTGTGGAAGAGTTATTTGCACATATCCCTGATGATGTCAGGGTGAAGGATGGATTAAATATTCCTTCTGGAATGTCAGAACTGGAAGTCCGCAGAAAAATGGAAAAAACTGCTGGCAAAAATAAAATATTTCCAACCATATTCCGGGGCGCCGGGGCTTATCGGCATTATATCCCTTCTATTGTTAAAAGCGTGACTTCAAAAGAAAATCTGATGACTGCATATACCCCTTATCAGGCAGAAATCAGTCAGGGAATTCTGCAGTCTATCTTTGAGTATCAGACCATGATCTGTGATCTGACGGGAATGGATGTGTCAAATGCATCCGTCTATGACGGCGCTACAGCAGCCGCAGAAGGAATTGCGATGTGCAGGGACAGAAAAAGAGGGAAGGCGCTTGTATCGGCAGCAATCCAGCCGGAAATCCTCGAAACTGTCAAAACATATTGCTTTGGCAATGAAATGGAGCTGGAGATCATTCCCGAAAGAGAAGGCGCCACAGATCTTGAGTATCTGAAGAAGCATATTGATAACGGGACAGCCTGTGTCTATATCCAGCATCCAAACTATTATGGAAACCTGGAGGAAGCAGAAGAGATTGCTGAGATTACGCACGAAGCCGGAGCCAGACTGGTGATGGGCGTTAATCCCATATCTCTGGCAATCTTAAAAACGCCCCGGGAGTATGGAGCAGATGTGGCAGTGGGAGAAGGACAGCCGCTGGGACTTCCTCTTGCGTTTGGAGGACCTTACCTCGGCTTTATGGCCTGTGTAGAATCTATGATGCGAAAGCTGCCGGGCCGCATCGTTGGAGAGACAAAAGACAGGAATGGAAAGACTGGATATGTACTGACCCTGCAGGCGAGAGAACAGCATATCCGCCGGGAAAAAGCATCCAGCAACATTTGTTCCAATCAGGCGCTGTGCGCGCTTGCTGTAGGCGTATATCTTGCGGCGATGGGGAATGAAGGATTGAAAAATGCCGCACAGCAGTGCATGTCAAAAGCACATTACCTGGCAGGAGAACTGGAAAAGATCGGGTTTGCGGTAGAGAATAAGAAGGCATATTTCCATGAGTTTGTGACTGATTCCGGGATACCGGCCAAACAGGTGCTGGAAGCACTGGAAAAAGAAGATATTCTTGGAGGAAAACCTCTGGACGAAACCAGGATTCTCTGGTGCTGCACAGAGATGAATACAAAAGAAGAGATGGACAAGGTTGTCCGGATTTTAAAGGAGGTGTGATGCATGCTGATATTTGAAAAAAGTAGAGAAGGCAGGGGATGCTGTCTGCTTCCTGGCTGTGACGTCCCGGTGGCTGCCTTAGAGGAAAAAGATGCCAGGCATAAGCGGCTGCATCTGCCAGAACTTTCTGAAGGAGAACTTAGCAGACATTACTCTGAGCTTGCCAAAAAATCTCACGGTGTAAATGACGGCTTTTATCCGCTGGGATCCTGTACCATGAAATATAATCCGCAGATCAATAATGAGATGGCCGGCCTTCCAGGATTTACGGAAATCCATCCGCTGCAGCCTCAGCATACGGCCCAGGGATGCATGGAAGTCATCCAGACAGCGGAGAAACTGCTCTGTGAGATCACCGGCATGGATCATATGACATTTCAGCCGGCAGCAGGCGCTCACGGAGAATTTACCGGACTTCTTCTGATCAAGGCTTATCATGAAAGCCGTCAGGATCACAAGAGGAAAAAGATACTGGTGCCGGACTCCGCCCATGGAACCAATCCGGCCAGTGCTGCTATGGCAGGCTATAAGGTGGTCAGCATCCCTTCCGGACCTGACGGCTGTGTAGATCTTGATAAACTAAAAGAGGCGGCAGGCGATGATGTAGCAGGACTGATGCTGACAAATCCAAATACAGTAGGGCTTTTTGATAAAAATATCCGTAAGATCACAGATATTGTACATGAATGCGGCGGATTGTGTTATTATGACGGCGCGAATCTGAATGCAGTCATGGGAATTGTACGGCCGGGAGACATGGGGTTTGATGTGATCCATTTAAATCTTCATAAAACATTTTCCACACCCCACGGAGGAGGCGGGCCGGGAAGCGGTCCGGTGGGCTGCAAAGACTTTCTTGCGGATTATCTGCCTTCTGTACTGGTGGAAGGAACAGATGAACTCTCCTTTGTAAAACCATCAAAAAGTATCGGTGAGGTAAAGAGTTTTTATGGAAACTTTCTGGTTGTAGTGCGTGCGTTGACCTATATCCTGACACTTGGCCGGGAAGGGATTCCAAAGGCCAGTCAGAATGCTGTGCTGAACGCCAATTACATGATGGAGAAGCTCAAAGATCTTTATCCTATGGCTTATACAGAAATCTGTATGCATGAGTTTGTCATGAGCCTTTCACAGTTAAAGAAACAGACAGGTGTTTCGGCTATGGATATTGCCAAAGGACTTCTGGATCATGGGATTCATCCTCCGACAATGTATTTTCCGCTGATTGTAGATGAAGCATTGATGGTGGAGCCGACAGAAACAGAATCCAAAGAGACTCTGGATCATGCGGTGGAAGTCCTCAGAGATCTTTATGATCTGGCTGTACATGACCCGGAGCGGCTCCATGAGGCGCCTGTTACCACACCGGTAACCAGGCTGGATGAGGTAGAGGCCGCAAGGCATCCTCACCTGCGTTATGAGTTTGAACAGATTTAAGGGGAATCATGACATAAGGCGGAAAAATTATGGTTAAAAATCTAGTGTTTATAGAAACAGATGGAGTGGATCCATATGAAAATCTGGCAGTGGAAGAGTATCTTCTCTTTCACTGCCAAAAAGATCAAATAATCTTATATCTGTGGCAGAACCAGAATACGGTGGTCATTGGCCGGAATCAGAATGCATGGAGAGAATGCAGAATCAGTGAGCTGGAAAACAGCGGAGGACATCTGGCACGGCGCCTTTCCGGAGGAGGTGCCGTTTATCATGACCTGGGGAATCTGAATTTTACATTTCTGGCCCGAAAAGATGACTATGATCTGGACCGGCAGATGAAGGTAATCTTATCGGCACTTCAGAAGCTGGACATCCGGGCAGAAAAATCCGGAAGAAATGATATACTTGTCTCAGGGAAAAAGTTTTCTGGAAATGCATATTATCAGCACGGTGATTACTGTTATCATCACGGGACGCTGATGGTGGATGTCAAAAAAGATGATCTGGGGAAATATCTGACTGTTTCCAGAGAAAAGCTGAAAGGAAAGGGTGTGGAATCTGTCAGGTCAAGAGTGGCAAATTTAACGGAGTTTCTTCCGGAACTTACGATTGACAGATTAAAAAAAGCACTGTATGATTCTTTTCAAGAAACCTATGCTCTGCCGGCAGAAGTCTGGCAGACAGACGAGCTTGAAAATGCGGCCATCCAGAAGCTGACGGAAAAATATGCGTCCTGGGACTGGCTGTATGGGAGAAAGCTTGATTTTCAGTACGAATTGTCCCATCATTTTTCGTGGGGAGAAGTACAGATTCAGCTTCAGGTGGAAAAGGGAAAGATTACAGATGTTCAGGTATATTCTGATGCATTAAAGCCAGAGTTGATGGAAGAGCTTCCGAAATATTTTAAAGGAATTCATTGCCGCAGAGATGCCATCTGTGCACAGTTATGGCTGTACTGGTCGCCGGATCCGGAGGAAACAGCGATGGTACAGGATATCACAGACTGGATGAAAACTACGGAGATTTAGAAAATAAGGAGGCAGACACATGGAAGAACGATATGATCTGATCGTGATAGGCGCAGGTCCGGGAGGCTATGTGGCCGCGATCAAGGCGGCGAAGCTGGGGATGCATACGGCGATCGTAGAAGAAGATAAAGTGGGAGGCACCTGTCTGAACAGAGGGTGCATTCCCGCAAAGGCAATGCTTCATGCGGCCGAGGTATATCGGGCAGCCAAAGACGGAGAGCGGTTTGGGATTGTTGCCGCAGATGTAAGCTTTGACTATAAAAAAATCCTGCAGTATAAGGAGGAAACATCAGAGAAACTGGTGCAGGGAGTGGAACAGCTTCTTGAGGCAAACAAAGTGACATCGTTAAAGGGGAAGGCCATGTTAATGCCGGACAGAAAAGTTTCTGTCACCTCTGAGGGAGGGGCAAAGATTTATGAGGCTGACCGGATTTTGCTGGCAGCAGGATCCAGACCGGTAATCCTGCCCATCCCGGGCATGGATCTGCCGGGAGTGCTTACAAGTGATGATCTGTTTGCGTTAAAAGAGATGCCGGAAAGTCTGGTGATCATTGGCGGAGGTGTGATCAGTGTAGAGTTTGCTACCGTTTATGCCTCTCTTGGCTGTAAGGTTACGATTCTGGAAGCAATGCCAAGGATCGTTCCAGGGATGGATAAAGAAATTTCCCAGAATCTGAAACTGATCCTGAAAAAAAGGGGCGTAGATATCCACACATCAGCTTCTGTTAAAAAAGTAGAAGCAGAGGACAATGCTTACGCCTGCTGGTTTGAAGAAAAAGAGACAGAGCAGAAAGTTTCGGCACAATATATCTTGTGTGCAGTAGGACGGTGTCCGAATACGGACGGCCTGTTTGCAGAAGATGCCGTTCCCAGGATGGAGAGGGGACGGATTGTGACGGATCAATATTTCCAGACAAGTCTGGAGGGGGTTTATGCCATTGGAGATCTGGTCAAGGGAATGCAGCTTGCTCATCTGGCAAGCGCCCAGGGAATCGTGGCGGTGGAGACAATGGCCGGCATGGAGCCTTCTATAGATCTTGAAGTCATTCCTGGATGTGTCTATACTGATCCGGAAATAGCATCTGTGGGATTAACGGAAGAAGATGCAAAGGCGAAAGGAATTTCTGTAAAAACAGGTAAGTTTATCATGAGCGCCAACGGAAAGTCACTGATTACCCAGGAAGAGCGCGGCTTTATCAAGATTGTTGCAGAAGAAAAGACGGGAGTAGTCTTAGGCGCCCAGATGATGTGCGCCCGGGCAACAGATATGATCGGCGAGATGGGAACAGCAGTGGCCAACCGTTTGACTGTAAAACAGCTCCTAAAGGCTGTAAGAGCCCATCCGACATATAATGAAGGCGTCGGAGAGGCCCTGGAGGAACTGGAAGGCGGAGCCATCCACATAGTTCCGAGGAGAAAAAGATAAAAAATTCAGGCAGAGAGGATGTGTAAACATGGGATTTAAGACAGACATTGAGATCGCACAGGAGGCACAGATGAAGGTGATCAATGAGATCGCCGATTCTATGGGGATTCCGGATCAGTATGTGGAGAACTATGGAAAATACAAGGCAAAGATTGATTACCGGTACTATCAGAATGAACTGGTAAACAGACCGGATGCAAAGGTGGTTCTGGTGACGGCTATTAATCCGACACCTGCCGGAGAAGGAAAAACTACTACGACCATTGGTGTGGCAGATGCCCTGAACCGGATCGGGAAAAAGACAATGGTTGCCCTGCGTGAGCCTTCCCTGGGCCCGGTGTTCGGTGTAAAAGGAGGGGCAGCAGGAGGCGGATATGCTCAGGTAGTCCCGATGGAGGACATCAATCTTCATTTTACCGGTGATCTCCATGCGATCGGGGCAGCCAATAATCTGATCGCCGCCATGCTGGACAACCATATCCATCAGGGGAATGCACTGGATATTGATACAAACAGAGTTACCTGGCGCCGCTGTGTGGATATGAATGACCGGCAGCTTAGAAATATCGTAGACGGACTGGGGCCAAAAGCCGACGGCGTGACACGCCAGGATGGATTTGATATTACGGTCGCGTCTGAGATTATGGCAGTGTTCTGCCTTGCCAGCGATATCATGGATCTGAAGGAACGGGTAGCAAGAATCATTGTGGCTTATTCCAGAGATGGACGTCCGGTGACGGCAGGAGACCTTCACGCCGAAGGAGCGGTGGCAGCACTTTTGAAAGACGCCCTGAAACCAAATCTTGTACAGACGCTGGAAGGAACACCGGCATTTGTACACGGCGGTCCGTTTGCCAATATCGCACATGGATGTAACAGTGTGATCGCAACAAAAATGGGAATGAAACTTGCAGATTACATGATCACAGAAGCAGGTTTCGGTGCAGATCTGGGCGCAGAGAAATTCCTGGATATCAAATGCAGGATGTCTGGAATCCGTCCGTCTGCTGTGATCATCGTGGCAACGATCAAAGCATTAAAATATAACGGAGGTGTTCCAAAGACAGAACTGGCAGAAGAAAATCTCAGCGCATTGGAGCAGGGAATCCCGAATCTTCTGAAGCACGTGGAAAATATTACACAGGTCTTTAAACTTCCGGCGGTTGTAGCGATCAATCGCTTCCCGACAGATACAGAAGCGGAGATCAGTCTTGTTCGGAAGAAATGTGAGGAGCTTGGAGTCAATGTGGCTCTTTCAGAAGTATGGGCAAAAGGAGGCGCCGGCGGTGAAGAACTCGCGGCTGAGGTGGTCCGCCTTTGCGAAGAGGAAAGCCAGATGGAATTTGTATATGATACAGAAAGTCCGATAAAGGATAAGATACTGGCGATTGCACAGAAGATATATGGAGCTGACGGTGTGGATTATACACCGAAGGCAGAAAGGGAGATCCGTACCTTAGAAGGAATCGGACTTGGAAATCTGCCGATCTGTATGGCGAAGAACCAGTACTCTCTGACAGATGATGCCAAAAAGCTGGGACGGCCCACCGGATTCAGAATTACGATCCGTGATATTACCGCATCTGCCGGAGCGGGATTCCTGGTTGCGCTGACCGGTGATATTATGAAGATGCCGGGGCTCCCAAAAGTGCCTGCAGCAGAAAAAATCGATGTAAATGCAGATGGTGTGATTTCTGGATTATTTTAGATCAGAAAGGAGATCGGATCGTTATGATGCTGGAGAAAAAAACGACGGATTTCCTGGAAGTCTTGTCTTCAAAAGAACCTGTCCCGGGCGGCGGTGGAGCCTCTGCCGCCGTCGGGGCTTTTGGCGCAGCTCTTGGTATGATGGTTACGAATCTGACCGTAGGAAAAAAGAAATATGCGGATGTAGAAGAGGAGATCATTGGGATCCGCGGCCGGCTGAAAGAAATCCGCGACCGGCTGATCGGCCTGACAGACCAGGATGCCAAAGCCTTTGAACCTCTGTCGCGGGCTTATGGAATGCCGAAGGATACTGAAGAAGAGAGAATAGAAAAAGAACGTGTTATGGAACAGGCGTTGTATGAAGCCAGTGTGGTTCCGCTTCAAATCATGGAGACGGTCGGCGAGGCCATGAAAGAGCTGGAAATCCTGGAGAAAAAAGGAAGCAGAATTGCAGTCAGTGATGTTGGCGTAGGGATTCTGTTTGCCCAGGCAGCCTTAGAAGGGGCTTCTTTGAATGTTTTCATCAATACCAGACTGATGAAGGATAAGGGACGGGCGCAGGAGTTGAATAGACGGGCCAGAAGCCTGATTGAAGAAGGAAGCGCCCGGAAGGAACGAGTTTATGGAAAGGTATTAGCTAAACTTCAGTGACAGGAGGGCAGGCAATGAGTGTGGTTATGAAAGGGTCTGAAGTGGCGAAAGCCATGAAAGAGACTTTGATCCGGAAGACGGAAGTTTTAAAGGAAAAAGGCGTCAGTCCATGCCTTACGATCATCCGGGTGGGAGAAAGGCCGGATGACCTTGCGTACGAAAGAGGTGCGAAAAAACGCATGGAGCTTTCTGGAATCGAATGCCGGGTAAGAGAACTTCCGGAAAATATCGGGCAGAAAGACTTTGAGAGAGAATTTGCGAAGATCAATGAAGATCCATCCGTCCATGGAATCCTATTGTTCCGGCCACTTCCATCTCATCTGGATGAAGAGCCGGTGAGAGCATCCATTCATCCATATAAGGATGTGGACTGTATGAGTGATACGAATATTGCAAAGGTATTCTCTGGAGATGAGACTGGATTTGCGCCCTGTACGGCGGAGGCTGTCATAGAAATGCTGGATCATTTTCATATTGATCTGACAGGGAAAAAAGTGACTGTAGTCGGAAGAAGTATGGTGGTTGGCAGACCTTTGTCCATGCTGCTTCTAAGGAGAAATGCCACGGTAACGATTTGTCATACACGTACGGCGGATCTCGCAGGAGAATGCAGGAGTGCACAGATATTAGTGGCGGCGGCCGGAAAGGCGAAAATGATCACCGGAGATATGGTTGGAACAGACACAGTGGTGGTAGATGTGGGGATCAATGTGGATGAAAATGGTGACCTCTGTGGAGATGTGGAGTTTAGTGGCGCACAGGAGAAGGCATCTTACATTAGCCCCGTGCCGGGTGGAGTCGGCAGCGTGACTACTTCTGTACTTGCCGCGCATGTGCTTCGGGGAGCCTGCTATCTGAACCAGATTCAGATGGTATGATGATTCACAGGAAAGAGAACGAGGGATATCATGAAGGAAGTATGCAGGGTTTTTCTCAGGGCGCTGGCGGCTGGAATTGCCATTGCTGTCGGGGGTACAGTCTATCTTTCTCTGGAAAATAAGATTGTGGGTGCACTGCTTTTCACGGTCGGACTGTATGTGATCGTGCTGAACGGTCTTAATCTGTACACAGGAAAGATCGGGTATCTTGTAGATCAAAAGGAACCGGCGCCTTATATACGGATGCTTGCTTTTACATGGCTTGGGAACCTTACGGGAACAGCCGTGGCAGCATGGGCCGTGAGCATGTCCAGAATTTCCACGGTCAGGGGAAAAGCAGAGGTGCTCTGCGAAGGAAAGCTTTCGGATTCCCCGGCCAGCATTCTGATTCTTGCCGTATTCTGTGGAATTCTGATGTATGCTGCGGTTGATGGATATAAAGAGAAGGGAAATCCACTGATTTTGTTTTTGTGCGTCAGCGTATTTATCCTTTCTGGATTTGAACATTGCGTAGCGAATATGTTCTATTTTACATTGGCAGGAGTATGGTCTGTAAAAACCTTCCTTTATCTGCTTTTGATGACACTTGGAAACAGCCTTGGAGGGATGTTGATCCCGGCTGTGAAAAAAATATAAAAAATATTATGAGCAACTTATCCTTTTAAAAATTGTCGAATTGGTGTATAGTAAAATGTAGTTCTAATTTAGGATGGAGAAGTTGTTCATGAATCAAAAAATTGTACTGATAGACGGCCATAGTATATTGAACCGCGCGTTCTACGGGCTTCCGGATCTTACGAATTCCGAAGGCCTTCATACTAATGCCGTCTATGGTTTTCTGACGATCTTATTTAAATTACTGGATGAAGAGACACCGGACTATCTGACGGTGGCTTTTGATGTACATGCACCTACGTTCCGGCATGAGATGTATGCCGAATATAAAGGGACCAGAAAGCCCATGGCAGAAGAGCTGAGACAGCAGGTCCCTGTGATGAAAGAGGTCCTGAAGTCCATGGGCATCAAGACCATCGAGTGTGCCGGACTGGAAGCAGATGATCTCCTCGGTACCCTGTCAAGACGCTGCGAGGAAGAGGGAATGGAGGTGTCAGTCATCTCCGGAGACCGGGATCTTTTGCAGTTGGCCACCGACCATGTGAAGATCCGTATCCCTAAGACGAAGCAGGGAAGGACTGAGGTGGAGGATTATTACGCCGAGGATGTAAAGAACAGATATCAGGTGACGCCGTCGGAGTTTATTGATCTGAAGGCACTGATGGGAGATTCTTCAGACAATATTCCAGGAGTCCCCGGGATCGGAGAAAAGACGGCGACGAAGATCATTACCGAATATCATTCTATTGAAAATGCTCATGAGCATGTGGACGAAATCCGGCCGCCGAGAGCATCCAATGCCATGAAAGAGCATTGGGATATGGCGGTGATGAGCAAGGCGCTTGCTACGATTGATGTCCATGCCAGCTTTCCATATGAGCTGGAAGAGGCAAGACTTGGAAATATTTATACAGAAGAGGCATATGCATGGTTCCAGAAACTGCAGTTTAAGAATCTTCTCTCCAGGTTTGACGTAAAAGCGCCGGCAAATCAGGTGGAAGAAGCTTTTACAGAGATTACAGACAGGGAAAAGGCGGAAGAGGTTCTGGAAAAAGCAGAAGGTGCGGCCTGCATTGGCGCCTGTGTTTTTAAGGATCCAGAGGAGGCACTCCCATTATTTACAGATCAGGCTGAGGTGGGAGGAATCGGAATCAGTTTTTCTGAGGAGGATCATTACTGTATCCGTACAGGTGAAAAGATCAGTGCATCCTGGCTTTTGGAACGGCTTTCAGAACTGGCTGAGAAGACGGAGCGGTTTTCTATGTTTGACATAAAGTCCTGGCTGCCGTATCTGGATATCTGCAAGCCGGAAAACTGTTTTGATATGGCAGTGGCAGCATATCTTCTGAATCCGCTGAAAAACAGCTATCCTTATGAAGATGTGGCCAGGGAACAGCTGGATCTTACGATCGAAGAAAAGTCTGATTTTTATATCAAGGTATGCTATGAAGCTTACACGGCAAGAGCAGCTTCCGGGATTCTTCTTGATCGTTTAAAAGAGACCGGTATGGACCGCCTCTTTCGAGAGATTGAGATGCCGCTGGTGTTTACTCTTTATGACATGGAAAGAAACGGTGTGAAGGTAAATTCTGCTGCGTTGAAGGAATATGGTGATCAGCTGGCAGTGCATATTCAGACGCTGGAGCAGGAAATCTATGACGCGGCAGGGGAAGAGTTTAATGTCAATTCCCCAAAACAGCTGGGTGTGATCCTGTTTGAAAAGCTTAAGATTCCCGGAGGGAAAAAGACTAAGACCGGCTATTCTACAGCCGCAGATGTGTTGGAAAAGCTGGCGCCGGATCATCCGATCATTGCAAAGATCCTGGAATACCGGCAGTATGCCAAGCTGAAGTCCACCTATGCGGACGGTCTGGCAAATTTTATTATGGAAGACGGAAGGATCCATGGGAAATTTAATCAGACCATCACGGCTACGGGGAGGATCAGCAGCACAGAGCCGAACCTTCAGAATATTCCGGTGAGGACAGAGCTTGGACGGATGATCCGGAAGGTATTTGTTCCGGCAGATGGCTGTGTGTTTGTGGATGCAGACTATTCTCAGATTGAGCTGAGAGTGCTGGCACACTGTTCCGGAGATGCTCATTTGATCGAGGCATACCGGGAAGCCAGGGATATCCACAGGATTACGGCGTCCCAGGTATTCCATGTACCGTTTGAAGAGGTGACAGATCAGCAGAGACGAAATGCCAAGGCGGTCAATTTTGGAATCGTTTATGGCATCAGTTCTTTCGGGCTTAGTCAGGACTTAAGTATTACCCGGAAGGAAGCGGCAAAGTATATTGAGGATTATTTTCATACCTATCCGGGAATTAAAACTTTCCTGGATGATGCGGTAAAGCATGCCAGGGAGCAGGGCTATGCGGTGACGCTGTTCGGAAGAAGGCGGCCGGTGCCGGAGCTTGGTTCCAGCAATTTTATGCAGAGATCTTTTGGAGAGAGAGTAGCGATGAATTCTCCGATCCAGGGAACTGCGGCGGATATCATCAAGATTGCTATGAACTCTGTGAACCGGAGGCTGAAAGAAGAAGGCCTTTCCTCGCGGCTGGTGCTGCAGGTTCATGATGAACTTCTGATCGAGGCAGAAAAAGCAGAGGTTGAAAAGGTAAAAGAGATCCTCAGGGATGAAATGGAGCATGCGGCAGCGCTTGACGTTCCGCTTGAAATAGATATGCATACAGGAGACAATTGGTACGAAGCAAAGTAGAGGTGGAGAAAAGATGAAGATCATAGGACTTACCGGCGGTGTCGGTTCTGGAAAAACACAGATTATGGAATACTTGAACAACAAATACGGGGCGACGATCTGCCAGACAGATAAAGTAGCGAAAAAGCTCCAGAAAAAGGGCGGAAAATGCTATGATGCCATTGTCGCACACTTCGGACAGGAGATCCTGGATGAGAAAGGCGAGCTGAACAGAGACATGCTGGGAAATATTGCGTTTAACAATGTGGAGCAGCTGTCTGTTCTGAACCGGATCGTTCATCCGGTAGTAAAAGAAGAAGTCCGGAGGATCATTGCAAAGGAAGAACGGAAGAATACGAATCTTCTGATTATTGAATCAGCAGTTTTGATCGAAGACCACTATGAGGAACTTTGCGATGAACTCTGGTATGTATATGTAAAAGATGAGGTGCGTAAAAAGAGGCTGTTTTATTCCAGGGGCTATGAGCCGGCTAAAGTAGACAGCATTATTGCTGCTCAGCCGCCCAAGGACATCTATATGAAGCACTGCGACAGAGTCATCGATAATAACGGCGTGTTTGCAGAGACACAGATGCAGCTGGACCGCATCGTGGCAGACTTATAGAAAGGCAGAGCGCAGAGATGATGAGATTATGCAGCATTGCCAGCGGAAGCAGTGGAAACTGCATTTATGTGGGAGATGATCAGACCCACCTGCTGGTGGATACAGGAATCAGTAAAAAGAGAATTGAAGAAGGATTACATAGTCTGGGAGTCAAAGGAGAGGAGCTCTCCGGGATCCTGATCACCCATGAACACATTGACCATATTCAGGGACTGGGGGTGTTCAGCAGAAAATACGAGATCCCCATCTATGCAACTCCTGGAACGATCGAGGGGATCCAGAGCATGAAAAGTCTGGGAAAGATGCCGGAGGGACTGCTCCATGAAGTGGAGACCGATCAGGCGTTTACCCTTGGAGACATCAGGATCTGTCCTTTTGCAATATCTCATGATGCAAGGCAGCCATCCGGATTTCGCATGGAGAACGGCCAAAAGGCGGTAGCGGTAGCTACAGACCTTGGGAAATACGATGCGTATACAGTCGAACATCTTCAGAATCTGAATGCAGTCGTGCTGGAAGCAAATCATGACATCCATATGCTGGAAGTCGGTCCCTATCCTTATGTGCTGAAAAGGAGAGTGATGGGAGAAAAAGGGCATTTGTCCAATGAGCTTTCAGGGCGGCTTCTTAGCGATATTCTTCACGATGGGCTTCAGCAGGTGATCCTCGGACACCTGAGCAAAGAAAACAATTATGCAGAACTGGCTTATGAGACGGTAAAACTGGAGGTAAGCTACGGGGATAATCCATATAAAGGGGAAGATATTCCCATGATGGTGGCAAAAAGAGATCAGGTATCTGATGTGGTAACTTTATAAAACTTTCAATGAATGGAGAAGAAAAAGTTATGGATAAGATAGCAATCGTGACGGACAGTAACAGCGGAATCACGCAGAAAGAGGCTGAAGGACTGGGAATCCGTGTGCTTCCGATGCCTTTTTATATCAATGACGAATTATTTTATGAAGATATTACTCTCACACAGGAAGAGTTTTACCAGAGGCTGGCAGAAGATGCGGACATTTCCACATCGCAGCCTTCCCCGGCAGATGTAATGGAACTGTGGGAAGAGCTTCTTCAGGAACATGAATCAGTCATTCACATTCCTATGTCCAGCGGCCTGTCCAGCAGTTGCGAGACAGCGCTTATGCTGGCGAAAGAGTTTGACGGCAGGGTATATGTGGTGGACAACCAAAGAATATCCGTGACGCAGCGTCAGTCTGTCATGGATGCAATCTATATGAAAGAAAAAGGAATGAGCGCAGAGGGAATCGTAAACGTCCTGATGCGGGAAAAACTGGAAGCCAGCATATATATTACGGTAGATACGCTGAAGTATCTGAAAAAAGGAGGACGTGTCACTCCTGCGGCAGCAGCCATCGGTACGGTACTGAATTTAAAGCCGGTACTCCAGATACAGGGAGAAAAGCTGGATGCTTTTGCGAAAGTGCGGGGCTGGAAGGCAGCAAAGAAGACGATGCTTGACGCTATGGAGAAAGATATCCGGGAACGGTTCGCTGGAAAAGAAGTACACCTGGAGGCGGCCTACACCTGTTCTGATGAAGAGGCGCAGGAATGGAAGCAGGAAATCCTGGAACGTTTCCCGGGTTATGAGATTGAGATGGACAGGCTTTCTTTAAGTGTAGCATGCCATATTGGAGCTGGATCTATGGCGGTGGCATGCAGTAAAAAAATTGAGATTTAAACTCTTATGATCTGCTGTTGATATTCACTTAAGAATGGCATTTTAAACTTATTTGTCACTACGCTTTCATAGAGGTCTGCGGCGAAAATATCCTGTTTTAGCATCCGCAGTCCGGTTTCAGAGAGAGCCTCTGTCTGGGTAAGTTTTGTCAGAAGGGGAACGGAGGAAGTTCTTTTTATCAGAGTCAGGAGTTTTGCACCGTCTTTGCGGAAACCGAGCAGACGGGCATACTGGCAGTCCCCCTGTTCTTTGTAGCGGATTAAGTCCTCAGTCCGGATGTTCAGCAGGATGTGGAGCATACAGCGGCTGATCCTGGAATAGGTCATATCACGGGTTTTCAGTAAATCACAGAACTGGTCAAACGTAATGAAATCATTGGAATGATTGAGCATGCGATTGGCTAGTTCTTCTGTCATATCCAGATATTCTGACAGGGACTCTCTGGTCTCGGTCAGGAGCTTATAGCGGAAGAAAAGAGAAAAATCATTTGCGTATACCGGATAGCGGACACGGTGTGTTTCTTCCAGCGAGCGGATGCAGGAAGGAGGAACCTGATCTTCCAGGCGGGTCAGGACTTCAGAAAGGCCGGGCTCATCATACATTTTTTCGGATTCCAGATGGACAGAATTTCCGGCGAAGGCCAGAAGGCGGCGGATGGCCGAGGCGGAGCTGTACCCCGGAGAAAGCTCTTTGTCATGGTATCCAGAGACCTTCCGGCGGATCGTGTAAGCGCCGATCGGACTTTTTCTTGTATAGAGCGCTTTGATATATTCGATACCAAGTATATTATTGGGCTGTTCCAGAATTTCATCCAGAGACGGATCTTTCAGGTACGCTTTTAAAGCCTCCTGTCTGGCACGAGGAAAAGATTTGCCGTTTCGGAGAGCTTCTTTTAGATATACCTGGTATTCTTCCGGCTCATCAGCGGCAACGCGCGCGATTTTTTCCAGAAGATAATAGTCTCCGCATTCACTTCCAAAACAAATGGAATCAATGCAGCCAAGTTTTTCGAAAAGTGAGATGGCGCCCTCGGCGAAAAATTCAGCGCTTCCGCAGGCATAGCAGACAGGCAGTTCCAGGACTAAAGGAACGCCTGCCTCCAGTGCGACTTCTGCACGCAGATGCTTTGGCATGATGGCCGGCGCCCCCCGCTGTACATAGTTTCCGCTCATGACAACGATTACAGTGTCCGCTCCGGTTACTTCTTTTGCTTTTTTGATATGGTATAAATGTCCATTGTGAAAAGGATTATATTCGGTAATCAGTCCGACGATTTTCATGAGTTTCTCCTTGTATATCTTTTTGAAATTGATTATACTATAGAAAGACTTGACTGGCAATAAGGCGGAAAGGAGGATGCATAATGAGTGAAGAACACGAGAAAATGCGGGAGGAGCTGACTGAGGAACGCATTTTGAGTATGCTCGAAAACCGGCAGTACAAGGAACTGAAGGAAGAGCTGGAAAATAATATGTATCCTGTAGACCTGGCAGATATTCTGGAAGAATTTGACCAGAAGCATATGGTCATGGTTTTCCGTCTTCTGGCGAAAGAAGAGGCGGCAGAGACCTTCACGTATATGAACAGTGATATGCGCGAGGTGTTGATCAATGCACTGACGGACTCGGAGCTGGAAGAGGTCATGGAAGAGATGTATCTGGATGATACGGTCGATGTCCTGGAAGAAATGCCTGCCAATGTAGTGGACAGGCTTCTGATGGCTACGGATGAAGAAAAGAGGGCGCAGATCAATCAGTTGTTACAGTATCCGGAGGACAGCGCCGGAAGCGTAATGAACGTGGATTATATTGCTGTCCGCAAAGAAATGACGGTAGCGGAAGCAATCCTCAAAATCCGGCAGGTGGGTCTTAATAAGGAGACCATCTATACCTGTTATGTGACAGAAAAGAGAAAGCTTATCGGTTATGTAGACGTCAAGGAGCTCCTGACTACCAGTGAATCCAAGCCGATCGAGGAGATCATGGAGACGAATCTTCTGTACGCCCATACCACAGACGACCAGGAAGATGTAGCGAAGACCATCAATAAGTATGGACTGATTGCTCTGCCAATCCTGGATCATGAAAACTGTATGGTGGGAATCGTAACCGTTGACGACGCCATGGATGTATTGCAGGAAGAGACCACGGAAGATATCAGTATCATGGCCGGTGTCAATCCGAATGAAGACTCTTATTTTGGTACAACGGTTATGGAACATGTGAAAAGCAGGCTTCCCTGGCTGTTGTTTTTGATGCTCTCCGCCACAGTGACGCAGATGATTATGAACAGTTATGAATCCGCACTGGCAGTGATGCCTCAGCTGGCGGGATTTATCCCGATGCTGACAGGAACCGGAGGAAACTGTGGTTCCCAGAGTTCTACTCTTGTGATCCGGGGGATTGCAGTGGAAGAGATTGAATTTGGAGATCTGTTCCGGGTGGTCTGGAAGGAAGTGAGGATCGCTGTCTGCATCAGCATCGTGCTTGCAGTGGTGAATGGGGTCCGGATTCTCCTGATGGGACAGGGAGATGTTCTGATGGCCCTGACCATCGGACTTACCATGGCTTGTACGGTTGTGATCGCAAAAGTGGTGGGATGTACCCTGCCTCTGATCGCAAAGAAAGTGGGGCTGGATCCGGCTATTATGGCGACTCCTTTGATATCGACTCTGGTGGATATCAGCACCATCAGCGTCTATTTTGCAATCGTCAGCACAGTGTTCCAGTTATAGGCAGATTGCAGGGGGATTGTACCCAAAAATGCACATAAGATTCCAAGAAGAGACCTTGTTTGCAGGGTCTCTTTGTATTATAATTGAAGTATTGAGAAACTAAGGAAAGGAGTCTATCGAACATGGGATTCATAGATGAAATCAAAGCAAAAGCAAAAACATGCAAAAAGACGATCGTGCTTCCAGAAACCGAGGATATCCGGACATATGAAGCAGCAGAAGCTGTATTAAAGGAAGGTACGGCGAACCTGATCCTGATCGGAAGCGAAGAAGAGGTCGCAAAAAATAAGGGGAATTTTGACATCAGCGGCGCAACGATCATTGATCCGGCTACCTATGAGAAGACGGATGCTTATATTGCAAAGCTGGTAGAGCTTAGACAGAAAAAAGGAATGACAGAAGAGCAGGCAAGAGAGCTGCTTCTGACAAATTATCTGTACTATGGAGTCATGATGGTTAAGATGAAAGATGCAGACGGAATGGTGTCCGGAGCATGTCATTCGACCGCGGACACATTGAGACCGTGTCTCCAGATCCTGAAGACAAAGCCGGGAACAAAACTGGTATCCGCATTCTTTGTTATGGTAGTACCGGACTGCGATATGGGAGCTGACGGAACCTTTATCTTTGCAGATTCCGGCCTGGAGCAGAACCCAGATCCGGAAAAGCTGGCTGCCATCGCCCTTTCCTCTGCAGATTCCTTCCGCCTTCTGACCGGAAAAGAGCCTGTTGTCGCTATGCTGTCCCATTCTACAAAGGGAAGCGCCAAGCATCCAGATGTAGATAAGGTTGTAGAAGCAACAAAGATTGCAAAAGAGAATGCACCAGAAGGACTTCTGATCGACGGAGAATTCCAGCTGGATGCAGCAATCGTTCCTTCGGTCGGCGCTTCTAAAGCACCGGGAAGCCCGGTGGCAGGAAAGGCCAATGTACTGGTGTTCCCAGACCTGGACGCAGGAAATATCGGATACAAGCTGGTACAGCGTCTGGCAAAAGCAGAAGCCTATGGACCACTGACCCAGGGAATCGCAGCACCGGTCAACGACCTGTCCCGCGGATGCAGCGCGAAAGATATTGAGGGCGTTGTGGCAATCACAGCTGTACAGGCAATGGCAGAGAATTAGACAATAGTTTAAGTAAGTGAAGAGAGGTAAAAACAAATGAATGTATTGGTAATTAACTGTGGAAGCTCATCCTTGAAATTTCAGCTGATCGATTCCAAATCAGAAAATGTTCTGGCAAAAGGACTTTGCGAAAGAATCGGGATCGACGGAAGCCTTACTTATCAGCCGGCAGGCGGAGAAAAAATGAAATCTGACAAAGCGATGCCGACACATACAGAGGCGATTCAGTATGTGATCGATGCTCTGACAGATTCCGAAACAGGTGTTGTCAAGAGCCTTTCCGAAATCGGCGCTGTCGGACATCGTGTCGTACACGGAGGAGAAAAATTTGCAAGCTCTGTCGTAATCACGGATGAGGTCCTCAAAGCGATCGAAGAGTGCAATGATCTGGCGCCTCTTCATAATCCGGCGAACCTGATCGGTATCCGCGCATGTCAGAAGTTAATGCCGGGGACTCCTATGGTGGCAGTATTTGATACCGCATTCCATCAGACGATGCCGGAAAAAGCATATCTGTACGGGCTGCCGTATGAGTATTATGAGAAATACGGTGTAAGACGTTACGGCTTCCACGGGACAAGCCACAGCCTCGGATCCAAGCATGCAGCACAGACTTCTT
>OGRN01000286.1_pt1 | contig 50847 bp, 41 predicted proteins | sample 1553401 | NCBI WGS metagenome assembly OGRN01 (sample SAMEA2580096, study PRJEB22360) | human gut metagenome | biome: human gut; feature: human-associated habitat; material: faeces | place: Denmark | collected 2008/2010 | reverse complement strand
CTCTTATTCTCTGCAAAAAAGTGCTGCCGCACTAATTATTTAGTGCGACAGCCCCGTGTTTTAGTCCGGATAATGATATCCCTTCCATGTATTAGAATGATTTTTTGAAAAAAATTCAAAAGGCTTTTAAAAAAAGTTGGTAAAGTGTGGTATACTAGTGAACGTGTACAGACACATGTCGAAAAAATAATAAAAGAAGGTAGAATTTATGAGTGAAATACAGTTTAAACGTCCGGAGATAGAGGACCGGGAGATCATCACCCATTATTTTGACCATCATACAAGCAGAAGTTGTGAACGCACATTTGCCAACGTATATCTGTGGTCCCGGCAGTACCCGGTGACCTGGGCTATTGTTGAAGATGCGCTGGTGTTCAAAAGTGAAGATGAGAATCATCTTTCCTACGCTTATCCGGCCGGGGAACCAGAGCAGGTAAAAAAAGCGCTGGAAGTATTGATGGAGTACAGTAAAGAAAAAGGGGTTCCTTTTTCTTTATACAATGTAACACCGGATCATTTTGAAAAACTGGAAGAATGGTATCCGGGAAGATTTCAGATTGAATATAACAGAGATCTGGCAGATTATGTATATGAGGCAGAAAAGCTGGCAACTTTGTCGGGCAAGAAGCTCCATGGAAAGCGCAATCACATTAATAAGTTTAAGTCTCTGTATGAGGGAAGATGGACTTATGAAAAAATGTCAAAGGAAAATCTGGAAGACTGTTTCCAGATGGCGCTGAAGTGGAGAAACGAAAACGGATGTGAAGATGATCCTGAAAAAAGGGGAGAAATCTGTGTAACACTAAACTCTCTCCGCCTGTTTGAAGAGCTCCATCTGACCGGCGGCGTATTAAGGATCGATGGGCAGGTGGTGGCCTTTACTCTTGGAGAGCCAGTCTGTTCGGATACCTTCGTAGTGCATATTGAAAAGGCCTTTGCAGAGGTACAGGGGGCATATCCGATGATCAACCAGCAGTTTGTAGAGCATGAATGTATGGATTATCAGTATATTAACCGGGAAGAAGACACCGGAGCGGAAGGATTAAGAAAGGCCAAGCTTTCCTACCGCCCTGTATTTATGGTAGAAAAAGGAAGAGTCACAGAAAAAGAAGCATAAGGAAAAGGAGAGAGGACATATGATCGCAGAAAAAATGAAAAATATGGTAGCAAACAGCTCGGCAATCCGGGCGATGTTTGAGGAAGGCACCCGCATGGCAAAGCTTTACGGTGCTGAAAATGTTTATGACTTCAGCCTGGGAAATCCCAATGTACCTGCACCGGAGTCGGTAAAAAATGCCATTATTGAACTGGTAAACGAAAGTGATCCAATCGTTCTTCATGGATACACCAACAGCAACAGCGGGTATGAGGATGTAAGAGCGACAGTGGCAGAATCACTGAACCGACGGTTTGGAACAAATTTCGCTGCGAAAAACATTGTGATGACGGTAGGCGCGGCAGGCGGACTGAATGTGATCTTAAAGTCCCTGATCAATCCGGGAGACGAGGTGATCACATTTGCCCCGTATTTTGGAGAATACCGGTCTTATACCAACAATTATGACGGAGTGCTGGTGGAAATTTCCCCAAATACAGAGAATTTTCAGCCTAAGCTGGATGAATTTGAACAGAAGATCACGCCGAAGACAAAGGCGGTGATCGTTAACACACCGAACAATCCGACAGGTGTGGTATATTCCGAAGAGACGATTAAGAAGATGGCTTCTATCATGGAAGCGAAACAGAAGGAATACGGAACAGATATCTATCTGATCTCGGACGAGCCTTATCGTGAGCTGGTATATGATGGAGTCGAGGTTCCATATCTGACCAGATATTATGCCAATACAATCGTAGGTTATTCCTACAGTAAGTCTTTGTCGCTTCCGGGAGAGCGTATCGGGTATCTGGTGATCCCGGATGAAGTGACAGACAGCGAGGATCTTCAGTCCGCTGCAAATGTGGCAACCAGAATCCTGGGCTTTGTCAATGCACCGACTCTGCAGCAGAAACTGGTGGCAAAGTGTATTGATGAGAAGACCGACTTAAGCTTCTATAACCGAAACAGAGAAGCGCTTTATAACGGGCTGAAGGAATGTGGTTTTGAGTGTATCAAGCCGGAGGGAGCCTTCTATCTGTTCGTAAAATCGCCGATAGCAGATGAAAAGCAGTTCTGTGCAGACGCGAAAGAGCTTCACATTCTGATGGTACCGGGAAGTTCTTTTGCATGTCCGGGATATGTGCGTCTGGCTTACTGTGTGTCCTATGAGACGATTATAAATTCTTTGCCGAAATTTAAGGAACTGTCAAAAAAATATGTGTAGAATAAGGAAAATCAGATGAAAGCATTTGAAAAAAAAATACGAAAAGTAGAGCCCTATGTGCCGGGAGAACAGCCCCAGGAACAGGTGATCAAATTAAATACCAATGAAAATCCCTATCCCCCGGCGCCTGGCGTAAGAAAAGCACTGGAAGAGATGGACGCCGGGCGTTTCAGGCTGTATCCGGATCCTACGGCAGAGGTCCTGGTGGACGCACTGGCAGAGTTCTATCATGTAGAGCCTGAGCAGGTATTTGTAGGAGTGGGATCGGATGACGTACTTTCTATGTGTTTCCTGACTTTTTTCAACTCGGAACACCCTATATATTTTCCGGATGTTACATATTCCTTCTATAAGGTATGGGCAGATCTTTACAGGATTCCCTATGAATGTAAGCCTCTTGATGAAAATTTCCGGATTGTGAAAGAGGATTATTATCCGGAAAACGGCGGAGTGATCTTTCCAAATCCTAATGCACCGACAGGAATCTATCTGGGGCTGGATGAGGTGGAGGACATCATTGCCCACAACCAGGATGTGATCGTGATCGTAGATGAGGCCTATGTGGATTTTGCAGGGCGTTCGGCGATGGAACTGATCGATAAATATGAAAATCTGATCGTGGTGCAGACATTCTCAAAGGCAAGATCCATGGCCGGCATGAGAGTCGGCTACGCCATCAGTAATCCTACATTGATCCGGTACCTGAACGATGCCAAATACTCCTTTAATTCCTACACCATGAATCAGACGTCACTGATCTGCGGAGCCGAGGCGGTAAAAGACCGGGCATATTTTGAAGAGGGAATCAGAAAGATCGTAGAGACAAGAGAGTGGGCAAAACAGGAACTGGCTGCACTTGGATTTGAATTTCCAGATTCCCGGGCGAATTTTATCTTTGCAAAACATCCAAAATACGATGCAAAAGATTTGTTTGAATTTCTAAAGTCACAGAAAATATATGTCAGATACTGGGGAAGCCGCCGGATCGAGCAGTATTTAAGAATTACAGTGGGAACCAGGGAAGAGATGGAAGCTCTGTTTGCAGCGATAAAAAAATATGTTAAAATAAACGAAAAACACGGATAAGGAGAGTTGGCTATGGAAAAAGTATACGATGTAACAGCCATGGGCGAAATGCTGATCGATTTTACACTGAATGGACAGAGTGATCAGGGAAACAACCTGTTTGAGGCATGTCCGGGAGGTGCTCCCTGTAATGTGCTTGCCATGCTGAATAAGCTGGGAAGGAAAACGGCGTTTATCGGAAAAGTGGGAGAGGATCAGTTCGGAAGACTTTTAAGAGATACCATCGATGAATTGGGGATTGAGACAAAGGGACTGATCCTGGACCAGGAGATCCATACAACTCTGGCCTTTGTCCATACATTTCCAGATGGAGACAGAGAATTTTCTTTTTACCGGAAGCCGGGAGCAGACATGATGCTGGCTGAAGATGAGGTGGATTATGATCTGATCCGACAGTCTAAGGTGTTCCACTTCGGAACATTGTCGATGACGGATGAGCCGGTGAGAAGTGCGACGAAAAAAGCACTGGAGGCGGCAAAAGAGGCAGGATGTATCATTACCTTCGATCCAAACTTAAGACCGCCGCTGTGGGATAGCCTGGATCATGCAAAAGAGATGATGGAGTATGGGTTCCAGTACTGTGATATGCTGAAGATCTCAGACAATGAGATCCAGTTTGTGACTGGAAAGGAAGACTATGATGAAGGGATCCAGATCCTTCAGGAGAAATATCAGATTCCACTGATCTTCCTGACAATGGGAAAAGATGGAAGCCGTGCCTATTATAAGGATTTAAGAGTGGAGAAAAAAGGCTTTACGGTAAAGGCCATCGAGACAACAGGGGCAGGAGATACTTTCTGCGGATGTGCTATCCACGGACTTCTGACTCACGGAATGGAAGGTATGAATGAAAAAGTGCTGGAGGATATGCTGACCTATGCCAATGCAGGTGCAGCGCTGATCACGATGAAAAAGGGAGCGATCCGCTCCATGCCTGATCCGGAAAATATTACAAAGATGATCGAGGAAGCATAGATACTATGAGATTACGTAGAATACTTGCCGTATGGGCGGCAAAGCTGGCAGAGAAAATCAGCGTACACATCTTTCACCGCCAGGGCGTGACCTGGGCGGGAAAGATTGCGCTTAAGATGGATCCGTCCATTCTTAAGACACTGGCATCCCAGGTGAAAAAGGAAATTTTCATCGTATGCGGGACCAATGGAAAGACAACCACCAACAATATGCTGTGTGCGGCTCTGGAAGCCGAAGGATACAAGGTGGTATGCAATCATACCGGATCAAATATGCTGAACGGAGTAGCAGCAGCCTTTGCCCTGGCGGCAGGGTTAAACGGAAATCTGAAGGCTGATTATGCATGTATTGAGATTGATGAGGCGTCCACCCGAAGGGTATTTCCTCATTTTAAGCCAGATTATATGGTTCTTACCAATCTGTTCCGGGATCAGCTGGACCGGTACGGTGAGATTGATATTACCATGAATATTTTAAAAGAAGTGATGCAGAGTGCGCCGAAGATGAAGGTGATCGTCAATGGCGATGATGCACTGTCCGCCTTTCTTGCCATGGACAGCGGCAACCCTTATGTAACGTATGGGATTGGCCGGCAGGTGATCGATGACAAAGATTCTCATGAGATCAGGGAAGGTAGATTCTGCAAGCGGTGCGGAGCTCTTTTGCATTACAATTTTTACCATTACAGCCAGCTTGGAGATTACGCCTGCACAAACTGTGATTTCAGGCGGCCGAAGCTTGATTATGATGCGTCCGATGTGGAAGTGGGCGACACGCTTGCCTTTACGGTAGAAGGAAAGAGAATCCTGGCAAATTATAAAGGATTTTATAATGTCTACAATATTCTCGCGGCGTATGCGGCTGTGAGGACCGGGGGGATTAAGCCTGTACATTTTAATGAAATGCTTGCAAAGTTCCATCCGGAAAACGGACGGATGGAACAGTTCCATATCAGTGGGACAAAGGTAATGCTGAATCTGGCAAAGAATCCGGCAGGATTTAATCAGAATATCTCTGCGGTAATGCAGGATCACGCAGATAAAGACATTATCATTGTAATCAATGACAATGCCCAGGACGGAATCGATGTTTCCTGGCTGTGGGATGTGGATTTCGACCGGTTTAGGAATGAAAATATTCATTCTATTACGGTCAGCGGAATCCGTTGTCAGGACATGCGGCTGCGGCTGAAGTATGTGGAGATTCCGTCTCTTCTGGAGGCAGATGTAGAGACGGCGATCCGGAAGAGGATCGAAGACGGCTGCGGCAACCTGTACGTGCTGGTCAATTATACGGCACTGTTTGGCACCAGAAATGTATTAAAAAGACTGGAGGAGAAGGGATAATGGAACAGACAGGAAAGACAATTACCATTGGCCACCTCTATCCGGATCTTCTGAATCTTTATGGCGACCGGGGAAATATCGCCTGCCTGATGCACAGATGTCTCTGGCGGGGAATCGAAGCGCGGACCATTGAATTTAACACCGGAGATGCCATCGACTTTTCAGAGCTTGATATCGTACTTCTGGGCGGGGGATCCGACCGGGAGCAGGCCATCGTATGCAAAAATCTTCTCGAGATCAGAGATGATTTCAAGAAATACGTAGAAGATAATGGAGTTGTGATCGCCGTCTGCGGCGGATATCAGCTTCTCGGAAAATATTATAAAACAGACGATGGAGTGATCGAAGGACTTCATCTGGTAGATATCTATACAGAACAGGGAGAAGGGCGTCTGATCGATAACATTGTGCTGAAAAGTGATCTGTGCGAGATGCCGGTGGTGGGATTTGAAAATCACGGCGGCAGGACTTTTATCGGTGATAACCAGCCTTTTGGAAAAGTGCTTTATGGATATGGAAATGATGGTGAAAGTGGTTATGAAGGTGTGGTTTACAAAAATGTGATCGGTACCTATCTGCACGGACCATTGCTGCCAAAAAATCCGGAGGTCTGCGACTGGCTGATCAGCAGGGCCCTGGAGAGAAAGTATGGAGAGGCGGATCTTAAGCCTTTGGACGATCGCCATGAAAAAGAGGCGAATCAGTATATCTTCCGAAGATTTATAAAGGAGTAGAGGAATCGAAATTATGGGAATGAAATGGAACGCTGCGCTTCCATTGCCGGCGGAGCTGAAGAAAGCATATCCCCTTTCCGAAGAATTAAAGAGTCTGAAAGAAAGACGGGATGCTGAGATCAGAGATATTTTTACAGGAAAAAAGGACAAGTTTGTGGTGATTATCGGACCCTGCTCTGCAGATAATGAAGACGCAGTCTGCGAATATGTCAGCCGCCTGGCCAGACTGAATGAGAAAGTGTCAGAGCGTCTGATGATAATTCCGAGGATCTATACCAACAAACCGAGAACGACCGGCGAGGGATATAAAGGGATGCTTCACCAGCCGGATCCGGATAAGGCTCCGGATCTTTATGCCGGGCTTATTGCAATTCGCAGAATGCATATCCGCGCGATGAAGGAAAGTGGACTGACGGCTGCTGATGAGATGCTGTATCCGGAAAACCGCAGTTATCTGGATGATATCCTTTCTTATGAGGCGATCGGAGCCCGGTCTGTAGAAAATCAGCAGCATCGGCTGACGGCCAGCGGGATGGACATTCCAGTGGGAATGAAAAATCCGACCAGCGGAGATTTTTCTGTCATGTTAAATTCTGTCGTGGCAGCCCAAAGCGGACACCGGTTTATTTACCGGGGAAATGATGTGACAACTACCGGAAATCCTATGGCCCACGTAATTTTGCGCGGGGGAGTGGATAAGTACGGCACGTCGATCCCGAACTATCATTATGAAGACTGTGTCCGGCTATACAGACTGTATGAGGAAAGACAGCTTAAGAATCCGGCGGCAGTCGTCGACGTCAACCATTCTAACTCTGATAAACAATACAAAGAACAGATAAGGATCGTAGGAGAGGTGCTCCATACTCGAAGGACACATTCTGAACTTCACCGTTTGATCAAAGGGGTTATGATAGAAAGTTATCTGAAAGAGGGAAGACAAAATGTCAGCAGCCATATGGAATATGGATGTTCTATTACGGATCCATGCATCGGCTGGGAAGATACGGAATATCTGGTTCAGAAGATCGCCGAAGAATGTATCTAAGACCCGGAATGATCCTGGTCACGGAGTTCCAGAAAGGACAGATAGTCCGTCAGATCTCTTTTAGAACGGACAGAAAGAGAACGGTATCTGGACAAAAGAGTACGTTCTGAAAGCGGAGGCCTGGAGACAGAAAGCTCTACTGTTTTACCATCGTCTTCATCCAGAAGGTAGTCAACAGAAACTTGAAAGAGAGCGGCAAGCGCCGTCAGCTTTTCATGAGATGGCTGACGGTTCTTTGTTTCATAGCCTGCAATAGTGGAGCGAGAAACCTTTAGATGATCTGCCACATATTCCTGTGTCATATCGTTCTGCTGGCGCAGTGCTTTTAGTTTTTCCCCAAATGACATAAACCGCTCCTCCTACATATTTTTGGTATATTTTACCAATTGTGGCAATAAAGAACATAAAATGTGCCGAATATCAACAAAGCGTTGCGCGTATGTTGAGAAACGGAACAATCAGAGGAAAGGAGACAATTTCATGCGTCAGGAACGATTTAAAATGGAAAGGGAAGGTTTGGTGGAAGAAGGCCAGGAGGTGGAGATCAGTGAACGAAGCGCTGTGACAGGGCAGTATACTTATCTGGTGGAACCTTCTATTGCCATGTCAGGAATCTACCGTACCGGCGAGCGGATCAAATCCCGTAAGGGAATCATCCGGAAGATTGAACGGACAGAGAAAGGTTTTTATCTGGTGGTGGAAGTGGAGGAATAGGAGCTGGCGTTGACACATCTGTGGAAAAAATATATAATTATAGGAAATAAGACTGAAAACCGGAAGGATAATATATATGATGATTGCGAAAAACGATGAAGCTATGAGAAGCAGGATCTGGAGAGTTGCCACGATGGTATCCTCCGTTCTGATCGTGCTCATAGCGATCTTTCTCTTAACAAAACTTTTTACGACAAATCCGCTGGAGGGAAGCTGGGTCAATGAAGACGGAAGCCTGGAGATCCGGTTCCGTGGGAATGGAAAGATGACGGCAGTGCTTCCAGAGTTTGCAGAAGGCGGTCAGGTAGATGTGCCGATGAGTTATACGATTGACAAGGACGAAAAGACGATCACCATCCTGGATGATACCGAGGAGATGGAGAAGCTGGCAGACGAGTCAGACGGCCTGTATACGGCAGAGATGCTGGAGAATGCCGTCAGCTCCGTTACAACGTCCTTTGATTATAGTGTGGATCAGGAGGAACTGACCCTGACAGAGCGCGAATACGGAGAACAGCTTGTATTTACAAAAAATTAGAAAAGTAGCAAATCACCCCGCACGAAAAACTGCGGGGTTTTTGAGCGATAAGCACGGCAAGCGGCTGCGGTGCTCAAAGAGAGGAGATGGGGACGATGATTACAAGAGAGCAGACAAAAAAAATCAGAATCGGGGAGAGAACCATAGGAGGAGGAAGCCCGGTGGCGATCCAGTCCATGACGAATACCAGAACGGAAGATGTGGAAGCTACCGTAAAGCAGATCCTGGAGCTGGAACGTGCCGGATGCGAGATCATCCGCTGTGCCGTACCTACCATGGAAGCGGCAGAAAGTCTGGCACTGATTAAGAAACAGATTCATATCCCGCTGGTAGCAGATATCCATTTTGACTACCGGCTTGCCATCGCTGCCATCGAGCACGGCGCGGATAAGATCCGCATTAATCCCGGCAACATTGGAGACGAAGCAAGAGTCCGCGCAGTAGTGGACAAGGCAAAGGAATACCAGGTTCCCATCCGGGTAGGCGTCAACAGCGGATCTCTGGAAAAGCCTCTCGTGGAAAAATATGGCGGAGTCACGGCAGAAGGTCTGGTGGAGAGCGCCATGGAAAAGGTACACCTGATTGAATCTATGGGTTATGATCAATTGGTGGTCAGCATCAAATCTTCGGATGTAATGATGTGTGTACGTGCTCATGAGCTGATTGCAGAGAGATGTCCATATCCGCTCCATGTGGGGATTACTGAGTCAGGAACCCTGCTCGCCGGAAATATCAAGTCTTCCATCGGTCTGGGACTGATCCTGCATCAGGGAATCGGCGATACCATCCGGGTATCTCTGACAGGGGATCCGGTGGAAGAAATCAAGTCGGCAAAACTGATCCTGAAAACCCTGGGACTCAGGAAGGGAGGGATTGAGGTAGTATCCTGCCCTACCTGCGGCCGGACAAAGATTGATCTGATCGGTCTGGCAAACCAGGTGGAAGCCATGGTAGCAGACATTCCACTGGATCTGAAAGTGGCGGTAATGGGCTGCGTGGTCAACGGACCAGGAGAAGCAAAAGAAGCAGATATCGGGATCGCAGGAGGAATCGGCGAGGGACTGCTGATTAAAAAGGGTGAGATTGTAAAGAAGGTAAAAGAAGACGAACTCTTAGAGACATTGAGACAGGAGCTGCTGCACTGGAATGAGTAAACCGTTTTTTGAAGTATTTCCGACATTAAAACTGAATGATGACCTGTGGATCTTGTTTGAGTCTGCCAGGGTGACCAAGGTGGTCACAAATTCCAGCAGAGACTTTATCAAGGTCCATTTGCTGAGCCGTCATCTGATCCAGAAACAGCATATTTATGAAGTAGAGCAGAGTTTGAAGGAGCAGCTGTTCGGCAGGAGCCGGATCCGGGTAGAAATCTGTGAACAGTATGAACTCTCAGAACAGTATACGCCGGAAAATCTGATGAGAGAATACTATGACAGCCTCCTGTTAGAACTGAATGAGCGGAGCGTGGTAGAGCGGAACATGCTGCAGAGCGGCGAGTATTCTTTTGAGGATGGGAATATCCTGCTCCTTAAAATGACAGACACGATCGTAGCCCAGGGGAAGAGAGATTCTCTGGCTCAGTTTCTGACAGGTGTATTTGAAGACCGCTTTCACCGGCCTATCGAGGTAAGAGTGATTTTTGAAAAGCCAAAGGACAGTAAGCTGAAATACAATGAAGAAAAGCTCCGCATGGAAGTGGATGCAATCCGTCAGCAGAGAAAGGCTATCCGGGAGGAGAAGGAGCAGAAACGTCAGGAGAATCAGAAAGAGAAAGAAAAGAAGCCGGAAGGAAGAAGCTTTTATGGCATGCAAAAGCGGCAGACGGCAGATGCGAGCCTGATCTATGGCAGAGACTTTGACGATGAGCCGATCGAGCTTTCCCAGGTGGTTACAGAGATGGGTGAGATTACGATTCACGGAAAGGTGATCAGTTTTGACACCCGGGAAATCCGGAATGAAAAAACGATTGTCATGTTTGCGGTTACTGATTTTACCGATACGATCATGGTGAAGATGTTCGTAAGAAATGAGCAGCTTCCGGATATTCTGGCAGAAATAAAGCCTGGAGCATTTCTGAAGATCAAAGGCGTAACGGCTATCGATAAGTTTGACCGGGAACTGACCATCGCGTCTGTGACCGGAATCCGGAAGATCAGCGATTTTACTCATTCCAGACAGGATACGGCCCCTGAAAAAAGGGTGGAACTCCACTGTCATACCAAGATGAGTGATATGGATGGAGTATCGGAAGTAAAAGATCTGGTGAAACGGGCTCATGACTGGGGACACAAGGCAATCGCTATCACAGACCATGGCGTGGTCCAGTCTTTCCCGGATGCTAATCACTACATAGAGACACTGGACAAGGATGACCCGTTTAAGGTCATCTACGGCGTAGAAGGCTACCTGGTAGATGATCTGACAGATGTGGCGGTCAATGAAAAAGGCCAGTCACTTGACGGTACCTATGTGGTATTTGACCTGGAGACGACTGGTTTCAGCCCGATCCGGGACAAGATCATCGAGATCGGTGCGGTAAAAGTAGAAAATGGAAAGATCACAGACAGATTCAGCACATTCGTCAATCCAGGCGTGCCGATTCCCTTTGAGATCACAAGACTTACCAGCATCACAGATCAGATGGTTATGGATGCGCCGGGAATCGAGACAGTCCTTCCCGAGTTCCTGGAGTTTATCGGAGACGCCGCACTGGTGGCGCACAATGCGTCCTTTGATGTGGGATTTATCGAACAGAATATGCGTTATCAGGATCTGACGCCGGACTTTACTTCTGTGGATACCGTGGCGCTGGCAAGGATGCTTCTTCCGACCCTTTCCAAGTTCAAGCTGAATGTGGTGGCAAACGCGCTGCATATTTCTCTGGAAAATCATCACCGGGCGGTAGATGACGCCGGTGCAACGGCGGAAATCTTTGTAAAGTTCGTGGAAATGCTGAAAGACCAGGGCATCTATGACCTTACGAAACTCAACCAATCCGGCAGTCAGAATGGAAATGTGATCAAAAAGCTTCCTACATATCACGTGATCATCCTGGCCTGTAATGAGGTGGGACGTGTAAACCTGTATACCCTGATCTCCAAGTCACATCTGGAGTATTACGCCAGAAGACCCAGGATTCCAAAGAGCGAACTGTCCAAATACCGGGAAGGTCTGCTGGTGGGGAGCGCCTGTGAGGCTGGAGAACTGTATCAGGCCCTGCTGAATGAAAAATCAGACGCCAGGATCGCGAAGATCGTCAGCTTCTATGATTATCTGGAGATCCAGCCGGTGGGAAATAACCGGTTTATGATCGAGAGCGACCGGGTAAGCACTGTCAATTCTGTGGAAGATATCCGGAATCTGAACCGGCGGATCGTAAAGCTTGGGGAACAGTTTGGAAAGCCTGTGGTGGCTACCTGCGACGTACATTTTATGGATCCGGAAGACGAGGTCTACCGACGCATCATTATGGCAGGAAAGGGATTTTCAGACGCCGATGAGCAGGCGCCCCTGTATCTGCATACGACGGACGAGATGCTGGAGGAGTTTGAATATCTGGGGTCCGCGAAGGCAAGAGAGATTGTTATCGAAAATCCGAATAAGATCGCAGATATGATTGAGAAGATCACACCGATCCGTCCGGATAAATGTCCGCCGGTGATTCCAGATTCAGACAAGCAGCTGAGAGAAATCTGCTATAACAAGGCACATTCCATGTACGGAGATCCTCTGCCGGAAGTGGTCACTGAACGTCTGGAGAGGGAGCTGAATTCCATCATATCCAATGGATTTGCCGTGATGTATATCATTGCTCAGAAGCTGGTGTGGAAGTCTAATGAGGATGGTTATCTGGTAGGCTCCCGTGGATCGGTAGGGTCCTCCTTTGTGGCGACAATGGCCGGGATCACGGAGGTCAATCCGTTAAGTCCGCACTATTACTGTAAAAAGTGTCATTACAGCGATTTTGATTCGGAAGAGGTCAAAGCATATGCCGGAGGCTGTGGATGGGATATGCCGGATAAAACATGTCCGGTCTGTGGAGAGCCCCTGGTCAAGGATGGATTTGATATTCCCTTTGAGACATTCCTTGGCTTTAAAGGTAATAAGGAGCCGGATATCGACCTGAACTTCTCCGGAGATTATCAGAGCAATGCGCATAAATATACCGAAGTCATCTTCGGTGCGGGACAGACCTATCGTGCCGGAACCATCGCCACTCTGGCGGATAAGACGGCTTTTGGATATGTGAAGAATTATTATGAGGAGCGGGGACAGGGAAAACGGAACTGTGAGATCGACCGGATTGTTCAGGGATGTACGGGGATCCGCAGGAGTACCGGACAGCATCCGGGAGGTATCATCGTGCTTCCGCTAGGAGAAGAAATTAATTCCTTTACACCGGTGCAGCATCCGGCTAACGATACCACGACAGATATCGTGACGACTCACTTCGATTACCACTCGATCGACCATAACCTGCTGAAGCTGGATATCCTGGGACATGATGATCCTACTATGATCAAGACTCTGGAGGAATATATCAGTTCCCCGGCCATGGACAATGAATATAATGAGACAGACCACAGGTTTGAAGCCACGAAGATTCCGCTGGATGATCCCGGCGTGATGTCTTTATTTCATGATACCTCTGCTCTTGGCATCAAGCCGGATGATATCGGCGGATGCCCGGTAGGGTGTCTTGGTATTCCGGAGTTTGGTACAGATTTTGTTATCCAGATGGTGGTGGACACGAAGCCTCAGACCCTTTCAGACCTGATCCGGATCTCCGGTCTTTCCCACGGGACAGACGTGTGGCTGAACAATGCCCAGGAGCTGATCCGAAGCGGAAAGGCGACGATTTCCACGGCAATCTGTACCCGTGACGATATCATGACCTATCTGATCAACCAGGGGCTGGACAGTGAGGAATCCTTTACCATCATGGAACGTGTGCGTAAGGGAACCGTGGCCAAGGGAAAATGTAAGGAGTGGCCGGAGTTCAAGAAGGATATGGCGGATCATGGCGTGCCGGACTGGTATATCTGGTCCTGTGAGAAAATTAAGTATATGTTTCCGAAAGCTCATGCGGCAGCCTATGTCATGATGGCTTACCGGATTGCCTACTGTAAGATCAACTATCCGCTGGCTTATTACGGTGCCTACTTTGGCATCCGTGCCGATGCGTTTTCCTATGAGATCATGTGCCAGGGGAAAGAGGTTCTGCAGAAATATATTGATGATTATACCAAACGTTCAGGCTCCTTGAGCAAGAAGGAGCAGGACACCATGAAGGATATGCATATCGTACAGGAAATGTATGCCAGAGGCTATGAGTTTATGCCTATTGATATTTACCGGGCTAAGGCGACGAAGTTCCAGATCATTGACGGAAAGCTGATGCCGCCCTTTGTCAGTATCGACGGCATGGGTGAGAAAGCGGCAGAGGCCGTGGAAGAAGCGGCAAAAGACGGACCGTATCTGTCCAGAGACGATTTCCGCCAGCGGACTAAGGCCAGCAAGACGGTCATCGATTATATGGGAGAGCTGGGGCTTTTAGGAGATCTGCCGGAGTCTAACCAGCTGTCACTGTTTGACCTGTAAAGCACAAAATGAAGATAATATGAAAAGAGGACGGGTTACTATGAGATTTATATATCCTGCGGTTTTCCGCAAAAAAGAAGATGGACGTTATCATGCATATTTTCCGGATCTGGAATGCTGCGAAGCTTCCGGAGATACCCTGGATGACGCTATTGACAATGCTAATGACGCAGCCAAGACTTGGATCGGCGTAGAACTGGAAGAGGATGAGCCGATTCTGCCGCATGTCTCGGATCTGGAGGATATTGAGACGCAGGACGGCGATATCGTCCGCAATATTTCCGTTAACATACGTTTTTATGAGGGATGGGACGAATAATCTTTGAAAACAGATTTCTTCAGAAAAATGTATAAAATAGATTGATATTCCTTCAGAAAAATGTATAAATCGCATTGATATTCCTTCAGAAAAATGACATACTATAAGCAGGACATAAAAGGAGTGATGTTATGCAGCGCATGGCAATGAAAAAACTGAAGGAGTGGAAGACAAAGAAAAACAGGAAACCGTTGATCTTAAAAGGGGCGAGGCAGGTTGGAAAAACCTGGCTTATGAAAAATTTTGGAGCTGCTTGTTTTAAAAATGTGGCTTATATCAATTTTGACAGCAACGTGCGTATGCGGCAGATCTTTGAAGAGGACTATGATATTTCCAGAATTTTACGAATGATCAATATTGAAACAGGAGTGAAGATCCGGCCGGAGGAGACATTGATTATTTTTGATGAAGTGCAGGAGGCTCCAAAAGCGATTTCTTCATTAAAATATTTCTGCGAAAATGCTCCGGAATATGCGGTAATCGCGGCTGGCTCGCTTCTTGGCGTTGCGATTCATGAGGGGATATCCTTTCCTGTTGGAAAAGTAGAAACGATGGAGATACATCCGCTGTCTTATCATGAATTTTTACTGGCGATGGGAGAAGAAAGTCTTGCAGAGCTTCTGGAGGAGAAAGATTATGACGTCATACGAACCTTTGCAGACCGTTATATTCACTGGTTGAAACTTTATTACTTTATCGGTGGGATGCCGGAGGCGGTCAATGATTATGCAGAGAATGGAGATATCACCGTTGTCAGGGAAATACAAAAGCAAATTTTGGAACTCTATGAGCAGGATTTTAGCAAGCATACGCCAAATGCGGAGCTTGCAAGACTGCGCATGGTCTGGAATTCTGTCCCCCTTCAGCTGGCGAAAGAAAATAAAAAATTTTTCTTTGGCCATTTGAAACAGGGAGCCAGAGCAAAAGATTTTGAACTTGCCATTGAATGGCTTCTGGACTGTGGCCTGATTGGTAAAGTTTACCGAGTGGAGAAACCAGCAGTTCCGCTGAAAGCATATGTTGATTTTAGCGCATTTAAGATCTATTTGTTGGATGTAGGACTCCTGGGAGCGATGAGCGACCTGGATGCAAGGACGATTTTAGAAGGAAATCAATTATTTACGGAGTTTAAGGGAGCCCTTACAGAACAATATGTTTATCAGCAGATCATGGCTGAAACGGAGTATACGCCGTACTATTTTTCCGCAAATTCTCATACAGAAATAGATTTTCTGATACAAAAGGAAGGGACTGTGACGCCGGTAGAAGTAAAGGCAGAAGAAAATGTAAAAGCAAAAAGCCTGCAGGCATACTGCAAAAAATACCGGCCGTCTTATGCAGTCAGAGCATCCATGACAAATTACCGCGAGGAGGACTGGATGGTGAATCTGCCGTTGTATGCGATAGAGAATCTGTAATAATTTAGAGGGGGCTGTCCTTTCAGAACAGCCCCCATTTCCTTTTAGGGGATTGTCTTTAGCTCTAGTTGGTTCTATTTCTTTATTTTGCTGCCTCTTCCTTTGGAAGAATCACATTCAGAAGAATCGCCATCAGTGTGGCTACTACGACCGGAGAACTTCCAAATACGGTTGTGACCCATTCCGGGAAGGTGGACAGGGACTCGGATGCCTGAGTGATACCCATCCCGAGCGCCACGGACAGTCCGACAACCGACGTGTTACGGAAGTTCATCTCCTGCTGGAAGATCAGTTTGATCCCGGTCATGGCAATGGAAGCAAACACCGAGATGGTGGCTCCGCCCAGCACGCACTGGGGAATGGTGGTCAGAAGACCGGAAAACTTTGGTACAAATCCTGCAATCATCAAGATAATGGCTGCCAGCCCCAGTACACAGCGGTTGATAACTTTTGTTGTGGTAACGATGCCCACATTCTGGCTGTAGGTCGCCGTAGGAAGGCCGCCGAAAAAGGCACACAAAATATTGCTGATGCCATACATGATAATGCCGCCCTGTAGTTCTTTGTTATCCGGCATCCGGTTCATACTTCCAGAAGTAGTTGCCGAGAAGTCTCCGATGGCCTGGATGGAGTTGATGGCAAATAAAAGTCCGATAGCCACACAGGCAGAAGGCTCAAAATTAATGGAAAAGTGCATCGGCTGCGGAAGCTGGAAGAGACCAGCAGACTGTACGCCGGAAAGATCTACGAGGCCGAAAGGAATGGCAAGAATATAACCTGCAACAATTCCGATCAGGATGGATGCCAGCTTTAAAAAGCCTTTGGCAAAGTGATTCAGTCCGGTAACAACGGCCAGAGTAACAAAAGCGACCAGCCAGTTCTGCCAGGATCCATAGTTTTCACTGGAGGTTCCGCCTGCCATGTAGTTGACAGCAGTCGGATACAGAGAAAGTCCGATCGTAAAGACCACGGTTCCGGTTACAAGGGGCGGAAACAGTATCCGGATCTTCCTGATACAGAAGCCTACGATAATGGCGACAACGCCGCCCACTACCTGAGCCCCCAGGATTGTGGCAATGTCATAGGTTCCTGCGATAGCCTGCATACTTGGCACATAGGCAAAGCTGATGCCTAAGATAACCGGAAGTGCACTTCCCAGCTGGAAGTTTCCGAATTTAATAAACGGAAAAAGCTGGAGCAGGGTACTGATGGCAGAACAGAACAGCGCAGCCTGGATCAGAATGACCCGGTCCTGTTCGTTGATTCCGGCAACTCCGGCAACAATGATGGAAGGGGTTACACACCCGACGATCATGGCGACAACGTGCTGCATTGCCAGCGGGAGAGCCTGGCCAAATGCCGGAACTCCATTTAGTTCAAATACAGACGCATGTCCTTTTTTGGCAGACGGATTTGAATTCATGTTTGATATTCTCCTTTGTATAAAAAATGTACTATTTTACTTCTACCCTGCTGTTGAATTTATCCAGCAGAAGAGCGGCGATCACACCCACCACAAGGCAGATAATATTCACGATGCATCCGGTGACGGAAGCCGTAAAGCTGGAGAATGGGATGATCATAACTGTGGCTGCAATGACAATTCCGATGATTCCATGAAACGCCAGAGAGTAAAAATGATCAAATAATGCGTTGACTGCCTTTGCAAGACAGATTACGGTAACGACTGCACCGATTCCTCCGGGAATCAACACCTGAAAGTCCAGGTGGCCGATACCGTCCACGAACGGCGTGTACAGGCCAAGAGGCATCAGTAAAGTGGAAAAACTCATGCCGGGAGCGATTACGCTCAATGCCAGGCAGAATCCACAGAACAGATAAGATATGAAGTTGGCTTCGATGGTTACGGAAGCCATATTAAGGCCTCCCAGCAGAGCAAAGATTACAATCATGCATACCACAAGAGAAATATATGATCCTTTGGATACCCCTTCCTCTCTTGCTTCTCTGAACAGGGAAGGCAGCATACCGGTAATCAGTCCGACAAACAGGCAGACTGACGGATCAGGGTATTTGTTCAGGAAAAAGGCCAGCAGGTTGGCGATCCCAAGGAAACCGACAGCACCGCCGATAAAAACAGGGATCAGCGGCGGAACATGGGTCTTGAAGTTTTTAAACGGATTTGACAAAAGTTCCATGATCGGCTTATAGATGCCGAAGATGACGCTCAATACGCCTCCGGAAATACCTGGAAGGACAGCGCCAAGCCCGATAAATGCGCCCTGAACAATCCGGAATAAAAATAAAAGGGGAGTATTTTTGTTCTGTTTTTTAGTCATAACATACCTCTTCTTAAATTTCTTCTTCTATATTTTATTACAACACTCCTACTATAGCACAAATCCTATATAGAATCTATGTGCAATATAGAGAATTTACGTACAGTGCCGGAAAGAACGGTCGGTGAAGATGCGGGCAAAGATCAGTCCCAGTGGAAGGGCGAGGACGATCAGAAGCGCTGAAGCCAGCCAGGAAGCTGAATCGCCCAATGACATTTCTCCAAGGTTATATACGGCACGGTAGAGATAAAGTCCCGGCACCATGATCACGATAGACGGCACTGTGATAGAGATCCTCGGATAGCCAAGGGGCTTCTGCAGCAGAGAAGCCAGAAGTCCGGCGGTCAGGGCGCCCACAAAAGCGGCCACTGCAGGAGGACAAGAGAGAAGATCCACCATCTCCAGACGAAGGGTATTAGCGATCATGCCAATCCATGCGGCAGAGGCGGCAAGAGGCAGAGGACTGTTGAACATGACAGAGAATCCGAATACTCCGCAGAAACTGGCTGCAAGCCGCAGGAAAAACAGCAGGACCGGAGAGAGTACGTAAGAGGGAAACTCTTCAGGCTGCAGGTTTAAAAGCAGAGCCATGGCCCAGGCAGTGACGGTGGCCACTACAATGATCATGACGGCATAGATAAGCCTTTCCATGCCGGAGCGCATATCCTGCTTTGAAAAGTCAATGCCGCTGGTGATGAAAGGAAAACCGGGGATGATAAAGAGCATGGCGCAGATATATCCTGCCTCATGCCGCGAAGAAACCGAAAAAAATGATTCGATCAGCTGCATGGAACCTGCATAGACAAGACAGGCCAGTGCGACAGAGGAGGCAACGCACAAAAACAGAGTAAACTGCCGCCTGAGCAGCCTGGCCCGCAGATAGTTGCCAATCCCTGCGCCCAGGAATGTACAGAGCATCTCGATGGGGCCTCCGCCCAGGAGAAAACAGAAAGCACAGCAGGCGATCGCAGAAGCAAATCCCTGCATGAGAGGAGAGTAAAGGCCATGGATCTTATCAATCTCATCCAGTTGAGAATGAAGCTGTCCGACCGTCATCTGTCTGCCAAACTTTGTAAAGTCTTTGATAAAACGTTCCATACGATTTAGCTTGGAGGTGTTGACACCAGTGCTTGAAAGACTTAAGGAATGAGAGATGGATTGCTTTCCGTCGAAACAGGTATAGTCAATGGACAGAAGACCGATATTGGCGTTACAGATAATCCCCAGTTCCTGCGCCAGGGTATTCATGGAACTTCTGACTCTCCAGGCACCGGTTCCACATGACAGAAGCATCAGACCGGCTCTTCCGATCAGAGATGCTTTTTCAGCCAGGCCGGCCTGGCCGACGGGCGTATTTTTGGCGTGGCCGGTGTAATCGTGCCAGTAAACATTCATATGATTTGGAGTGATAGGTGTATTTGACATGTCGAATCCTTTCTTTGCTCAAGGCAGATATTTTTTCAATAACAGTATAGAAGGATTCAGAGAAAAGTCAACTATCCTTCCCGGAGTATCAATAATTACTTTTACTTATAGAAAAATGAAATAAATGGAAAATATTTATAGATATTATAGATTTTACTTATAAAAATATGGATGCTAGAATAATGTTAGTTTATTTGAAAAGTATTGTTTCTACTGTACAGACAAAATGGAGATGCTGACATGAATACAGAAGAAAGAAACGAAAAACCATTTCTGGAAACACGAGAGTTATATAAAAGTTTTCGACATGTTGAAGCCCTCAGAGGGGTGTCTATCCGCGCTTATGGCGGCGAAGTGCTTGCGATTGTCGGCGATAATGGAGCCGGCAAGTCCACACTTATCAAAATCCTGTCCGGGGTGTTAAGTCCCGACAGAGGTCAGATCCGGATCAACGGAAAAGAATATCATAAGCTGACTCCCAAAAAAGCTGCAGAAGAAGGAATTTCTACGGTATATCAGGATCTTGCTCTCGGGAATACGATGGATGTAGCATCAAATCTGTTCCTGGGAAGTGAGTTATCAACGGCCGGATTTCTAAAGAAAAAACAGATGAAAGAAGAAGCAGAAAAACTATTGAAAGATCTGGATATCAAGATTCCGGATGTTTCTGTCCCGGTAGGAGATTTAAGCGGCGGACAGAGGCAGGGAGTCGCTGTAGCGAGACTTGTGCACCGTGGAGGGAAAATATTGATTTTCGACGAGCCGACGGCAGCTATGGGTCTGAATGAGTCAGAGGCTGTTCTCAGACTGATCAGGAGATTGGCGTCAAAGGGATATGCAGTGATCTTAATCAGTCATAATATGCAGCATGTGTTTCATATTTCTGACTGTATATGTATCATGCGTCAGGGAAAAGTCGTCAAAGAGTTGAAATCAAAAGAGACATCCATGGATGAGGTGGTCTCCTTTATAACAGGAAGTGTTTTAAGTGAGTGACAGAAAAAGTATGATAAACAGAAAAGTAAAGGAATATTCGTATGTTCTGATTTTGCTGGGTGTATTGATCGCGATGATCCTGATCATTTCTATGGCTTCTCCCTATTTTTTTTCCTGGAAAAACTGTAGAAACATATTGAATCAGTCGGCAATTTATCTGGTAATATCTGTTGGAATGACGCTGGTGATCAGTGCAGGGCAGATTGACCTTTCAGTTGGATCTGTAATTGGTTTTTCCGGAATGGTAATGGGGATGATGAGCCTGAATGGGGCAGCGCCTGGATTGGCTGTTCTGGCAGGTCTTCTTTCCTCCTTTTTGATTGGAATTTTGAATGGGGCATTGGTTGCATATGGAAAAATGAATTCCTTTATCGTGACATTAAGTACGATGACGATTGCCAGGGGAGTCATTTTGATATTGACAAATTCTCAATCCGTATTTGGCTTTGGAACTGCATTTACTTTTATTGGAAGCGGAGCGGTCGGGCCGGTGAATATGCCGATCGTGATCTCGCTGATAGTCGCGCTGATCGGCGCAGTTGTACTGCATAAGACTACATTTGGAAACTATTGCCTTTTTATCGGGTCTAATGAGGTGGCTTTGAATCGTTCTGGTGTAAACGTCAGACGATATAAGATGATTGTTTTTGGTATCTGTGGATTATGTGCAGGGATCGCAGGAATGATCGTGACAGCAAGGCTGAATTCTGCAGAGCCTCTGGCAGGGCAGGGATATGAGATGGATGCGATTGCCGCGGCTATATTAGGCGGTACCAGTATGAAGGGCGGAAAAGGAAGCATCATAGGAACGATTATTGCATGTTTTATCTTAAATGTATTAAAAAATGGTTTGACAATACTTTCTATCTCTTCACATTATCAGGAGATATTAACAGGATTTATTCTGATTATTTCAGTTTTGATATCAGAGTATCATGAAAGGGAAAAGAGAGAGGTGTAAAGATGCGGAAAAAATTATTATCGCTTGGTGCTATCGCAATGGATATTGTGCTAGACAGCCATGAATTGCCAAAAGATGACGGTTTTGCACTGATCAAAAATGAAGTGATGCTGCCGGGAGGCAGTGCATCCAATGTTTCTGTCTGTGCATCCCACCTTGGAATGGACGTATACCAGACGGGAAAAGTGGGAGACGATGAGACTGGCAGAGAGTTTTTGAGAACGCTGCAGGAAGATGGGGTAGACGGAACACATGTAGCGGTAAAAAAAGGAGGTACTTCCTTACATACATATATTATTACTGCTCCGGGTGGAAAACATTGTATTTTTGCAAACACAGGAGATACTGTATGCACATTGGAACCTGAAGAACTGCCGGAAGATCTGATGGATTCCATGGATATTTTCTATAATGATATGTTTTCACCGAAGGCAGCTCTCTGGCTGGCACAAAAGGCGGTGAGTCAGGGAAAACCTGTCATTTATAATATGCAGTGTGTACCGTCTTTTATGGACCAGTGTGGAACATCCATGAAAGATATTGAAGAAATGATGAAACTGTGTACAGTTTTCATCAGTGGACGCGATGGGTTCAGGGAGATGACAGGAGAAGATGATTACCGAAAGGCCATGAAAATCATCCAGGACAGATATCATATCAAAGAAGGAGTGATCTGTACCGCAGGAAGTGAGGGAGCGATATGGCTGTGTGGTCAGGAGATAGAAGTACCTGCATATCAGGTGGAGGCAGTAGATACGACAGGAGCAGGAGACTGCTTTCTGGGAGGATTTATCTATGCTTATTTCTGCGAAGGAGCCGGGAAAGAGGAGGCGCTGGAATTTGCGAATGCAACGGCAGCGATCAAATGCACGCAGGCAGGACCGCGCAGCCGGGCCAGTGCAGATCAGGTTCAGCAATTTAGGAACTCTGCAAAGGGAGATCCTGAATAATATAAAATTACAGAGGAGGAATTGTAATTATGAAGGCAAAAGTGGTAAGTGTGCTTTTATGTATGGCAATGGTTACGACTATGGCTGTAGGCTGCGGATCATCATCTGATTCATCAGAAAGTACAGACAGCAGCAAAAAAGAAAGCACAGAGGCAGAAGATGGAGATGCGGAAGAGACCGGAGAACAGACTTTATTTCAGCAGGCGGAAGCCCAGGTAGACGAAGACCTTGCGCCGCTGCCAGATAAAGATTCTGGGAAGAAACTGGCTGCGATTGAAAGTACTCTTTCCAATTCCTTCTGGGTAACTATGCAGGAGGGATATGAGGATGCGGCGGAAGAGTATGGAGTGTCCATCGATATTCAGGCAACAGATTCAGATACAGATACTGCAGGGCAGCTGGATATTTTAAATAATATGCTGGTGCAGGATTATGATGCAATCGCAGTATCTCCGCTGACGGAAGACTGCCTGATCTCTGGAATCGTCTCTGCAAATCAGCAGGGCGTTACCGTGATCACGACTGGAAATGAAGTGAATGAAGAGGCACTGGAAGAGGCAGGCGGATCTCTGGATGCAAAGATCACTGTAGATTTCCACAATCAGGGAGTGCTGGGGGCACAGTACATCGTTGATCAGAACAATGGTGAAGGACAGGTTGCGATCATTGCCGGAAATGAAGGAGCAACACAGTCTGATGCCAGAAGAGACGGAGCAAAAGAAACCTTTGAAAAGGCCGGAATGGACGTGGTAGCTGTAGAACAGTGTGATTTCGATGCACAGAAGGCTTACGATGCAGCGACAGCAATCATTGAAGCCAATCCAGATCTGGTGGGAATTGCCTGCGGAAATGATGATATGGCTTTAGGTGTGGTTCAGGCACTGGAAGAAAAGGGACTGAATGACCAGGTGACAGTAGTCGGTGTTGACTTTACAGAAGAAGCTAAAGCGGCAATTGAAGACGGAAGTTATGATGCCTCCGTAGCAATGTCCCCATATCTTATGGGAAAAGAGGCTGTGATCATTATGCTTAAAGCACTGCAGGGAGAAGATGTATCCAGCATTGGAGACAGCACTCCGATGGCGGTTGTAGATGCAAGTAATGTAGATCAGATGTCCGACTGGCATTAAGAGCAAAACGGATGATAGAATATAGAGAAAGGAAATGCGGTTTATGCATTTCCTTTCTATGTCTTGGGACAAAGGAGGGTTCAATATGTTTGACAGAATACTGGGCGGACTGATCGGTGCCGGAGCAGGAGATGCCATGGGGGCAGCTACAGAAGCCAGAACAACAGAACAGATTATAGAATATTTCGGCCATGAAGTGACAGATTTTGAAAAGCCGCCCATGGATACTTTTGGAGCTGGAAATGAGCCTGGACAGCTTACGGACGACTTCAGTTCTGCATATTTTGTGGCAAGGCATATTGCAGATCATGACGGTGAAGTGACTGAAAAAGTGGTACAGGAGGCATTGATCGACTGGTCGGAGCATCATGTGTTCTTTGACCGGTTTGCAGGACCGACGACGCGTCTGGCAATTCGAAGATATAAAGGTGAAAAGATAGAAAAATCAGGAGGCGTGGAACTGGTGACTCGTCAGGCAACAAACGGTGCGGCCATGAAGATTTCGCCGATCGGCCTTATGAATGCCGGAAATATAGAGAAAGCGATTAAGGACGCGGTAACGGTTACTATGGTAACGCATGATAATTATCTCGCGCTTTCAGGTGCCTGTGCAGTTGCGGCTGCGGTCAGTCATGCGGTGATGCCGGAAGCAACAGTTTACAGTGTACTGCAGGCAGGGCTGTATGGGGCAAAAGAGGGAGAAAAAATCGGCAGGAAGATTGCCCGCGATGTGGCAGGACCGTCTGTGGTCAAACGAATGGAAATGGCAATCGATATCGGCCTGGGAAGCGGAACCCCAAAAGAAAAAATGACAGAGATCGGGCATCAGATTGGAGCAGGACTCCATGTGGCTGAAGCAATCCCGTCCGCATTTGGTCTGTTTGCGGCATATGATGGAGATGCGCTGGGATCTATCGTGGGAGCAGTTAATGTAGGGTATGATACAGATACGATTGCAACCATGTCCGGCGCATTGTCCGGAGCTTTGAGAGGTGCAGAAGCTTTCCCGGCACATTTTCTGCCGACGCTTGAGGAGGCAAACCATCTGGAAATTAGAAAACTTGCCGAAGATCTGACCAGAATTGCTCAGAAGGCGGACAGACAGGAGGGAGTACGATGAATCAAAAAATATTAGGATGTTTGCTGGGAGCTGCTGTCGGAGATGCTATGGGTTCGGCAACAGAAACAAAATCAACCAGACAGATTGAGAAGACATTTGGAGGACGGGTACAGGAATTTAAGGAACCTCCAATGGATACGATGGCCCGGGGAAGACGGGCAGGACAGGTGACAGATGCATTCAGTATACCGTACATTCTGACGGAACATCTGCTGAACGCGAGGGGAAAGGCGTCAAAGGAACTGGGACAGAAGGCGCTTTTGGAATGGGGAGAAACAGAATATTTTGAACCATTTGCAGGAATGACAACCAGAAGTGTCGTAAATCGTTTAAGAGAAGATGACAAAATGGGGACCTGGGCATTTGCCGGACGGCTGGGAACAAAGCTGTACAAAAGCCACTATTATGCGCTTTCTTCTAACGGGGCGGCCAGTAAGGCATATCCAGAAGGTCTGCTGAGCGGAGGAGACATTCAGAAAGCGATCGAAGATACTGTGGAAATTACCATGTCATCTCATGACGATCCATACAGTATTTCAGGAGCATGTGCAATCGCAGCGGCCGTAAGCGAAGCCCTCAAGAGTGATACCGATCTTTATAAAATCGTACAGGCTGCGAGGTATGGAAGTGTGGAAGGTGAGAAGCTCGCAAGAGAAAGGGACGATATCTGGACCTATCCGGGGCCTTCTGTCACGAAACGTATCGATATGGCCGTAAAAATTGCCATGCACAGTGGCAGTCAGCAAAATGTGGTACAAGACCTGGCAGAACGTATCGGAAGTGGACCGGCGATTGCTGAGACAGTACCGACTGCATTAGGAATCCTGATTGCAAATCAGGGAAGAACAATGGAAAGTATCTACGATGCTGTAAATATCGGAGATGAGACCAGTGCAATCGGATGCATCGTAGGGGCAGTTGCAGGAGCGTTCCGAGGAGCTGATTCCATTACAGAAGGGTATCTGGAAATCATCGAAAAAGAAAATCAGATGGATCTGTGTTCTCAGGCAGAAAGGATTGAAAAATTGTGGGAAAATATCTCATAGAATCTGCATTATTAGGACAGGGACTACCAGGCGTCACAGAAGGAGAGCTGGAAAGTCTGTGGCCTGAAAATCCAGACGGAGAAATTGCCTGGATGGAAGCAGGGACACTGATTACCGGCGGAATTTCAAAATTTGTGAGGTTCCGGAAAGAGACTGAAAACGGTGCAAGGATCTGTTACCAGAATTTTGAAACAGCGGCAGAACAAAAAAGAACCGGATTTTTAACTGCATCGGGGACAATGAAAGCATGTGAAAAGATGCAGGTATCATATGCAGTGAGCTGTGGAATCGGAGGGCTGAAAAAACAACAGCCTATAGAGTTCTGCCATGACCTTCTGGCATTAAAGGAAAGCAGGGTATCTTTGATTGCTGCTTCGCCGAAAGATATGTTTGATTTGGAGCATACATTGAAAGAAGCACAAAAAGCAGGGATTTATGTGTCCGGATGTGGAGACAATGTATGCAATGGATATTTGTTTTTGCAGAATCCGGTGGAAATACCATCTGATTTAAAAATTATGCAGGATAAAAACTGTCTGTTTTTACGGAAAATTCCTGAGAAAAAGAGGATTCAGGATGACAGTATATTTGAGCAGGCTCTTCGGTATGCCAAAGAAGCAGAAAAAAGAGGGCTTCTTTTTCATCCATCATTTAACCAGAAAGTAGATGAACTGACAGAGGGATATGCTTCCCGGATTCAGTTAGAGGCTTTGATCTCAAATATCAGATGGCTGGAAGAAAATGTAACAATTTAATAAATCAGGAAGGCCGCCGCATGGGTTTACTTTGTGCGGCGGTCTTTTAAGTTGGCAAAAGAAGTGATGAGGAATGCAAGGACGGCTGCTGTCAGCATACAGATCAGGAATTGCAGACCATGTCCTTCGTTTGCCATGCCGGGGGCGATTACGGAAGGGACATAAGCCGTACCCCTGACACCGAACAGGCCGACCAGTGCTCCGGAGGCACAGGCACTGATGAGCGCTCCTGCGAAAACGATCCTGCTGGAGAACATGAAAGGATAGGCTGCCTCCACGAAGGTACCAAAACCAATATTGACAAGAAAGCCGGGAAGTGCTGCCGCAGCCTGGCCTTTATCCCTGGGGAAGATGACGTTGGCAAGGGTGATGCCTGCGGAAACCATAACGAGTCCTGTCATATCAATGGCGCCCAGGAAGCTGAAACCTGCCTCTTCCATTTCCAGAAGAACGATAGGCAGGATCGCGGCGTGATAGACCCCTCCGATGATCGCGGGCCAGATCAGAACACCTGCCAGAGCTCCGGCAAGAATCGGATTGATACCGATGGCTGCATTGATGGCGTCGCAGATCAGATTGCCAAGCCACAGGGCGACAGGCGCGATGAGAAACTTTCCGATCAGTCCGGCAGCAAGGCCGCTGAGTCCTCCTGCGGCAATGTTTGTGGTAGTGCCTGGAACATTGTGGCGGAAACAGAAGATACTGATGTAATAGGAGAAGACTCCTGCCACGATACCGACGATCAGTCCGCCGATGATACCGCCGTCTACAGCCAGTATGCCAGCTACGATACCGGCGACCACACCGACCTCATCCAGGCCGGATACCTGTTTGGCCGCAATGGCGCAGATCACCACAGGAATAGCCGCGACAAGGGTATCAAACACGTCAGAAAGAGTGGAAAGCACCGGGATTTTGCTGAGGGCAAGGCAGAGGGCCATGGCAATAAACGCCGGGAGGCTGGTCATCATGATCCCACGAAAATTGATTCGCTTCCAGATATTTGACTGAAGCTTTTCGGCTGCCTGGGTTCCGGTATTCCCGATGACCGGGCGGTAATGGATTCCCCATTCTTTTGCAAAAGCAGTGGTAAAGGCCACCGCTCTGGTGCGGTTAGTGGTTCCGGTTGTCCCGGAAGCCGAGAGGACTTTCCCACCCATACTCTGTACCTTTGCCACAGAGCTTCCACCGGTTCCTGCAAGGGGAAGGCCGGTCTCTATGGCTGCGGTAAAGGTAAGGTGATTGACATTTTCGGGATTGGCGCTGACAAACATGACGCCGTCGATTTTTCCCTCTTTGATCAGATCTGCAATCAGGCCATCAGTCTCTTTCGCTGCTTCGTTTACTTCCGAAAGAGTTCCCTCTTTTTCCAGATACAGCTGATTATCTTTCCAGGTATATAGCTTCGTGGGGCTGTCCGGACCAGCGGTGTCCAGGCTGGAGGATGCCAGTATGTACTGTACTGCGGCAACTTCCATTTCAGCTGCCCGGGTCTGCAGGAGGATTTCCTTCATCATACCCTGGATATCATTTCCACCCTGTTTAAAGAGATTACCTCCGCTGCTTCCGACAAATGCGATTTTTTTCATCAGTTTTCTCCTTTATCACTTTATCATGGTAATACAATAAACAACTTCCGTAGTATACCATACAAAAATCAATACCGCAAGAATAAAATATTTGTCAACTTATGTGTCTTGTCACATGTAAAGTTGGGTGTTATAATGTGTAAAGTTCATGTTAAAGGAGAAAACAAGATGAATACGATACAGGAGATCAAGGAATTAAAAAAGGAAAAGGACGCAGTGGTCCTGGCACATTATTATGTAAGGCCTGAGGTGCAGGAAATTGCAGATTATGTGGGAGACTCGTTTTATCTGAGCCGGGTGGCGGAAGAGCTTACCAACCAGACAATTGTGTTTGCAGGGGTTTCCTTTATGGGAGAAAGCGCTAAGATATTAAATCAGGAGAAAATCGTACTGATGCCGGAACCATCGGCAGACTGTGCCATGGCGCATATGGCAGGTCCGGAGACAATCCGGAAGATGCGCAGTACATATGAGGATCTGGCGGTGGTCTGTTACATTAATTCTACGGCAGAGCTGAAGCAGCATTCCGATGTGTGTGTGACATCAGCCAATGCGGTGAAGATTGTAAAAGAGCTCCCGAATAAATATATCTTCTTTATCCCGGATAAAAACCTTGCACACTTTGTAGCCGGGCAGGTTCCGGAAAAACAGTTTGTTTTTAACGACGGATATTGTCCGGTCCATGAAAAGATGAAGGTCGAAGAAGTAAAGAATGCCAAAGAGCAGCATCCAGAGGCCGAGATTCTGGTCCATCCGGAGTGTCCGCCCGCGATCTGTGAGATGGCGGACTATGTGGGAAGTACATCAGGCATTATCAGGCATGCTGCGGAAAGTGATTCGAAGGAGTTTATTATCTGCACGGAAAGCGGAGTCCGTTATGAACTGGAAAAGCAGAATCCGGACAAACATTTTTATTTTCCGGAGACTGAACCAGTCTGTACTGATATGAAAACGATTACATTGGAGAAGATCAAAGAAGTCCTGCAAACCGGAAAAAATGCCGTGCAGGTAGACAGCGCTTTTGCAGAGCAGGCAAAGAAGCCTTTGAGAAGGATGCTGGATCTGGCGGCCAGGTAGAAGGAAAAGAGGTGGGAAAACATGACGATAAAGGCAGATGTGGTCATTGTAGGGACGGGAGTGGCAGGACTGTTCTGCGCCTTAAATCTTCCGCGCGACAGACGGATCATTATGATCACAAAATCAGATCTTGAAAGCAGTGATTCCTTTCTGGCACAGGGAGGAATCTGTGTACTTAGGGACGAGGAGGATTATGACAGTTATTTTGAAGATACAATGCGTGCCGGACATTATGAAAACCGCAGGGAATCTGTAGACATCATGATACGCGGATCCAGACAGGTTATCGAGAATCTGGCAGGTTACGGAGTGGATTTTGCAAAAAAGGATGGAGAATACGTGTATACAAGGGAAGGGGCACATTCCAGACCCCGGATTCTGTTCCACGAAGATGTCACAGGAAAAGAGATTACCAGCAAGCTGCTTAAAAAGGTGCAGCAGCTTGAAAATGTCACCATGTATGAGTATACTGAAATGACAGACATCATCGAAGAACAGGGAAAATGTACAGGAGTCATCGCGCAGCAGGGGAAAGAGGAGATAGAGATCCGGGCGCCTTATACCATGCTGGCAAGCGGCGGTATCGGAGGAAGGTATCAGCATTCCACGAATTTTCCGCATCTGACGGGAGATGCCATCGAGATTGCCAGAAAGCATGGAATCCGGCTGGAGCATCTGGATTATGTTCAGATCCATCCGACTACACTATATTCCCAAAAGCCTGGAAGAAGGTTTTTGATCTCAGAGTCTGTCCGGGGAGAAGGAGCTGTTCTGTATAATAAGAATAAGGAGCGGTTTGTGGATGAGCTGCTTCCCAGGGACGTAGTGACAAAAGCAATCCGGGAACAGATGGAAAAAGACGGGACAGACCATGTCTGGCTTTCTATGGAGCATATTCCCAAAGAGACGATCCTGAAGCATTTTCCGAACATCTATCAGCACTGCCTGGAAGAGGGATATGATGTGACGAAAGAGTGCATCCCGGTGGTTCCGGCCCAGCATTATTTTATGGGAGGAATCTGGGTGGACGGATACAGCCGGACATCTATGCCGAATCTGTATGCGGCAGGAGAGACAAGCTGCAATGGAGTGCATGGAGCCAACAGGCTGGCAAGCAATTCTCTGCTTGAGAGCCTTGTATTTTCCAAGAGAGCAGCAAAAGATATTTCATCAAATATGCAGGAGGAAAGATAAAATATGAATACGATTACAATGACCCTTCAGGTGGATCATCTGCTGATGGAGGCGTTACAGGAAGATATTTCCAGCGAAGATGTGACTACCAATGCAGTCATGAAGGAAGCCGTTCCCGGCGAGGTGGATCTGATTGCAAAGCAGGACGGAATTATAGCAGGGCTGGAAGTATTCCGCAGAGTCTTCCAGCTGCTGGATGAAAAGACAGAAACAGAGTTTTTCTGCCGGGACGGAGAACAGGTGACAAACGGGCAGTTGATGGGCAAGGTCAGGGGAGATATCCGGGTTCTTTTGTCCGGAGAGCGGGTGGCTCTTAACTATCTCCAGCGCATGAGCGGAATCGCCACCTATACGCGCTCTTTGGTATCGCTGCTTGAGGGGACAAAGATAAAGCTTCTGGATACCCGGAAGACAACGCCGAACATGCGGATTTTTGAGAAATATGCAGTACGGACAGGAGGAGGACAGAACCACCGGTATAATCTGTCTGACGGCATTCTGTTAAAAGATAACCATATCGGGGCCGCCGGCGGCGTCAGGGAGGCTGTCCGCCTGGCAAAGGAGTATGCGCCTTTTGTAAGAAAAATCGAGGTAGAGACAGAAAATCTGGAGATGGTAAAAGAAGCCGTGGAGGCAGGTGCAGATATTATTATGCTGGACAACATGTCTCCGGAAGAGATGAAAGAGGCGGTGAGACTGATTGACGGCCGGGCAAAGACAGAGTGCTCAGGAAATGTGACCAGAGAAAATATCAGCCGGCTTGTAGATATCGGTGTAGACTATATTTCCAGCGGAGCCCTTACTCATTCGGCGCCGATTCTGGATATTTCCATGAAAAATCTTCATGCAGTATAGGAGGAAGTGATCACATGACTGGTTCTGAGAGGAGAACAGATATTGTCAGGCAGATTAAAGAGACAGGGCAGCCGGTTCCGGCAAAAAATCTGGCGTCCTGTTATCATGTGAGCCGCCAGGTTATCGTTCAGGATATCGCCTTGATCCGGGCAGCCGGGTATGACATTCTGTCCACGAACCGGGGCTATCTTCTTAATACTCCTAAGATAGCAGAACGGGTGTTTAAAGTACAGCATACCGATGAGCAGCTTTCAGAGGAACTGTGTGCGATCGTTGATCTTGGAGGCACGGTGGAAAACGTTATGGTCAACCATAAGGTATACGGTCATCTGGAGGCAGAGTTAAATATCAGCTCCAGGAGACGGGTGGAGGAGTTTTTAAAAGATATCGAGAGCGGAAAGTCCAGCCCTCTGAAAAATATCACTGCTAATTATCACTATCATAAAGTGACGGCAGACAGCGAAGAGACGCTGGATCTGATTGAAGAGGATCTTAAGAGAAGAGGATTTCTGGTGGGAAAGCCATAAAAATTTGGAATAAGGGCTTCCCATCTTGTTTCAGGTCTGGTAAAATAGATAAAGTATGAAAATGCAGGGCTGAAGCACTGCAGCACGGGCGGAAGTTCCGTTTAGAACTCATTTTACAGAAAAGATAACAGAATTTATTTACGCAGGCTGAAGTCTGCTGTATATTCCAGGAGGTATATACAGCAGGCTTTTTTTACGCAAAAAAGCGGCGGATGATATGAGGTGACTGACTATGGAGACAGCGGTTTTAAGAAGTGTTTATACGGATACGGGAATGGCAAAGCAAAGAATCAGGAATTACTGGGACAGAAGATCTGACAGTTTTCAGATACAAAGAGAGGAAGAACTGCACAGCAGACAGCACAGAATCTGGGCGGAAGAACTGATGTCCCACCTGGATGGACAGAAGAACCTTAAAATCCTGGATGTGGGCTGCGGTTGTGGATTTTTTTTCGATGATCCTGGCGGAATACGGACATGATGTGACCGGCATTGATCTGGCAGGAGGGATGATCCTTCGGGGAAGAGAACTGGCAGAAAAGCATGAAACTGAGGTAAGGCTTTTACAGATGGATGCAGAGAGACCGACATTTGCGGACGAGACTTTTGATGTGGTTGTGAGCAGGAACCTCACCTGGACTCTTCCTCATCCGGCAGAAGCATACCGGCAGTGGCTGAGAGTACTGAAAAAGGGAGGAATCCTTTTGAATTATGACGCAGAACATGCAAGGCACCATTTCAGTGCCGGACTGGAAGGCGAGAAGGCTCATAAGATGCTTTCCCAGGAACAGATGGATGAGTGTATGCAGATCTATGGCATGCTGCCGATCAGCAGGTGGAAGCGTCCGGACTGGGATGTTCTGCTGCTGCGGCAGCTGGGGTGTACCCAGGTGGAGGCAGACTGTCAGATCGGGACCAGGCTGTTCCCCTGCGATGATCAGTTCCGTACTCCATATCCAGTATTCCGCATCAAGGCGGTAAAGGAGGAAAAATGAGATCATATATTCTCAAACGTTTTTTCCTTCTGATCCCAGTTCTGTTTGGGATCACTTTTCTGTCATTCGCGCTGATGCAGGCAGCAGGAAGTGATGTAGTTCTTCAGAAAGCGGATGCCTCTGGCATTGCGCTCTCCCGGGAAGTGCTCAACGCCCAGAGAGAAGAACTGGGACTTGACCAGCCTTTTCTTGTACAGTATGGAAGCTGGCTTGTCAGATTTCTGAAAGGCGATCTGGGGGTCAGCTATGTTTCCGGAGAGGATGTGTTTTCCACATTCGTGTCTAAGCTTCCGGCAACCCTGCTTCTTACTTTTGTTTCAGTGATTTTTACTGTCATCATCTCCGTGCCGCTGGGAATCCTTTCAGCGGTTAAGAAGGATAAGGCAGCAGACAGGCTGATTCGCATATTCAGCTTTATCGGCGGAAGTCTCCCCAATTTTTTTGTGGCGCTGGTGCTGATGTACCTGCTGGCAGTCCGTTTTCCTATATTTCCGGTGATCTCAGAAGAAACCGGGATCCAAAGCGTCATGCTTCCTGCGATCACTCTGGCTCTTGCCATGTCGTCCAGATATGTGCGGCAGGTCCGGGCAGCAGTCCTGGACGAGCTGGGGAAGGAGTATGTCCTGGCGGCAAAGGCAAGAGGAATCCGCTTTTCCTCCACGCTCTGGAAAAGTGTGATGAAAACAGCGCTGATCACGATCCTTACCCTGCTTTTACTTTCTGTGGGGAGCCTTCTGGGAGGAACGGCTGTCGTGGAGTCTATCTTCTTATGGGACGGCGTCGGAAAGCTTGCCGTGGATGCGGTCAACATGCGGGACTATCCGATGATTCAGGCATATGTGGTCTGGATGGCAGTAATCTACGTGGCGGTCAATCTGGCGGCAGATTTGGTATACTGCCTGCTGGATCCCAGGATCCGGCTGGGAGGTGACAGGTCATGACCAGACAAAAGAAAAAGCTGCTGTATTTTTCTTCACTTGTGGTGATTCTCTTGCTGGTATCAGCCTTCGCGGGATGGCTGAGTCCTTATGACCCGGATCTCCAGAATTATGCGATCGCCCTGGATCCGCCCAGCATTTCCCATCCTTTGGGGACGGACCGGTATGGAAGAGACATGCTGTCCCGGGTGCTTCTGGGCTCCCAGGTAAGCATCTTTTCAACGCTGGTCCTGGTGGCCGTTACAGCGGCATTCGGAACAGCGGCCGGCGTGTTCTGCGGGTGCGCCGGAAAAATTGCCGACACGGTGGTCATGCGGATCGCCGATGTCTGTCTGGCGTTTCCGGGAATGGTATTTGCCCTGGCGGTCGCGGCTGTATTGGACGGCGGCATCCGGAATGCGGTCATCGCCCTTGCGGTGGTAAGCTGGCCGAAATACGCCAGGATCGCCAGGAGCCGGACCCTTTCTCTGAAAAATGAGGAGTACATTGCGGCTGCCCGTCTGTCCGGAGATACTGATTTTCAGCTGGTCTTCCGGCATATCCTTCCTAATATCGGCGGACAGATCCTGGTAACGGCTGCTCTTGATATCGGTACCATAATGATGGAACTGGCGGCCCTTTCCTTCCTCGGTCTGGGGGCACAGCCTCCGACGGCAGAGTGGGGAAGCATGATCAGTGAGGGACGCGGTATGCTGCAGACCTGCCCATGGGTCGTATTAGCACCGGGCCTGGGAATCTTTGTGACGGCCGCACTGTTTCAGCTTCTTGGAGACACGCTGAGAGACTTTCTGGATGCCGGAAAGTCCTGGTGATAACATGGAGGAAAATATGAAAAAGAAAGTAAAAGCTGTTACGCTTGTCCTGGGACTGCTGGCTTTTTTTGTGACGGGCTGCGGCCGCACAGAAGATAGACGGGCTGCGGAAGCAGGAGAGAAAACCTTTGTCTTTGGGGATACGACCTTTAATGCGGAAAACGGGGAGCCGGATATCGACCCTCATCATGATAACAGCGGATGGGCGTGCATCCGTTATGGAGTGGGAGAAACCCTCTTTCGGTTTGGCGATGGTATGGATCCTGAACCATGGCTGGCAGAAAGTTATGAAAATGTAGATGAACGGACCTGGCAGATTACTCTCAGGGAGGGCGTGACATTTACAAGCGGCCGTATGATGGACGCAGAAGCAGTCAAGGAGTGTCTGGAGGATCTGACGGCGCGCCACAAAAGAGCGGCCGGTGACCTACATATCGACGAGATCCGTGCAGAGGGGATGGTACTGACGATCCGGACGGAAACGCCGGTTCCTGCTTTGATCAACTATCTGGCTGATCCCTACGGATGTATCTATGACGTGGAGGCAGGAGTCACAGATGAGGGGATTGTCCAGGGAACCGGACCATACATGGCAGTCTCTCTGGAGACGGATACCCGCCTTGAGCTGGTGAAAAATGAGGACTACTGGGATGGCGAGCCCAGGGTGGACCGCATCACAGTCCGGACGATCACGGATGGAGATACCCTGACCATGGCACTTCAGTCCGGAGAGATTGACGCGGCATACGGGATGCCTTATGCCAGCTATCCGCTTTTTGAAAATGACGGCTATACATTTACAGGATGTGCCACAAGCCGGGTCTTTTTCGGAGCCATGAATTTTGAAAGTGAGATTACCTCAGATCCTGCTGTCAGGAAGGCCATTGCCATGGGCATCGATAAAGAAGGATTTGTAGAGACCCTGCTGGGAGGAAACGGCTACCCGGCCGTGGGGGTCTATCCGGATTCTCTCGCCTATGGAGGGGATGTGGTTCAGGCCGAGAGTTATGATCCTGAAGGGGCAAGGCAGATCCTGGAGGAAGCAGGGTGGACGGACGAGGACGGAGACGGTATCCGTGAAAAGGACGGGACAAAGCTGGTCTTACGCTGGCTGACCTATCCAAGCCGGCAGGAACTTCCGCTGCTGGCGGAAGCTGCGCAGGCGTCTCTGGGAGAGATTGGATTCCAGGTGGAAATTACGGATACGGCGGACCATAACCGGATACGGATGGACAGCAGCGCCTGGGATATCTATGTCAGCGCCATGGTGACGGCTCCTGCCCAGGATCCGGAATACTTTTTTACCTATCACTGCCTGGACAGTTCCGCAAATAATGACGGACATTATCATAACGATCAGATAGAAGACATGGCACATGAAATGTCCATGACCTTTGACAAAGACAGGAGAGCAGAACTGGCTGTAGAGATGCAGCAGATAATCCTTGACGACCACGCCTATGTTTTTTGTTCCCATCTTCGCATGAGTATGATCGCAAAGGCGAATGTTACCGGACTTACGGCTCATCCCTGTGATTATTATGAGATTACGGCAGACTTGGATATCGAGTAAAGAAAAGGAGATGAAATGGAAGAAGTTCTGACATATGAGCAGGTCAGCATCAGCTATCAGGAACGGCCTGTGGTTGAAAATATCAGTTTTTCCCTAAAGCCCGGGGAAATCCTGGGGATTGCAGGAGAATCAGGAAGCGGAAAGAGTTCCGTGCTGCGGGCGGCAATGGGAATCCTGGGACCGGGAGGTTCCGTCTCAGGAGGAGAGATTTGCTTCCGGGGACATGGAATGTCCAGGATGAGCCGGGAAGAACTTCGGAGGATCCGGGGAGGGGAGATCGGTATGATCTTTCAGGATGCGAAGGCTTCTTTTTGCCCTGTCCGTACAATCGGAGACCAGATCTATGAAAGTTTAAGCGCACATGAGAAGATATCGAGAAAGGATTCTGATGACAGAGCGCGGGAGCTCTTTGAAAAAATCGGGCTAAAGAATGGAAGAAATATATTGGAGAGCTATCCCTTTGAACTGTCAGGGGGAATGAACCAGAGAGCAGGAATTGCCTGTGCCATGATTTCCCGGCCTTCTGTGCTTCTGGCAGATGAACCGACCAGCGCACTTGATATGGTGGCACAGAAACAGGTGATGGAGGAACTGAAGGCACTGCAGGAAATAAACGGAACAGCCGTAATACTGGTCAGCCATAACCTGAAACTGATCCTAGGCCTGGCAGATACTGTACTGGTGCTGCATGAGGGAAAGATGGCCGAATATGGGGAAGCTGCACAGATTCTGTCCAGGCCCCGGGCAGAATACACAAAGGAACTGCTGAATGCAGTGCCACGTCTGAAAAGGAGTGAATGAGTTGGAAGCATTGCTGGAGATGCAGAACCTGACGGTCCGTTTTATGCAAAGGCAGGGAAAAAAGGAATTTGCTGCTGTAGATGACATTAATTTCCGGCTGTATTCCGGAGAAACCTTAGGGATCGTCGGCGAATCCGGTTCCGGGAAAAGTACGGTGGCAAGAGCTGCAGCAAGACTTCTGGATGTGACTTCCGGGAAGATCTTCCTGAAAGGAGAGGAGATCACACGTGTGTCTGGCAGAAAGCAGCGTGAAATATATGGGACGATGCAGATGGTGTTTCAGATCCCGGCAGAATCCTTTGACCCAAGGAGAACCTTGAAAGACGGGGTAGGGGAAAGCCTGAGAAATCACGGAATGACGAAAAGACAGGCAGAAGCAGAAGCACTGCGTCTTCTGGAACAGTGCGGACTTTCCGCGAAATTCGGTGAAAGATACCCGAAGGAAGTCAGCGGCGGCCAGTGCCAGAGGGCGGCCATTGCACGCGCTCTTGCCATACGGCCGGAGCTTCTGATCCTGGATGAAGCGACCAGCGCCCTGGATGTGACGGTACAAAAACAGGTCCTGGAACTGCTGAAAGAGCTGAAAGCATCCTGCCATATGTCCTATCTTTTTATCAGCCATGATCTGGCTGTCGTCCAGAACTTCTGTGACCGGATGCTTGTGATGCACGGCGGAAGGATCGTAGAAGAAGGGACGCCGGACGAAGTAATCCGGCGCCCCAGGAGTGAATATACAAAGAGGCTTGTGGAAGCATGCGATTTCTCTGGATTTGAAAGAGCACGCGCATTGTGATAAACGGGGTTATGGCAGCAGACAAAAGTAATTTGTAATTCATGACAGGAAGATATGAAACAAATCAGGCTTTCTGATACTCCCGTATTTTGTAAGATCTGTTTGGGTTGACAGGCTTTGTTTTCCGTGGTAAAGTGTTACCAGACCGATGAGGAAGAGCAAGTAACTTCAGCAGATGCCTTACAGAGAGCTGCAGGCGGTGGGATTGCGGCAGGAAGAAACTGAGGCGAATGGGCTTCTGAGGGCGAACTGAAAGGTTGAGTAGGTGAGCCGGAGAGTTGACTCCGTTATCAAAGAAAGCATATGAAGGTATGCATGAGAGGATGCGGTTATTCGCATCAAGCCGGGTGGCACCGCAGGAGTTTGATGAAATGCTCTTGTCCCTGCAGTATTTGTAGGGACAGGGGCTTTTTTATTTGTCTGTATGATGAAAGGAGATCCGATTATGAAACTTGAAAATTACGAAGTACATCTGCCGAATTATTCTATTGGAGATCAGATCTATGACAAGATCGGTCCGGTGTGTGAATCCTATGGAAAGAAAGTTCTTGTGATCGGCGGTAAGAAAGCCCTGGAAGCTTCTTATGATAAGATTGCTTCTTATGTAGCAAAGACTAACCTTGAGATTATTGGCAGGGAACTCTACGGAGAGAACTGTACCTATGCCACTGTGGAGAAACTAAGAAAGATGCCGCTGTATCAGGAAGCGGACATGGTCTTTGGTGTAGGCGGCGGCAAGGCGCTGGATACGGTAAAATGCCTGTGTATTACCGATGATAAACCGGTCTTTGCCTTCCCGACGATCGCGTCCAACTGTTCCGCATGTACTTCGGTTTCTATCATGTATAACGAGGACGGTACATTTCTGAAACCCCATTTTTTTGTCAGGCCGGTGATGCATTCCTTTATTGATACGGAGATTATCGCAAAAGCGCCTAGTCAGTATATGTGGGCGGGAATCGGCGATACGTATGCCAAATATTATGAGGCGACCATCTCCTCCAGGGAAGAGAGGCTGGAGCACTTTACGGCGCTTGGGGTAGCGGTCAGCCGTATGTGCTGTGATCCGTTGATCGAGTACGGACCCAAGGCGCTGGCGGACCACAAAAAGGGACTGTGTACTTATGATGTGGAGCAGGTAGTTCTGGCCATCGTCGTGACAACGGGGATCGCATCTATTTTTCTAACAAAGGATTATACGCCGGATTACAACAGCGGTCTGGCTCACGCGGTCTTTTATGCCATGACCTCTTATCCAGTTATCGAGGAGAGACATCTGCACGGTGAAGTGGTGGGATTTGGAGTGCTTCTGACGCTTCTGGTGGATCAGCAGTATGAAGAGTTCGAGAAGATCTATCAGCTGAACCGGGCAGTCGGACTTCCAGTATCGCTGACAGAGATCGAAATTACGGAAGAACAGTGGGAAGAATGCATGGAACGCATTCCGGATATGTCGGACGTGGCTCATTATCCATATAAAGTTACTAAAGATATGCTGCAGGAAGCAATGAAAAGACTGAAAGAAAGAGTGGGAAAGGACAATGAAGAGCAAAAACAGTACGGCAAAATCGACGGCAATTATATTAGGAGTGTCTTTTGTATGGTTTACAACCCATTTTGGAGGCGGCTTTGCCTCCGGGGCACAGATTTACAGTTATTTCGTAAGATACGGCATCTGGTGCCTTGTCATGCCGGTGCTGGCCATGCTGTATAATACAGTGTTCTTTGCGTACAGCCTGCGGTTTGCCAGAAAACATGAGGTCTATGATTACCGTTCTTACAACAACGCATTTTACGGAAAGTTCGCCCCGATCTTTTCTAACTTGTTCGAAGTACTGTATATCTGTGTCATGTGTGTTGCACCGGCAGTGGCTTTTGCCACAGGCGGGGCAACACTGAGCGAACTGACTGGACTGCCGTATCTATTGTGTACGTTTCTGATCGGCGTGTTTATTTTCATTGTGGCGATTTTTGGGACAGATCTGGTGCGAAGAGTAGCCTCGGTTCTGTCTGTCTGCATCATCGCAGGGCTGCTGATCGTGTATATTCCGAACATTATTGTCAACTTCTCCGGGATACAGGATGCAGCAGTGCGTATGACCGCAGAGGATCTTCCTCTGGGAGACGCACTGTATTCCGCTTTTTTGTACGGAACATTCCAGCTTTCCAATGTGGCGGTGTTCGTGCAGCATGCCAGCTCTTTTGAAAAGCCCCAGGATGCGGTCAAAAGCATGGGAGTGGGATTTGTGGTTAATTCTTTGATCATGGTCATGGTAGTCCTTGGACTGATGACTGTGTATACAAATCCGGATGTTGCCGGGCAGAGTGTGCCTACCTTGTTTATGGTGCAAAATGGTGTGGGAGCATCCTTCATGACTCCGCTGATCTCGATCCTGATCATCCTTGGCGCAGTATCAACAGCTGTCAACATGGTGGCGGCGATGGTAAAGCGGGTCTGCGGCGAGAGGGGAGACAGGGAGGGAAAGCAAGAAAAAGACACGGAAAAGAAAGGATTCCGTGCCTCAAAAAAGGAAATCATTGCGGCGTTTATATGCTGTATCCTTGATTTTGGCATTGCACAGTTCGGTCTTTTAACCTTGATCCAAAAAGCATACAGCGCTATCGCGTACCTGGCGATTCCGGTGATTTTGATCCCCTACATTATACATATGATCGTGACAAAGTTTGATACGAAAAACGAATGATTATCCATAAAAGACAAGCCATCGGCGGGGACAAGACTGCCGCAGGAGTGATAGATAACGATGATGTCCGGACGTATGGCCTGTCCATTCAGGAGATCGCTTCCAGGACAGGGTATCCGGACAGCTTCTCGTTTTCCAAGCAGTTTAAAAAATATACTACCTTAACGCCCAGGCAGTTCCGGATGCTCCATCAGGTACAGGGGAACAGACATTGACGAAGCGTTTTCGGGTCTGATAGACTGGAAATGAAAAGACAGGAGGTGGTTCTTTGCTGTTCCGGCAGATGAAATATTTTGTGGCAGTGGTAGAGTGCAACAGTTTTACAGAGGCAGCCCGGCAGTGCTATATTTCTCAGTCTGCGGTTTCCCAGCAGATCAGGGCTTTGGAAGAGGAGCTGGGAGTGGAGCTGATCCACAGGGAAAACCGGAGATTTTCCCTTACTCCAGCAGGAGAATATTTTTATAACCAGAGCAAGGGGCTGTTAAGTGAGGTGGAGGATATCCGCCGTGAGACGATCCGTATCGGGCAGGATGCGGAGCTGCAGCTTCGGATCGGATACCTCAGGTGCTACAGCGGTCAGGAGCTTCACCAGGCTGTGGCGGAGTTTTCCAGGATTTATCCGGAAGTGGCGATCAGCATTGTCAATGGTACCCACGAAGAACTGTATGACCTGCTGCGGTTCGGAGGGGTGGATCTGATCCTGAACGACCAGAGGAGAGCCTTTTCAGATCAGTACGCCAACTATCAGCTGCTTCGCTGCGGATGCTATGCAGAGATTTCCGCAAGGAATCCGATCAGCAGCCAGGAGTCGGTAGAACTGGAAGAACTGAAACATATTTCCTGTATTCTGATCTCTTCCAGAGAGCAGCAGAATACAGAAGAGGACTATTTTAAAAATACTCTTGGATTCGGGGGAAGGTTCCTGTTTGCAGAGAATCTGGAAGAGGGAAGGCTTATGGTGGCAGGCGGACGCGGGTTCCTTCCTGTTGAAAGCGTGGGAACGCTTCCGCCTCCTTCGGCTGCGATCCGCCGCCTTCCGATCATGCAGAACGGACAACAGCTTCAGAAAAATTACTGCCTGTTCTGGATCAAGGAACACAGCAATTATTATATTGAAGAATTTGCTCAGATGCTGCGGAATCTTCTAAAGCATTCTGAGGAAAAATAGAAAAGTTTTTTCCAGTAATCTCATATTGTTCTTCATGCAGAAACTAAGTACAATCAGTCTGGTCAGAAATTGACAATAAATTTTTGAAAGGACTGAAAGAAGGTATGAAAAAAATAAGAGCCCTGCTGGTAGCAGCAGTTACCATATATGGACTCTTATCTGGAAGCATGGAGGTTTGTGCGGCAGACGTGGCGGAAATGAAGATCGAGACCACGTCTGCTTTTGTTAGAAAAGAAGAGGAAGTCAGGCTTACCTTTTCGCTGGAAGGCTATTCCGGGATCGAGGACGGTATGAATGCGGTCAAGGGGATGCTGGAATATGATTCTGAAGTGTTTGAAGAGCCTTCGATAGAAGATTTCGAGACGCAAAATGCCTGGGAGCGATTATTTTATAACCCGGAAAACGGACAGTTTGTGCTGATCCACCGCCCGGGAAGCCTGAAAGAAGGCGAGGTGTTCAGCCTTCGGTTGAGAGCCAGGGAAAAGGTCTCTGCAAAGGAAACAACGGTTGCGGTCAGAGAGATATCCGTTTCAGAAGGAAAAGAGGATCTGACGCCGGCGGATGGTGAGATGAGACTGTCTGTTGTTGCAGAAACGGAAGGGGCTGCCGGGGAAACGCCTTCCACGGAAGGTGGAGGATCAGACTCACAGACTTTGATGGAACCGGAGGACCGTGGAGGTGTGGAAACCGGAGATCCTTTTGCCAGGATCCTGACGGCCGGCCTGTTCCTTGCAGGATCGGGGCTGATCCTCCTGTCTGTCATTGTCTGGCGGAAAAAACAAAAGTTTCCCGGAAATGCCAGGATCCTGGCAGGATTGGTTCTTTTTGCAGGAGTTTTTTTCCTGACAGCCGGAGGAGCCTTTGCATTTGCAGGAAAAGGCGACCTGAATGATGATGGAGAGATCGCGTATACAGATGTGGAGCTTTTGGAGCGGCATCTCATCGGCCTGAAACTTTTGCCGGAAAACAGGCGAAGCGCGGCGGACATGAACCGGGACGGGGATTTGACGGTTACGGATCTGGCTTTACTGATCCGGAAGATTGAAAAAACAGTGAACTATGATGTTCAGTTTTCTTCTGCCATGGAGAAGTTCCATTTTGAAAAGGGAGAACAGGTGGAATTAAAATTCCTTGCAGACATTTCTCATGGAGGCCAGATCGAAAAAATAACGGTAAACGGGGAAAGTACTGACGTAGAGAAAGACGGGGAAAGTTCCATATATACGGCTTTTGTGGAGACAGGGGAGAATGCAGGGGTACAGAAGCTCCATATAGCAGATATTCATCTGCAGGGAGGGCAGAAAATAGAGACAGACCACACGGAACATATAGAGATTTTAAAGGATGTACCGGAAATCAGAGGATTTCTTTCAGAAGAAGTGAAAGAAACGGCGCAGATGAAGGTTACCTTTGCACTTGAGGATCCGGACGATGCCCTGACCGGAGCAAAAATGGAAGTGGTAAAAGAAGCGGATGGTACAGAGCTGGACTCCTGGGAAGTGAAGCCAGGTGAAAATGAGTTTCTGCTGGATCTGGAGGAAGGAGTTCCGTACAAGGCGTATATCACGGCTGCATATGACAGGACGAGTGGCAGCCTGCCTTCTGACGGAAACTACAGTGGCAGCTTTGCCATGGAAAAGGAGCTGCAGATGAATCTTGACTATGGCTTTACCTTTGGCGGCCTGAAAACGGTGGATGAAACAGGGACTCAGACTGACAGGTTTCATAAGAACCAGCCGGTCACCTTAATGCTTGAAAGCGGTAATCACACCGGATTTGCACCGGAACGGATCACTGTGAATGGCAAGGAGTATCCCGTTTCGCTGACAGCCCAGGGATATGCCGTGGTGGTTGACGGTTTTCAGAAGACCGGAAAGACAGAAATCCGGGCGGAACAGATCATTCTGGAAAATGGGAAAGCTTTTTCACTGGGAGAGGATCAGAAGATTACGGTTACCATCTTAAAAGAAATGCCGACAGTGCAGGGATTATCAGCAGTTGAAGACGCCGGAGCCGGGCTGTTTAGGATCTCTTTTCTGCTGACGGATCCAGACAGGGCACTTTCAAACCATCAGCTGCAGATTCTAAACGCAGAGGGAAAGGCAGTGGGAGAAAAATCCTTCCAGGAGGAAGATCTGGAGGAGGGACAGTTTAAAGATAAGATTGAACTTTCAGATACAGGTCTTACCTCTGATTATATTGTACAGATTGTAGCGGACATGGATGTCTCGGCGGACGGTACGGAAATGGAAGCTGGAAAAGTCCTTGCCGGGGAAACGATAAAGGCCAGCCCGAGAGTACTGGCTGCGGAGGCCGGAGCAGGTGTTTCTTATCTGGAAAAAGGGGAAGAGGTGAAGCTTTCCTACATGCTGGAACATAATGTAGAGGCTGATCTTTCCTCTATCGTAGTGGATCATGTGGAAATACAGCCTGTCCGTCATCCGGACGGCAGGTGGGAGGTATCAGTGTCCGCACCAGATAAGGCAGGGGTGCATGAATTCAAACTTTCCCAGGTAGTCTTTAAAGACGGCAGCATGGTAGAGGCGGCATGTCCGATTCGGGCAGAGGTATTGAAAGATGTCCCTCAGGCAGAGAACCTGTCCTGGAGTAAAACTCCGGAGGATGAATTGGATGTGAGGGTTGAACTGTCTGATCCGGATGGAGCCCTTGGAGTGGCGAAAGTCCAGATCGCAGAAGAAGGAGGAAGGACTCTTCTGGAAGAGGCAATAGGCGTTGGAAAGAATGAGGTGTCTGTACTGCTGACGGCAAAGGAAAGCTATGTGGTCACTGTGACAGCAGATTATGACAGGGATACGAATGCGCTGGATGATCAGTCCAATGAGTTCCGGAAGGAAGTGCTTGCTCAGGAAACAGTCCTGGCTTCAAAAGAGGCACTGGAACTGAAAGATGTTACGGCTGAGCGGCTGTACTACGCAGGCAGAAACAGCGCGGAAGAAGTAGAAATCCTGGATATCACCGGAGGACTTCCGGACGATCAGGAACAATATTATGCAGTAATAGAAATGGAAGGGATGCCGGATTTCTATGCAGGGATCCGGGAGTTCCGAAAAGACCGGGAATCCGGCAGAGTCTATGCGGTTCTTGATCAGGAGGAAATGGTCCAGTACGGAGCGGACGGGACAAGGAGTACAGAGTACCGGTTTCCTGTGGCTTATAAAGATGAGCAGGGAGAACATCCGGTGATTGACAGCGCGGAAGAATTATTTCGGCAGATGGCGGCCGACCCCAGAGGAAGCTTTGAATTGGAAGGAGACCTGGATGCCTCTGGAATTTCAGCGGATGCGGCGGCTGTAGCCGGTACGTTTTCCGGGGAACTTCATGGGAACGGGCATAAGATCAGAAATCTTCCTGCCTCCTTGTTTCAGACCCTGAGCGGAGCTTATATCCATGATCTTGTGATCGAGGATGCCCGGATTACGGCACAGCAAAGTGGGATTCTGGCCTCTGTCATTCAGAACCAGTCCCGGATTGAGAACGTATTTCTGGTGGATTCATCTATTTCCAACGGGATGGATGGAATGGGAGCGTTTGCCGGACGCCTTGTCAATTCTTCTATCCGGAAAAGCGCATCCGTGAATGTATCGGTTAAAGGGCTGGTGGCGGTCGGCGGAATCGTCGGAAAGACAGAAAACGGGGCGTTGATCGAGGACTGTTATGTGACGGGAAAAGTGCAGGGAACGTATGATCATCCTTCCCTGGGTGCGAGAACAGGAGGAATTACCGGATGGCATGGAGGCGGAATGATCCGCAGATGTTATACAAAGGCTCAGATTATCGCTCCCACGAAGAAGGGGAACGGCGGCATCATAGGAGGACCAGATAAAGGAAGTCCTGAGATTGAGTATAGTTTAAGTATGAGTACAGGAGCGGGATATCGGATCGCCGGATTTGACGTGCTTGGAAAGGTAGAGGAAGTCTATGAATATGCGGGGTCTGACAGTAGTACGAATGTGACGGAAGACAACGCATCCCGTGTAAAGGAGACAGACGCAATATATGAACAAGAGTTTTACCAGGAGACGTTAGGATTTCAGGAGAAAGTCTGGGATCTGGAGGGAGTATCCTATGGGAAACTTCCTTCCTTAAAGCAGGCGCCTGTCAGGGACAATGGTTTTGATATCCCGAATTATACTTTGATCATGGAGCATGACGGTTACAGGATGGAGCGTGAAAAAGCCTATGCAAATATGGCGGAGCTTCTGCCGATGGCGGATACCCGTATCTGGGTGGAATACGGTAACCAACTGCCGGATGAGGATATCTTTACTCTGGAGCGGATCCAGTTCGTGCTTCCCCTGGATGAAGGTGGAAGTCTGGTGACAGGGGTGAAAAAAGATGCCCCGGAAGAAATCAGGAAAATCCGTATTATATTTGAAAACGGTGAGAGGAAGGAGTATACCGTGACCAGCCGGAAACTTACAGGAAATGTGGCGGCTTCCTACCAGATAGACGGTACGGAGCTTCGTTATCAGTTTGACCGGTATGTGTCCCACATGGATCCTGTGTTTTTAGCCGAGACAGCGGCTATGATCTCTGCCTATGACTATATGTCGGAGATCTCCGGACTGACGCCAGAAGAAGAAAGCCGTCTGTATGCAGACTACTATCATGAAAATATCAGAACAGATATAGAAAAGGTACTTTGTAAGATTTATTCATCTGAAGACAGGTATCCTACCTACAGCAGTCATCCGGCGGTACAGGCATTGGCCGGGGAACGGATGAGGGAAGAAGAGACCTTGAAAAAAAGGCTGTATGCCTATAATTATTATGATAAATGGTACGGGATCGATTATCAGGGGGTTTTGTTAAGCGACCTGATGTTTTTCCGGGGAGAAGTGTTTGACCGGGAAATGACGGTGCAGTATCTGACAGATCAGCTTTTGTCTGTGGCAAAAGGGCAGCGGGATACCAACCAGCTGGTCACATTTTATAACAATGTGCTGAAGAATCATACCGGAGAAGGGCTGACTGATTTTCTGGGAGGCCTGGCAAAGAGCCTTGCTGGTTATGAAGATCCCAATGAGTGGTTCCGGGAAAATTTTGACGGAGTATTGGTAGAAAAGGAGGCTCTTGGCGATACGCAGGGAGAGATCCGCTATCGGATCTGGGACAATTTATGTGGTCTGGAGGAAGGGCGGAAGAGTCTGGTGCTTCAGATTCTGACAGCACCCCAGGAGGACATGTATCTGATCTCTGTCCCGTCACAACTTCTGGTAGGAAGTATGAACCGGTATCAGGAATATCTGACAAAGGATGGGCAGGAACGGGAGCGGATCCGGCAGACAGCGGAAGCCTATGCAGAAAAAATGGGGATTTTCTATGGGATATCTTCCCGGTGGATGAGCAGTGCGGCAGAGCAGCTGAACAGTTTTGTGAATATCCAGTATGATTCCAGGCTGGGATTTCCTCAGAGTGAGGCGGCAGACGAAGGAATCCAGGAGAAGGAGAAGACCAGAGATCCGGTTATGAAATGGGTCTATGAGGCGAATCATATGTTGAATGCTCTCAATGGCAGCGCGGCTGTGGCAGACGGAAGCATTGTAATCTGGATGCATACGCCGGCTCTTGGGACCAGTGACTATATTTTCTTTACCTTCAGCCATGAAACCGCTCATAATCAGGACGGAAGATATTTTTACGGTGGAGCAGGAAGAAGAAAAGGCACTGGGGGAGAAGCCCATGCAGATGGAAATATTGCACAGGAGATGCGAGACGGATGTATGGTATTCAATATCTCAAAGATTAATGAGATCGGGACGGAAATGACAGGTAATTTCAGTTATGAACGCATCGACTCGGCCGAAAAAGTAAAAAGTTTTTATCAGGAAATGTTTGAGACAGGGTATGTGCTCGACTATTTGGCTGCTCAGGCCTTTTTTGAACTGACACCGCAGCAGCAGGCAAAAGTGGCGGTCCAGGCGGAACATACGCCGGGTGGGAAGGATTCTATGAGTACTGCTTACCGAAAACTATCGGCAGAGGAGATCAAGGCAATGAACCTGAACCGAATGGAGGATCTTTGGGAGCATAAAATTTCAATCCGGAACGCTTCGTCTTATCCTGAAAATGTGGGAACAGCCACAGACGGAAGCTATGGATTTGAGTCCTTTTACACGATGAACTGGTACCAGTCTCATAATGACAGCGGTTCGCCGGATACCCATTCCTTTAAAAGGCTGGGACAGGAGATGCTGGGACTTGCCGGCTATGAGGATGGATATATGGTCTATCTGTCTGCTCTCAGTGAAAATGATCTGGATGCTCTGCGAAAGATTACGAAAGATCCGGATATTACCTGGAAGGACTATAAAATGAACCGCTACCGGGAAGTAGAACAAAAACTGGACCAGATTCCGTATTTTGACAAGGACGTGGTCATCGGTCAGTTTCGGGCAGCCTTTGAGGCAGATGCCGTGAACGGAAATACGAACCAGAGCGTGGAGGTAAAGAGGATGCTCTATGGACTGATCAAGAGAGTGACCGGGGATTTTTCACAGGGAGGCATCTATCAGAGCCCGTCAGTTATTCCGGTTACATCGGCAGAAGAACTGATCCGGCTTGCAGCGCAGAATCCATATGGATACTACCGGCTGGAGCAGGATCTTGACTTTAGCAGCGTAGCGGCAGCAGGCGGAAGCTATATACCAGGAAGATTTATCGGAATCCTGGATGGAAACGGATATCAGATGACAGGAATGCAGTATCCGCTGTTTGGTGATCTTCAGTATGCCCAGGTGAAAGACCTTACGGTCAGCGCGCCGTCTTACGCAGGGGATGCCCAGGCTCTCTTCGCGGTGAAGACCAGAAAAGTGACATTTGGGAATATCTCCGTGGAAGATGCTGATATGCCGCTTCCGCTGGTGAGGACTAAGACAGAAGGATATTATGAATATGGAGAGATGAATCTTACCATAGGAGACAGGAAAATCACATCCGTAGAAGAACTGCTGGCAATTGGAGATACGCCGGAGGCATTAAAAAAGAAATATGTGCTGGAGTCGGACCTTGATTTTGGCGGACGGGATGTCGGGAGCTTTGCTGTCAATGGAACGTTTTCCGGAACACTGAATGGAAATGGACATTCCATATCCGGACTGGAAGGAGTATTATTTGAGAAGCTGGATGGGGCAAGTGTGTCTGCACTTACGATCGAAGGATCAAAGCTTACAGAGGATGTGCAGCAAGGAGCGCTTGCCAACGAACTGAAAAACTCATCTGTCGAAAATATCAGTGTCAGGAACCTGGTAATCCATAATGGAGCCGGACAGGTGGGAGGTCTTGTGGGAATTGCTTCAAACAGTGAAATCCGGAGAATATCGGTGGAAAATCTGTCTGTGAGGTCTGGCAATACCATTGGTGGTATTGCAGGGCAGTTTGACGGCAGGATCCTGGAAGACTGTATCGTAACGGGTACGCTCGAAGGGACGCTCCGTCACCCCATGGGCGCAAGGATTGGCGGTATCACCGGCTGGCAGGGTGGAGGAATTATCCGAAGATGCCTGACCAAAGTCGAGATTACGGCGCCGGAGAACACTGGAAACGGCGGAATCATCGGCGGGCCACAGAGTGGGAATGCAGTGGTGGAAAGCTCTCTCAGCCTGAGCACCGGCGTCAATGCCAACCGGATCTCCGGATGGGATGTGCTTGGGATTACCAGCAGTGCATATGAGCTGGACAGCTCAGATAGCACAAGCAACAGGAATGAGGCCAATACAGACCGGATATTCCAGGTATCCTTTGAAGAGACCAAGGAGAAGAGCTTTTATATCGAGACACTCGGATGGAGCGAAGAAACCTGGGATTTTGAGACGCTGACAGAAGAAGGCCGGCCAAGGCTGAGACCATAATGTCTGTGTGATATAAATTAAAAGCTATCAGGGATGAATGATCGATCCCTGATGGCTTTTTAAGGAAATCTGTCATTGTATTCCTTTCTAAGATATGATATTCTATGTGCATAGATATCAGTCATGGTATCTTCATCATATTTAGTCATGGCCGGAAGGCTTCGTATTTTCGAATATTCTTTTCGAAAAAGTTATCCCAGAGCATGAAAAATTTCATAGGAGGAATGCGTATGACAAATGTTCTGCAGCAGTACTTTCCTGCAATTCGGACACAAGAAGCAATTATTGAAGAAATTGCAGGCAGCGACAGGCTTTTGAATGTCTGGAAAAACTGGAATGAAGATCAGCAAAGAGAATTTTTGAATTTTTGTACGGGAGTGAAAGGAATTAAAGTTTTATATGATTCCTTTTTTAAAGAAATCATGGATCCGGATACAGCACCAGAACGTCTGGAGGAACTATTGTCCCTGATTTTGGGAGAGAGTATTAAGATTCTCAAGACACTTCCTAATGATTCGACCCGGATTGCGGATGAAAGTTCATTGGTTATTATGGATATTGTGATAGAGTTGGAAGATCACAGTATTGCAAATGTTGAGGTGCAAAAACTTGGATATAAATTCCCCGGACAGAGAGCAGCATGTTATTCTGCGGATTTGCTGCTCCGACAATATAAAAGAATCAAAGGAGAGAAGGGAAAAACCTTTAGCTATAGAGATATTAAAAAGGTATATACGATTATATTTTATGAGCATAGTCCGGCAGAATTCCGCAAATTTCCTGAAGATTTCATTCATCGGTCTTCGCAGAAGACAGACACCGCTGTTAAAATTGATTTGTTGCAGGAATTTGTGTTTATTCCGCTTGACAACTTCCGGGGGATTCTGCACAATAAAGGTATCAGAAACAAGCTGGATGCATGGCTGACGTTTCTTAGCGTAGATGAGCCGGAGATAATTGTAAAATTAATGCAGAAATATCCGCAATTTCAAAAATATTATGAAGAAATCTATCAGTTGTGTAGGAATACAGAGAAGGTGATGGGTATGTTTTCCAAAGAGTTACAGGAACTGGATCGGAACACCGTACAGTATATGATTGACGAAATGCAGGACGTGATAGATGCACAGCAGGAGGATATCAGTAAGAAGCAGGACGTGATA
>OGRN01000285.1_pt1 | contig 50868 bp, 42 predicted proteins | sample 1553401 | NCBI WGS metagenome assembly OGRN01 (sample SAMEA2580096, study PRJEB22360) | human gut metagenome | biome: human gut; feature: human-associated habitat; material: faeces | place: Denmark | collected 2008/2010 | reverse complement strand
AAATGGGACTTACACAGACTTCTTGACAAACCCATGAGTGGCGGTTTTTGAAATGCCCCGAGGCCAAAAACTGCCCATAGACGCATGATTATCCGCCACACATTCGAAAAAACGCGATTTACCGCCACACATTTGCGCGTGCGAGAGCAAAGGCGGCACGACGTCTGCGGAAACTTACGACGGCAGCGCGCCCAGCGTGCCCCTTAGGCGCGAGGATGCGCCGAAAGATATACCTCGCGCAGATGGGTGCGGTCGACATGGGTATAGATCTGCGTCGTAGAGATGTCGGCGTGCCCCAAAATCTCCTGCAGGACACGAAGGTCGGCACCGCCCGCAAGCATATGGGTTGCAAACGAATGACGAAGCGTATGGGGATGCAGCCCCTCGATACCCACCAGGCGGCCATAGCGCTCGCAGATGGCATGAACGGATTGGCGCGATATGCGTCCGCCGTTCTTATTCAAGAAAACACCCGGGCACACGGCGACACGACGAGCATGAGCCGCCAGCTCATGGCGTGGCCCGTCGAGATAATCGATAAGAGCCTTGAGAGCAGAGCCGCAAAGGGGCACCAAGCGCTGTTTCGACCCCTTACCGAGCACGCGGACAAACTCGTCATCCAAATAAAGATCTTGTACGTCTAGGCCCACCAATTCGCTCGCGCGCAGACCGCAGCCATAAAGGACCTCGAGCATCGCCCGATCGCGCGCGCCGGCGGCACCGGTTGGAAACTCTTGATCAAGCAATGCCCGCGCAGCATCGATGGAGATATAGTCGGGCAGACGCTCCTCTTTTTTGGGAAGATGCACGTTGGCCGTTGGATGAGTCTCGCAGATCCCCTCGCGCACCAAAAAACGGTGGAAGCTCTTCACCGAGGAAAGCGCGCGCTCGATCGACGCGCTCGCATAGCCGCATTCACGTCGCGCAGCCACGAACGCCTCCACATCCACACGTCGAACGTCCTCGGGGGCATCGATGCCCCGTGCGATCAGATGCACAAGATACGCCTCAAGATCGCGACGATACGCAGCTACAGTATTTGCGGAGAGATTGCGTTCCACCACCAGATGATTGAGAAAATCACGTACGTCATGCTCAAGTGGGGTCTTACCCGTAAGAAGATCTCCCGCCGACCGTCCCTGAAAAGCTCCTGGCGCCCCAGAAACAAAAGGGACCTTCCGATCCCGCGTCGTGGCAGAATCGGAAAGGTCCATACGAACATTCATATCGCGAGAGCGTTGCGACAACTACTTCTCCTGCGGATTATGCGGGTTCACAAGCTCGCGCGATGTGCCCTCATGCTGGCCGATAGCCGCACGAACGAACTCGCGGAACAGCGGTTGCGGCTTGGTCGGACGGCTCTTGAACTCGGGGTGTGCCTGGGTGGCAACAAACCACGGATGAACATCCTGGGGAAGCTCTATCATCTCGACCAGGCGCTCGTCGGGCGAAATGCCGGAGATAACCAGTCCCGCCGCGGTAAGCTGGTCACGATAAGCGTTATTGAACTCAAAACGGTGACGATGACGCTCGTAAACAAGCTCCTCCCCATAAGCCTCGCGCGCGAGAGTGCCCTCGGAGAGCTTGCAGGGATAGGCGCCCAAACGCATGGTGCCGCCCTTCTCGGTCACGTCTTCTTGCGAGCTCATAAGGTCGATAACGGAATGCGGGCCCTCGGGATCGAACTCCGAAGAGCTCGCGCCCGCAAGACCGGCAACGTTGCGAGCAAATTCGCACACTGCAACCTGCATGCCCAGGCAGATACCCAGATAGGGAATCTTATGCTCGCGAGCATAGCGTGCGGCGCAGATCTTTCCATCAAAGGCGCGCTTGCCAAAACCGCCAGGCACCAGAATGCCGGAAGCGTCGGAAAGAACCTCGTTCATATTCGAGGCATCAAGGCTTTCTCCGTCAACAAGCTGGACATCGACATGGCGATCATAGAAGATGCCCGCATGGTGCAGAGCCTCGATAACGGAAAGATAGGCATCGGGAAGCTGGGTATATTTGCCCACTACGGCAATCTTGATGCGATCCGCATGCTTGTTAGCGTGGTTTTGCTTGCCAATGAAAGCATTCCAGTCGGCCATATCGCGCTCGCGCGGGTCGAGGCCCAGGCGCTCGCAGACACGCAAGTCGAAATCCTGGTCCGCCAAAAGGCCCGGAACATCGTAGATGCTCGCACAGTCTTCATTGGTAAACACGCAATCGGTGTCGACATCGCAGAAGCTGGCGATTTTGGAGCGAATGCTGTCGTCGATATCGTGATCGGAGCGCAAGACGATGATGTCGGGCTGGATACCAAAGCTGCGCAGCTCCTTGACGGAATGCTGCGTGGGCTTGGTCTTGACCTCGTGAGCTGCGGCGATATAGGGAACCAAGCTCACATGGATGAAGCAGACGTTCTCGGGGCCAGCATCTTTGCGATACTGACGGATGGCCTCCACAAAGGGCTGCGACTCGATGTCGCCGATGGTTCCACCCAGCTCGGTGATGACCACGTCGGAGCCCGTCTGTTCCTCGATGCGGCGGAACTTATCCTTGATGGCGTTTGTGACATGGGGAATCACCTGGACGGTGCCGCCCAGAAAATCGCCGCGGCGCTCGCGCGCGATCAAGCTCTTGTAGATAGCGCCAGTGGTGAAGTTGGAATCGCGGGTAAGGTTCTCGTCAATAAAGCGCTCATAGTGACCAAGGTCGAGGTCGGACTCATAGCCGTCCTCCGTAACAAAGACCTCGCCATGCTGGAACGGACTCATGGTGCCCGGGTCGACGTTGAGATACGGGTCGGCTTTCTGCATCGTCACCTTGTATCCGCGCGACTTAAGAAGACGGCCCAAAGAAGCCGCCGTGATGCCCTTGCCAAGCGACGAAACAACGCCACCAGTTACAAAAACATGCTTGGTCATATTTAGTTACCTGCGCTTCCCGTAGAAGTTTCCATTGCCTTCGACGGGTCTTTATTGTACGACGAGACTTTGGACATGCTATTGAAAATTAAAATCGAAATAAAAGAAATCGGACGGCCCCGGCATCAGATGCCAGAACCGCCCCCTTTAAAAGCAGTAGCTTCGGTGGCGCACCGAAAGCAGGAAAGGCAGCTATCGCTTTTCTGAAGCGATGCGCTTCCCCATCTCCAAACCTTTGAAATACCACCTGCCAGAATCGGTGATCGAATACGTGTTGGGGAGCTGCGCCCCGGCCTCGGTAAAGTGAACTTCTTGATCGAGCAGTCCCGCTTCGGATAATCGGGAGATGGCGGCGTGGATGCGCCATTCGCTTACACCAACCTGCTTGGCGAGCCACGCACGGGAGAACCCAGCAGCGTCGCCTCTTTTTTCCACGGCATCGATACTCTGTAGAATCGCCAACTCGACGCGCGCCATATCGGCAACGCTTGCACGTCCCCTACCTGCCATGCTATGTCCTTAGAACGTTCCGTCACTGCGCCATGGGCGGACACGCGACCGGGCTCATCCGGCCGCTCTTGCATATTTTAGGGTAATAAAACGCGCAAAATAAAAGAAATCGGCATGTTGGCACGTATTTTTGGCAGGCGGACAAAGACCGGCCGCAGGCTCTCCTGGACCGGCCTTTATCAAGGGCGCTTATTGTAGAGCAGTCTAGCGGTGATAGAGCGTGTGGCGCTCGTACTTAGGCTCGCAACATACGTTGATGCCTAAGCGACGCATGACTTCCTCGTCGGTTGGCGAGATGATCACGCTAAAGAACGCATCGCAGCCGCGCAGCTGTTCAAGGCCGGAAAGGACACGCGCCGCAACCTCGCTCTCCGCCGAGGTGATGGAGAGGGCCATGAGGGTCTCATCGGTATGCAGACGCGGATTACTGCTGCCCAGGAAATGAGTCTTCAAACGGCTGATGGGCTCGATGGCATCGTCGCTGATGACCTCGACCTCAAGGTCGACACCGGAAACAGCCTTGAGCGCATTCATCAGAAGCGAGCTGGCGCAACCCAGGCGATCGGATGTCTTGCCGGTAACCACAGAGCCATCGGGCATGACCATGGCACCCGCAGGCGCCCCGGTCTCCTGCTCGCGGGCGCAGGCCGCGGCACGCGCGGGAGAATAGTCACTATCGACGCCCGCCTTGGTCATGATGCGCTTCAGGCGATCGACCTGCTCGTCGCCCATACCGGTGCGACGAACCTGCTCGCGGCCGGCAAAATAGCGGCGCACAATCTCCATGCGACTCGCATCGGAGCACGCCTCGTCGTCGGTGATGGCAAAGCCCACCATGTTGACGCCCATGTCGGTTGGACTCTGGTAGGGGCTCTCGCCCAAGATCTTCTTCATAAGCGCACGGACCACGGGGAATGCCTCGACGTCGCGGTTGTAGTTAACCGCGGTCTTGCCATAGGCTTCCAGGTGGAACGGATCGATGATGTTCGCATCGTCGAGGTCGGCGGTTGCCGCCTCGTATGCGATATTGACGGGATGCGAGAGCGGCAGGTTCCACACAGGGAAGGTCTCGAATTTGGCATAGCCAGCCTCGACGCCGCGCAAGTGCTCGTGGTAGAGCTGCGACAAGCAGGTGGCGAGCTTGCCCGAGCCAGGACCCGGGGCGGTAACCACCACAAGGGGGCGCGTCGTCTCCACGAACTCGTTCTTGCCATAGCCCTCGGGCGAAACGATCAAGTCGACATCGTGGGGGTAGCCCTCGATGGGATAGTGCAGCTTTGCGGTGATACCCAGCTCTTCTAGGCGATGGCGGAAGACATCGGCTGCAGGCTGACCCGCATATTGAGTGATAACGACGGCAGCGACGGCAAAGCCGTTGCTGGAAAACAGGTCGACAAGACGCAGGACATCCTCGTCGTACGTGATGCCCAGGTCTCCCCTCGCCTTGTTCTTCTCGATATGGTTCGCGTTGATGGCGATGATGACCTCGACCTCATCGGCAATACTTTTGAGCATGCGAAACTTGGAGTCGGGCTCAAAGCCGGGAAGAACGCGGCTCGCGTGGTTGTCATCAAAGAGCTTGCCGCCAAACTCCAGGTACAGCTTGCCGCCAAACTGTCCGATACGCTGGCGGATATGCTCCGCCTGCAGCTCGATGTACCTGCCGTTGTCAAACCCCTGACGCATGCGACGGGCTCCCTCCATAACGATATGGTCTCGTATCCAACGGGAGATTATAGCGTGAGAGAGCGGCTTTTCGGCACGACAGACGCGCTCATGCAAAAACGATGCCGAAGCCCATACCGTGCTACCATAAACCTTCGAACAATACGGACCACCTGTTCAAGGAGCACCGCTCGTGGCAGATACCTCATCAAGATCTACATCCACCCACGCAAAAACCGGGTTTCAAAAAGATATCTTTATCCTCAAGCAACTGGTGAGCAAAGACTTCAAGATCAAATACCGCCGCAGTTTCCTGGGCGTTGCCTGGAGTGTGCTCAATCCGCTGCTCATGATGATCGTGATGGCCATCGTGTTCACCACCATCTTCGCCCAAGGGCGCAACGGCTCGATCACGCCGGAGATGTACCCGCTCTACCTCATTGTGGGTAACGTCACCTTCGCCGTGATGTCTGATTCCACAAGCCAGGCGCTCTCCTCCATCATCTACGCATCTTCACTGCTTAAAAAGGTCAAGGTGCATCGCTTTGTCTTTCCGGTGCAAAAAGTCTTGTTCTCACTCGTGAACTTCGCCTTTTCGCTTATCGCGGTGGCAATCGTCATGCTGTGGTTCCGCGTGGTTCCCACCTGGCATCTGCTGCTGCTTCCCGTCTGCCTGATTTTGCTCATGTTCTTTTGCATGGGCGTGGGCCTTTTGCTCTCCGCCGCCACAGTGTTCTTCCGCGACGTCATGCACCTATGGAGCGTTGTGCTCACGGCTTGGACCTACTTCACCCCGATCTTTTGGACCACCGACTACATCCTCAAGATGCCCCACATCCTGCGCGTCTTGATGTATGCCAACCCCATGTATAACTACCTGCAGTTCATGCGCGAAATCTTCTTGTTCCAGACCTGCCCCACCCCGCTCGAGTTTGGGCTTTGCGTGGCCTGGGCGGTTATCGCCATGGCTATTGGCTACACCGTCTTTCACAAGAACGAGCACAAGTTCATCCTCTATATCTAGGAGCCCGGCATGTCAGATGCAAAGAACGCCGCGGCAGCGGCCGAGGAGTACGTCGTCGAAGTCAACGACGTCACCATGATCTTTAACATGGCCTCCGAGCAGCTCAACAACCTCAAGGAATACTTCATCAAGCTCGCAAAGCACGAGCTGTTCTTCAAGGAGTTCCGCGCGCTCAAGCACATTAGCTTCAAGGTGCGCCGCGGCGACGTGGTGGGCCTTGTGGGCACCAACGGCTCGGGCAAGTCCACCATGCTCAAGGTGATTGCCGGCGTGCTGGAGCCCAGTGAGGGCGAGTGCATCGTGCGCGGCAACATCGCCCCGCTCATCGAGCTGGGCGCAGGCTTTGACATGGAGCTCACCGCGCGCGAGAACATCTACCTCAACGGAGCGCTGCTTGGCTACACCAAGCAGTTTATCGACGAGCATCTAGACGAGATCGTCGATTTTGCCGAGCTGCACGACTTCATGGATATGCCGCTTAAGAACTACTCCAGCGGCATGGTGGCGCGTATCGCGTTTGCCATCGCCACCATCACCGAGCCCGACATCCTGATTGTCGACGAAACCCTCTCCGTTGGCGATGTCTTTTTCCAGCAAAAATGCGAGGAGCGAATCCAGCACTTCATCGAATCGGGCGACGTCACGGTATTGTTTGTCTCGCACTCCATCGAACAGGTCGAGCGCATCTGCAAGCGCGCCGTCTGGATCGAAAAGGGCGATCTTCGCATGGATGGCCCTGTCAAAGAAGTATGCGAGGCATATCGCAACCAGTTCAACTAGCCCGCGGGCAGCAATCGAAAGCACAATATGCCCCATAAGATCGAGAAAGCGGAAGGAGTCTACACCGCAGGCACCCTTCCACGTATTTTAGGCGACAACCTCCGCCGTGCGCGCGTGGAGATGGGTCTTTCCCAAACACGCTTTGGACTGATGGTCGGCCTTTCGCGTCAAATGATCAACACGCTTGAGTGCCGGGGCTGCAATATACAGATTGACTCGCTGCAGCGCATTGCCGACGGGTTGGATATTCCCGCTTGGAAGCTCTTGGAAGACCATACGGGCGAATGCACCGAGCGCGAAAGTTCCCACCCCACACATACGCATCGAGACGCACACGTTTGCTGGTAGGCATCGGCGGCAGCTGTGCGTGTGTAAACGGAATACACCCAGCCCGCGCACATACCGTCTCCATGCTAAAACGCATGACCGTTTGATTCTTTGATAGCCCCGCCTTGTCGCGCCGCATCATGGCTACACTGGTATATGCCAGCCATTGCGGCAACAACGCCCCTCGAGCGACAAGGAGCATATCAATGGTCGCTACAGAACGTGCCGAACAAACCATGAAGTACCTCTCGCTGCTCTCGCAGCAGTTTCCCAACCAGCAGTCTGTCTTCACCGAAATCATCAACCTGCAGGCGATTCTCAATCTGCCCAAAGGAACCGAGCACTTTATGAGTGACCTGCACGGTGAATACGAAGCCTTCATGCACATCCTCAACAATTGCTCGGGCGTTATTCGCGAGCATGTTGACGAAATATTCGGCGATACGCTGTCCGACTGCGAAAAGGGCGACCTGTGCACGCTCATCTACTATCCAAGCGAAAAGCTGCGCCTGGTGCGTGCGGCGAGGCGGGACTCCCCCACCTGGTACAAAGTGAATCTCAACCATCTCATCACCGTGGCGCGCTCCCTTTCGAGTCGCTACACGCGCTCCAAAGTCCGTAAGGCCATCCCTCACGATTACGCCTATATCATCGATGAGCTGCTGCATACGCACCCGGATGAAAACAACTACCGCATTCGCTATCACGAGCGCATCATCGACTCGATTCTCGAGACCGACTCGACCGACGACTTTATCCGCTCGCTCTCGGCGCTCATCAAACGCCTGGCAGTCGATCACCTGCATCTTGTGGGAGACGTCTTTGACCGTGGCGGCGGTGCGGCAAAAATTATGGACCGCTTGATGGACTACCATTCGCTCGATATCCAATGGGGCAATCACGACATCTTATGGATGGGAGCCGCCGCAGGCGAAGAAGCGTGCATCATCAGCGTCTTGCGCAATAATCTGCGCTACGACAACTACGAGATCCTCGAAAACGATTATGGCATCTCGCTGCGCGCCCTTGTCGCCTTCGCAAACAAGACCTACCACGCCAACGACAGCATCACACCACTCATCAAAGCCATCAACGTCTTGCTGTTCAAGCTCGAGGGGCAGATCATCATGCGCCACCCCGAGTTCGACATGCAAGATCGTCTGCTGCTCGACAAGATCGATACAAACGAAGGCACCATCGATATCAACGGCACTACCTGGAAGATGTGCACAAACGACTTCCCCACCGTCGATCCCGAACGCCCTTATGATCTTACAGAGGAAGAGCAGGCTATCGTCGATAAGCTCGTAGCAGAGTTCACTGGAGCCGATCATCTGCGTCGCCATATCGAATTCCTCTACAGCCATGGATCCGTTTATCTGGTACGCAACGGCAACCTGCTGTTCCACGGCTGTGTTCCCATGAATGACGACGGCACGTTTTCGAGCTTCAATTGCATGGGAACGTATCGCTCTGGCCGCGATTATCTCGATTTTTGCGATAACGTGGCCCGCCGCGCATGGCGCACGCGCGAACGCGATGCTCTCGACTGGATGTGGTATCTGTGGATCGGCTTCAAATCGCCAATGTCCGGCCGCCTCGTCAAAACCTTCGAGCGCTCTTATATCGAGGACCGTACCTCATGGGAAGAGCCCATGGATCCGTACTTTACCCTTACGCGCGAAATCCCTGCATGTGATGCCATCATGCGTGAGTTCCGCCTTCTGCCGGGCACGGGTCATATCATCAATGGACACACACCGGTCAAAACCGTTGCAGGCGAAAAGCCCATTCGCGCCGACGGACGTCTATTGGTGATCGATGGCGGCTTCTGCCGCGCCTACCATCCCAAAACCGGCATCGCAGGCTATACGCTCATCTCCAGCTCGCGCGGCATGCGCCTAAAGGCGCACGAAGCGTTTAAGAGCGTTGACGAGGCTTTGACCAGCAACGCCGACATCCAAAGCGTGACCACGCGTTTTGATGTCGCAAAACGCCGCTTGATGGTTTCCGACACCGACACCGGCGAAGAGATCCGTCGTCATATCAACGACCTGCGACTCCTGCTTGACGCGTATCGAAACGGCGTCTTGCCCGAGGTCCGCCAGGTCTAACTGCACGCAAGCCCGCACGGCGCACGAGGCAGACGCTGGGTCGTGCGGGCTGCGGATTTTTGACCAGCGTTGAGCCGTTCCTACCCGGCATTGCCGATTCTGCCCAGTAAACAACATTCGACCGTTAAGATGGCCTTCACCTACCGCCTACGGATTTGTAGGCTTAGTAGTTTTGTAAGGCCACCCCTTACCTTTGCATAACAAAACCCATAAAGTATCTCTTCGGACTTACTACGTTATGTCCGTAAGCGTCTAATCAGGAGCATCTGTGCGAAAACTTGCCAACATGCCAACAACAAAGCAGTTTGCAAAATTCGCCGTGGTGGGATTTGCCTCCCTCGCGGTTGATTACGCCTTGCTGCTGGTCTTAGTTGAATGGATGCATATCGACCTCCTCTTTAGCACGACGGTCTCGTTTATCGCCTCTGTGATAGTGAACTACGCATTGAGCATGCGCTTTGTCTTTGAGCATAAGGAGGACATGAGCCGCAAGCGTGAGTTCACGATTTTTGCCATCCTCTCCGCTATCGGGCTTGGTCTCAACGACCTGTACATGTTTGTAGGCGTTGCTGTTTTCAACATTGGCTACCAGTTCATGAAGCTCGTATCCACGTTCCTGGTAACCTGGTACAACTACTTTAGCCGTCGTCGCTTCTTGGACGGCAGCCGCGCGTAGCACACGGCAATTAACGATTTGGCAGATTAACGCCCTGCGGAAAGTTCCGCAGGGCGTTTTTGTATATGCACGGGATACACGCGCGCAGAAGAACAAAGAGCAGTGAAAGCGGAGGACCCGCCACCCGTGTCCCAGCACGACATAACCAAGACGCAGCCCTTGCCCCATACCTTAAACCCGAACAGAGCTATAAAACACCTGCTTCACGAGCCGGATTAGCACAGTAGAGAAACCCACCACCCGCCGCGTAAGAAAAACGCCGGGACCGCAAAGGATCCCGGCGCAATTGGGCAATCGAATCAAAGCGATACCTAGAGGCTACTCCCCCGTCACATATCGCCAGACGATCTTCTCACCGCCTGCAAGCTTATAGTTAGCGCATGACGTCATGGGCATTACGCCGTTGACGTAATACGTCCAGCCGCTCTTGCCACCGTGCTCTTTCTCGGCAAGGCCGCCAATCGAAGAGACATATAGACCAAACTGCGTATTGCCGGCGTTGATGCTCACGCCGGTTGCGCACAAGGCGTCATAGACCGTTGCTCCAGCAGGAATCGAAACAGATGCCGAAGAGCTACCGGCGCCAACCGCAGAACCATCCACGGTAACAGAGACGGTAATGCTCGCATCCGCTTGAGCAGGGGAACCCGAGCCAGAGCCCGAGCCTGACCCCGCTTGAGACTGGGCAACAAGAACACTATGCGATTCCGTTGTCTTGACAAGAACCTCACCTTGCGAGGTAGCCTGCCCGATAACGGTAACCTCTGCGTCATCGGGCAAAACAGGAGCATCGCCCGCCTCTTGTTTGAAGCCGTGGTCTTTACCAAGGGCAGCATACGCGTCGCCCGAGATGCGATACCCATCGCAACCAGCAAGGATTTGCGCAGTATCCTCGTTTTTGCTCGCACGCCCCACGGGATAGGAAACGACAATGCGCACGGAGCCGGCCATGTCCTCGGCAAGCCAGGTAACATGCGAGACCTTGACGTTCGCCTCATGCGCCCATGAAGCAAGGGCGGCTGCGCGACGCGCGGTGCTGGTGATTGCATCATCCGCCGTGGAATCGCTCGCGTTTTCAATCCAGATGCCGTCCTTGCCAAGAACAACGTTCACGTCGCCCGTCGAAAGAGAGACATCGTCCGAACCGTATTTGAGCTGAGCGATCTGCCCTTTGACATCGTCATCGGTCACTGAAGAAGATGTAAGCTCAAGCGATGGCGAAGAAGACGAGCCCTCCTCGACCGTTTGAAGCGTATTGCCGCCCAGGAAGGCAAGTGGATCGGATCCGTTTGCATACTGATACGCGGACCATCCACAAAAAGCGATTACCAGAGCTGCAAGCACAGCAACGACAACGCGAACTGCCTGCGCGGCGTCCGAATTCCTACGTGCAGAATTTGCCATGCTACTCACCGCCTTGCTTTTTGCGCTTAAGCACTGCAAGAACAATCACGCAGACGCCCAAAGCGATGCCGATAAACGGCCAGATGGGCAGGTCGATTTTCTTTTTCTTAGCGGTTACCACAACTGCTCCGCGATCGGACGACTTCTCGACGGAAGTCTCGAGCTCATCGGAGTCAAAACCGGCAAGAAGCGACTCATGCTCGCCGGTCTGTCGTGCCGCATTGCTCTTGAGGACCCCTGCCAAAGATACGGTAGAGCGAGAGCTGAGCGTAAAGGAAACCGAAGAGGTGTTGCCCTTGGTTAAATCGGAATGAGAAGGCGTCGTCGGAGAAAGCGTAGAAGAGCTCTCTTTCTTAACCCACTTGGCATAAAGCGTCATATCGGCCGTCACGACGTCTTTGGAGAAATCCCAAGCCTGAGTACAATCGGCATCCTTATACCAGCCGGCAAACGTGTAACCGGAGCGCTCGGGATCCGCAGGAGCAGTCATGGTCTTGTTTTGAGCGGTCATAGCACTGGGAACCGTGCTGCCACCGCGCGTATCAAAGGTAACTGTATAGCCCGGAGCTGCCTTGAGGGCAAACAGCGTACCGGAATCGTTGGTGTAGTAAAGGTTGCCCTGGGCATCGGCAATCACGCTCGCAGTGCAAAAGTTCGCATTGGATCCAGACGGCGTATAGATCTCTGCGGCTTTGCCGGTCGACTGGTTAAAGCAGTAGACGGCGCCCGGAGTCTTGTTACAGGTAAAGTACACATAGACGTCGCTGCCCTGCACAGATGCAATCGGAGAGGCTTTGACCTCGGCATATTTACCCATATCGAGAGTCTTATCGACCTCCATGGACGCAAGATCGATAACCGTGAACTGACCGTTATACGAAGCATCGCTTCCGCCAACATAGACCTTACCGTTTGCAACGGCAGGCGTAGAGGTCGAGACCTTTGCGAACTCGCAGGAACCAGCAAGACGAAGGGCATCGCCCTCGCGAACGAACTTATAGAGCGTAGCCGGCTGACGACCGATCGCCAAAAAGACCGGGTTGCCACCCTCGGTACCAGCAGAAACGATCGTTGCACGAACGGGATTTCCAGACAGGCTCACAGAAGATTTGACCTTGCCGGATTTGCCGTCAATGAGCTTCACGCAACCGCTCTCGTCACCGATAACAAGATCGGAGCCGGAAGCGGCGGCACCCGCCCAGTAGTAACCCTCGCCGGTCGAGGAACCGGTCTTTGTGGTGACATCCGACCAGACGATCTTGCCCGTCGCAATATCGATGCAAACCATGGCCCCGCCCGTTGCGGTACCGGAAGCGCCGACACCCGTGACAAACTCGGCGTATACACAGCCGTTTGCTACCGTCATGGTCGAATTTGCCTGATAGCGTCCGCCAGCAGCAGGAGTCTCAAGCGCTGAGGTCTTCCACACGCATTCAAGCGTCTCGGCAGAAAAGGCGTACACAGAGCCGTCGTCGTTCGCCGAGATAATCAGACCATCCGCGTACACGGGACGCGAAAAATACGAAGTGGTACCGCCCTTTGAAACGCGCGCGACAACCTTGCCCGTGTTGTCAATCTTGACGAGCTCGGAGTTCGTGGTAACGAAAACGTAGCCGCCCGCGATGATAGGGTCTCCCAGTGAAACCCACTTGTCGGCAGTTGTGGCAAGATTGACCTTCCACAACTCTGTGGCCGACTCGGTTGGGGTCGGCGTGTTCACAAGCGTCGTGCCGCCCGCATTGCCAAAGCCGCTCCAGCTGGCAGTCCAATCTGGACGCGAAGCGAAGGGATTGACGATGAGGCCCTCCAGGGGCTTCTCTTTATCTGCAGCGTAAACCCACTGAACCTTGTCTCCCGGCTTGAGGGTAACCTGGCCCGCCATCTTTTGAGAATACTGGCCGTTGATATACAGCTGCCAGTACCTGCCGGTCGACTGGTCCCATCCATACGTCTTACCTGCGCGCGTAATGCTGGCAAGGTAGAACGATGCACCGGACGTACCCTTGCTGTCATAGGTGAGACCTGCGGCCTTGAGCTCCTGCTCGGTAAGGTCGGCTGCGGTGGAACCGTCAGACATCTTGACGTCGGTGGCGGATGCCCACACGGTGTTAGTACCGTTCTCATCCGGTCCGATAAAGCTCACCGAAGCCTTAACGGTGGCCTTATTCGCATCGTCGAGGCTTGCACCAAAGGCGGAGTAGTACAAAGCGATAGAGTCGCCCGCGCCAAGCGTCACACTGCTGGCGCCAACCTCGGATGCTTTACCGTTTACGAAAAGCTGCCAGTACTTACCCGTGGCGGCATCATAGCCAAGCGTACGGCCATCGCTTGAGGTGATATCGGAGAGATAGTAACCATATTCCGTGGTACTGGAGGTGTGAGCGAGACCCTGGGCATCCAAGATCTGCTCAATCAGAGCATCGGCAGTTGAGCCGTAGCCAACACTCTGCGCGCCGTCGAACCAAACCTCATCGCTGCCGTCGGCGCTAACACCCACGAGCTTGAAGTTGACCGAAATCTGAGGATCGGAGTGGTCGGTCGTGCCCACCACGCGGAACGTAGCCTTGACAGGCTGATTAACCAGACTCTGCAGCTTGGCGTTATCCGGATGAGCCTGGGCGAGCGCCGCGTACTTCTCGTAGGTGAGCGAGCTCTCCACGGTAACGAGCGTGTCCGCCTCTGGCTGCGTCACATGCAGCGTCTCGTCCTCGATGACGGAAGTGTCGCTCGAGCGGTACGTGCGCCACTTGGTGCCTGCCATGGAATTGTAGCCAGGCAAGTCGTCGGCATGAATCTGGCCGGTCTGGTACGTCTTGGAGTACGAGATGGTGCCGTCCTCGGCGACCATGGCGGAACTCCAGGGACTGAGATTCGCACTCACCGCATGAGCGGAAGTGTTGGTGCCCAAGATTGAAGTGGCGTAGGCATCCTTAACGGCCTGCATCTGTGCTACGGCAGCGTCGATCTCGGACTCGTCGATGGACTTGATCGTCACGGTGATGTCGCGCGTGGCGGTGATGCCGTCGCGCGTGAGCGTTGCCGTAATGGTGGCGGTGTTGGAGCCGCCGGCGATGTCGCGAGTAACGATAACGCGGTTACCGTATATCTTTGCTACGGAACCATCGCTGGACGCATAGGAAAGCGTCGCCGAGCCGGCATCGATCTTGCGCGTCGTAGGCAGGATGAAGTCGCCTTCGACGGCCGAAAGATCGACAGACTTGGTCTTGTCCTCGTAGTCCACGATCTTGCCGTCGATCTTGGCCAGCGCGGCTTCGAGCCCAGCCTTCTCAGCAGCAATTTCTTCGGCGGACTTGGAGGCTACCTTGACCGGGTAGCCGCGCGTAATTGCAGTCGAGGGAGAGTTACCGTAACCAGGGGCAAATAGTGTTGCCCGCACGGTAAACGTCACGTTTTTGTCGCCATTGCCATGAGTGTAGGCGACCTTGTAGACCGTGTTGTAATTGGAAGAAGTCAGCTTGGCCGCAGACGAATCGCTCGACGTCCAGGTAAGGTCGGCAACCTTCTTGCCTCCCACATAGAGCGCGCCGGGAAGCACCTCTTCCTTAGCAGTCGAAGGCGCGATGCCCGCCTTGACCGAGGCGGTAAGAGTTGCGGCGTTAAGCTGCTCGTTCAGGTACGCCTCGACCCTGGCTTGATCCCATGCGAGCGTCGAATTGAACTCGGGAGTGAATTCGACGGTTTCGCTGCCGAGCGCCAGCGTATAGGTAGGTTTGAACTGGCGCAGCAGCGACCAATCGGAATACGTGGTTTTATCCGCATTGGACAGGAAAAAGTACGTGATGGCGCCATCTGCAGCGATGCCACCCTGCTGGGCCGGGTCGGTCGCACCGAAGGTCACAGACTTGAGGGTCGGCTTCACGTTCGCGTAGCCGAGCGCCTTGAGCTTGGCGGAAAGCATATCGACGATGTTGGTGTCGGTACCATAGACCGGGCTCGGCTTCCAAGTGGAGAGCTTCCGCTTTGCCTCAGCAAGCGTCTTGGCATCGGGGGTCGCAGGCGCGGTGGCGCCTTCGTCCTCGACAATCGCCAGCTTCGTGCTTGCGGTGAACTCGTAGTCCCCCTTGCTCGAGCCATATGTCACCTTGCAGGCAACAAACTTGCCCGCCTGAGCGGCCGTGATGATGAACTCGCGTGAAGTGGCGCCTTCGATGGGCGTGTAGCCTGAGGCAGTGGGGGCGGAACTCTGCTTCTCGCCTACGTACCACTGATACTCGAGTTGGTCATACTCGGACTTAGAAATCTCTTCATCGTCGCCATAGTCGTCCTCATAGTAGGCACCGACCTTGATTGTCTCGCCGACCTTAAGAGCAGTATAGGACGCAGAACCCCAAACGATATTCTGGTCCTGGGCATTCAGCAGACTGACGGAGTCGACCGTCACGTATGCTACGGTAGCGATATCCGACTCGTCATCATCGCTCGGCACAGCGGGCTCGGTTTTGGCACTTGCCTCGGCGGCAGCCTCCACTTTTGCAGCGGGCTGCGAAACATCCTGTGACTCGCTCTCCTGCGCGCCGGCAGAAGCGGCAGAATCACTCGTATCCGTGCCCTCTGTAGGCTTCTCATTCTCGGTCGCCACCGAGTCAGCACCGGTCGCCGTAGAACTACCCTCTCCCGCCGGCTCCGCATCCTGCGAAGCGACAGCCTGGACGATGCCCTCGGCGCCTTCGGCCCACAGCTGTGCCGGCGTGGTGCCAAAGACCATAAGCATGGTCATAAACGCCACAAGGACACGTGCGGAGGCTATTCTCATGTTCCTGATTGTGCGCGCCATTCGATTGCGCGCTCCCTCGCTCGACAAAGCAGCAGGCTGCCGCTCACCGCCGTGCGGTTGCTGTCCGATCACGTCGGACCTCCTTTCTCCAGAGCCGTGTGCCGCATGGGGCGACACCTAGATGGGAGGCGATCCGACTTGACATCATCCATCCGCGCACACCGCCCGATCTGCAGCGCACTGATTCCACGGATGTCCGAGATACGGTTACTGGTACAGCCGGGGATTCTCACCCCGATTCTCCTGGGCGCATGCGCCCGTGCGTCTCCGCACCACCATCTTGGCCATGTTTTACCGAAGCTATCCTACCACAGACCGCATGGTCTCCTACCTGCCGGAACAATCATCGGGCGAGCTTTTCACGCACTGTTATTCAAGATGCGTGGTCAAGCCGTACGCAGCCCGCCTGCGCCCGACCAGTGCCGGCAGCTCTAGAGTTTTGGCAACGCGATAAGCGAGGCGCAAACGGTAACGGTAAAGCACATCACAATCACGCCCGTTCCAACTAAACACACCTGAAGCTGCCCGCAATTTCGAAGCACGGGAATATGCTTCCACAGCCCGCGTTTATCGAGCAGAATGCTGACGAGAGCAGCAGGGACGACAACAGTTAACAGGTCATATTCCATAACACGGAACCAAAACGGAAGTGCCGAATCAAACGCATTGGGATAAAAAATCGCAAATTGGCTACCCATGGCGCACAAAGCCAATTCGCAGAGCAGTAGTAGATTCCAAATAACCCCCGCCCATCGCGGTATGCGACGCAGCAAACGAAGAAAAGAGCCGGCGACACCCCGCGCGTTCGAGAGCGCTCCCTGAGCCTGATTCACCATCGAATCGAAGGGGGCCAAAAGACCACCTGAGTTGGGCCCGGGGCGCTTCATCCATGCCTGCTGCGGCAGCGAGCTCACCGCGGAGCTCAATTCGCGAACGCTCGCATAGCGCTCGTGCGGATCAAAAGCGCAGGCCTTGCATATCACCCGTGCGATAGAATGCGCAACGCCAGCCTCCTCGCAAAAAGACGCATCCATAGCGTTGGGAGGCTGCCTACCCGTAAGACAAAAGAACAGTACCTTGCCCAAAGCATAGATATCGCTGCGCACACTCGTCTGCCCAAAGCCAAACTGCTCGGGTGGGGCATAACGGCGCGTGCCAAAGTGCGTGGTATCGCACTCGGCACCCTCATGCCACAGGCGGGCAATACCAAAGTCGATGAGGACGGGTCCCGAGGGCGAAACGATTATGTTTGATGGCTTAAGGTCCCTATGGATAACAGGCGGATTGATACACTCATGCAGCTCGCGAACTGCCATGCAAATCTGTAAAAAGAGATATTTCACCGCCGCCGGAGAGACATTACCGCTCGATATGTATTCAGAAAGCGTAGGTCCCTCGACATACTCCATCACGACCGAGCGACGCTCGGGCCCTCGCAGGCATTCGACGATCTTTGGCACGTGGCCGCTAAAAAGCCCCACCTGCTGAGCCCGCTGCAACACCTCGTAAACGTCAGCTCCATCCGATTGCACGGGATATACCTTGCGAACATACCGCGGCACCGCGCTATTGAAACCACCGTGCGCCGCCGACGCACCAACGGGCACAACGACCTCAGTCGACCCCGTGGCGTCATCATCTTTTAGCACTTCGATTACGCGCCAGCGGTCGTCATGGCCGCAGGCGCGCAGAAAACAATCGAGTTCGCTGTCGAAATTACTCTCTATGTCACCTGTTGTATCCATGGGGCACATCATAGCAAGGCGTGCGGACAAGATTTCGAATCAATGTATGACGAGAAGCGTCTAGCAGATGGTATCTTCGCCCAGCCGATAGAGTTCCTCATTAACCTTTTGCAGCGAGCGAGCTCGATCGATACAAAAGAGAATGATAGCGTCGCGTCGACACTTGGGATCCAGGCGCGCCACGCCCGCAGCCGTAAGCGCCCGATTGGTCTCGCGCACACTCAAAGCCATAGCGAAGGCGATCTGCAGTACCTTGTTGCGAGACGGATGACGCTGCCCAGTAAAAATCTGGTAGCCAAAGGTCTCGTTAAGGTCGGCCATACGCACCACACGCACGCGTTCGAGGTGTTTTTCCTCCAACAGCTGCTGAAGATAGTCGGAAAGGGAGATGTCCGGCAGTTCATGGCTGCCAAGAAACGAATCGACCGTCGGAGCATCCAGCAGCTCATGCAAAAGCTCTTCCGTCAGACGTTCGTGCTCCATCTCCCCCTCCTTTCACAAACAATTCGGTTAACACGAAACCGCTTCTTAGAAGCCAGAAACGTCCACGCGCTCCCAGTTGGCAACGTCCTCGGGCTTCTCCATGCTTGCCGCCTCGAACTTCCAGGTGCCGCCCGCCTTGAGGTTGTTGATGTTTGCGAGGGCTGTGCCGATCTGTGCACCATCAGCATCATACAAGTTGTACTCGATCTGCAAGTAGCTCTTATCCTCATCGGTATTGTTGACGAGGGTGCCGGTGATCTTCACGCCATAGGGGTTCGAGGTGTCGAGAGTCTCGTCCGAAATGGTGTAAGGCTCCTGCTCCGGCTTCTTCTCCTCGGTCTGCTCGGTCTTTGCGGCACCAGCGCTCGTAGAGGAGTCACTCCCCTTGTCGCCGCCGGAAAGCGAGCCAAACGCACCGAGCGCCACAAGCACAACGACAACAATGAGGACGATCTTGCCAATGGGTTTTTTCTTTTTCTCTGCCATGTTCTTTCCATTCTCCAGTCCAACGAGAACACACGTCACGTGATGTACCGCCCATGGTAAAGAGAGTGGAATTGTATTTCATTAGCTGGGAGCTAATGCGAGGGCGGATGGCGAATTTCGGCAGCGCGCAGGGAGGCCGCCCGCGCCCACTCAACGCCAAAACTCGAGTGCACGCAAAGGCACGACCGGCGGCCTCTTTGCCCTATGCCATATGCACAAGACGCTTATACACGTCCAGACCCAAAAGCAGGCGCTCCTCCGAGAAGAGCATCGTATCGGTATGGAGCGCAGCCGTGGCGTAGGCAGGGCACCCCTGCTCATCGCGCGGATTTTCGACCGGCAGCCCACCATCCTCCGTCGCGGGAACGCCACAGCCCAGCAGGAAGAACACTCCCGGTAGATGGCGCTGGTAGAAAGAGAAATCCTCGGCAATCAGCAGTGGCTCCTCGATAAGCTCGAGCTCGGGCACCACCTGGTGCGCCAAGGCGAACAAAGCAGGATCGTTATCCACAGGCGGATACCCTTCAGCAAAATCGAGATCGTAGGTGCAGCCCGTAGCCACACAGGCCTCCTCCAACGCGCGCCGGATGCCCGCGCGTGCACGGTCGAGCATCGAATCGGTAAAGACACGCAGGCTACCGGCCAGGTGCGCCTCCCCCGCCACGACATTGCACACCGTACCCGCCTCGACCAGACCAAACTTGCAAATGCACGGCTCTTCGGCGCCCAATCTATCCATGAGCTCACGCTCAGCCACCAAGAACCGCGCCGCCGCGAGCGCGGCGTCGTGCGACTCCGCCTCGTGCACGCCAAAAGTCTTGGCAATGTGGATGCTCTCACCGTGGATACGCACGTGCGTCTCGCTCGCGCGGGCGAGCATGGAGCCCGCGCAGGATGCAACGGTACCTGCCGGCAAATCGGGCCACACATGAAATCCGAAGATACGATCGACGTGATAGCGCTCGAAAACCCCGCTCTCGCATACCGTCTTAGCGCCACCTGTGGTCTCCTCCGCTGGCTGAAACACAAAGAGCACGTTGCGCCCGAGCTCGCCGGGGCGCTCGCGCAAAACGCAATCGACATACACGGCGGCCGCAAGGGCCATTGCCATATGGGCGTCGTGGCCGCAGGCATGCATCTTGCCCGGATGAGTCGAAGCAAAGCTCGCGCCCGTCGCCTCTTCAATAGGTAGCGCATCCATATCGGCACGAATTGCCGTGGTAGAGGCAGCCTCGACACCTGCGTCGAAATACGCACAAACGCACGAATCGCACGGATGCGTCACCTCGCAGGAAAGCCCAGCGAGTACGCGCTCTACATATGCCGCGGTCTGACCCAGATCAAAACCGAGCTCCGGAATGCGGTGAAGGTCTCGGCGATAGCGCACGATCCGTGCAAGGTCGGCGTTTCGCTGCGTATCGTTTGTATCCATAGGTGCCCTTCGACGCGTTTGATTGCCCGACATTATAGGGCACCCATCTTGCCCCAGGACGTCGAGGCACCCTTTCGTGCAAGTATTACGAAACAGTGTCGTTGCTGCTTTTCGCCTTGTTTCACCATCATATTCATGATACTGTGGCAAAACTCGATAGAGGAGCGGGCGCGAAGACGCGCGGGCGAGCCGGCAGGCAACGACCCCGCACCGAGGCAACCCCGCCGAACTTGGTCGACCGGGCACGGAAGACCAGGTGGGCTTGCGGGGAACACCCGCAAGACTGTCTGCACGGACGTTCTGCAGGAGTGCTATCAGAAAAGGAGCCTCAATGGCAAAGACCCCCTTTGTGTCCAAAGACCAGCTGGTCGCTATAGCAAAGCAGTTCCCCACCCCGTTTCATCTGTACGATGAGGCAGGCATTCGCCGCAACATGGAAGCGGTGCGCGACGCGTTTGCATGGAACCTCGGCTTTAAGGAGTACTTCGCCGTCAAAGCGAACCCCAACCCGCGTCTCATCTCCATCCTGCATGAGTACGGGGCGGGCTGCGATTGCTCGTCTGAAACCGAGCTCATGCTCGCCGGCGCCATGGGTATCGCGGGTCATAACATCATGTTCTCGTCGAACGACACGCCCGCAGACGATTTTCGCCTCGCAGCCAAGCTGGGAGCCATCGTCAATTTTGACGACATCTCGCATATCGATTTCTTCGAGCAGGTGGCGGGACCCATCCCCAAGATGGTAAGCTGCCGCTTTAACCCCGGTGGACTCTTCCAGCTGGCAAACGGTATCATGGATAACCCGGGAGATTCCAAATACGGCATGACCGAGGAGCAGCTCTTCGAAGCTTTTCACATGCTTGTCGAGCGCGGCGCCGAAAATCTGGGCATCCATGCCTTTTTGGCAAGCAATACCGTCACCAACGATTATTACCCCGCCCTCGCGCGCATCCTGTTCAACCTCGCGGTGCGCCTGCAACGCGAGACGGGCGCGCACGTGGCATTTGTCAACTTGTCCGGCGGCGTTGGCATTCCCTATCGCCCCGAGCAAGAGCCCAACGACATCCACGCTATCGGCGAAGGGGTGCGCCGGGCGTTCGAGGAGGTGCTCGTCCCTGCGGGTATGGGGGACGTCTCCATCTTCTGCGAGATGGGCCGTTTCATGATGGGCCCTTACGGTTGCCTGGTCACGCGTGCCCTGCACGAGAAGCATATCTATAAGGACTATATCGGCGTCGATGCAAGCGCTGTCGACCTCATTCGTCCTGCCATGTACGGCGCCTACCACCACATCACCGTGATGGGACAGGAAAACGGGCCAGACAAATCCGACGCCCCAGCCACAAACACGTACGACGTAACCGGCAACCTATGCGAGAACAACGACAAGTTTGCCGTCGACCGAGCGCTCCCCCACATCGACATCGATGACCTTCTAGTCATCCACGATACCGGCGCACATGGCTACTCGATGGGCTATAACTACAACGGCCGCCTTCGCTCGGCAGAAGTCCTCCTGCGCGAGGACGGCACCTGCGAACTCATTCGCCGTGCCGAGACGCCCGCCGATTACTTTTCCACGCTCGACGTCACTCCCACGGGTCGGCAGCTTCTCAACAGCCTGAAGAACAATTCCTAAGAAAGGGACTCAATAATGGATATCCGCAATCTGGAGGGCTCGATCGTAGCCCTCGTCACGCCTTTTTGCGCCGATGGCAGCATCGACTTCGCCGCGCTTGAGCGCCTGGTCGACTTCCATCTGCAAAACAACACAGACGCCATTTTGGTGCTCGGCACCACGGGCGAATCCGCAACCATGACCGACGAGGAGGACAACGCCGTCGTTGCCGCCGTGGTTAAGCAGGTTGCCGGACGCATCCCCGTTATCGCAGGCTCCGGGTCAAACTCGACCGCCACGATGCTCGACAAGTCGCTCTCCTACCAGCGCTTGGGCGCAGATGGCTTGCTCACCATCACGCCGTACTACAACAAATCCAATGAAGAGGGCATCTACCAGCACTTCAAGACCGTGGCAGACGCCGTCGACATCCCGTGCATCCTCTACAACATTCCCGGCCGCTGCGGTTGCGGCATTAGCAAGCACAACGTCGAGCGCTTGGCTGCCCATCCCAACGTCATGGGCATTAAAGAGGCCAGCGGCAACGTTGCATTTGCGGCGAGCATCGCACATCTTCTGTCCGACGATTTTCGCATGTACTCTGGCGAAGACGCCCTCACTGTGCCGCTTATGAGCCTGGGCGCCTCGGGAACCATCAGCGTCTGGGCAGATGTCCAGCCCGCGCTCGTCCATGAGATGTGCCACGCGTATCTGGATGGTAACGTTGAGCGTGCGCGAGAGATTCAAATCGCCGGTCAGCCGCTCATCCAAGCGCTCTTTAGCGAGGTCAATCCCATTCCCGTCAAAGAGGCCCTGAGCCAGATGGGCCTGCTCGACCTTCACTATCGCATGCCGCTCATGCCCATGGCAGACAACACCCGTGCCGCTCTTTTGGCAGCACTTAAGGAGGCAGATATCATTGCTTAGCACCATCATCATGGGGACGGGCCGTATGGGCTCGCTCATCAAGGCAACCGCCGAGTCCATGACGGACGCATCCGGCGAAGCGCTTTTTGACATCAAGGCGCAGATCGGCTTTGACACGGACGCGTTGGCCTCGGCTCCCGCCGCCAACGTGATTATCGATTTTTCCAACGCCTGCACCCTGCCCGCCGTTGCCGCCTATGTCGAACGCACGGGCGCAGCGCTCGTGAGCGGCACCACGGGCTACACCGCAGAACAGCTCGAGCAGGTAAAGCAACTGGGAAAGCACGCCCCCGTCATGTGGAGTGGCAACTACTCCATCGGCGTGGCGGCGCTGCGCCACCTGGTGGCGCAGGCAACGCGTGAGCTCCCCGGCTTTGATGTCGAGATCTGCGAGACGCACCACAACCAAAAGGTCGACGCCCCTTCTGGCACGGCAAAGATGCTCCTCGACGAGGTTATTGCCGCCGAACCCGAGAGCGACTATTACGCCCAATATGGACGCGAGGGTATGTGCGGCAAGCGCGATTCCAAAGAGATCGGCATGCATTCGCTGCGTGGCGGCACCGTTGCGGGCGTGCACACGGTGAGCTTCTTTGGCACCGATGAGGAAGTCTCCCTCACCCACCGTGCCACGAGCCGCCAGATTTTCGTAAACGGCGCACTTGCCGCCGCGCAGAAACTCGCAAAACGCGAACCCGGTTTCTACACCTTTGACCAAGTTATGTTCGAGTAGCCGGACGCCAACAAGAACCATACGCCGGCTACGCCCCTCGTTTTGAAAGGAAGCCCCATGTCAAACGACACCAATATGGATGCACAGGAGATCATCAACTTCATCGCCAACGCCAAGAAGAAGACGCCCGTGAAAGTTTACGTGCGCATTAAGGCAGGCAGGGCGGTCGACTTCGGCTCCGCTCACACCTATGGTGAGGGCGCGGGGCAGGTTGTCTTTGGCGACTGGTCTGAGCTCAAAGGTATTCTTGAAGCCCATGCAGACGATATCGAGTACTTTGACATCGAAAACGACTGCCGCAATTCTGCAGTGCCTCTGTTGGATATGAAGGGCATCAACGCACGCATCGAGCCGGGTGCAACCATCCGCGACCGCGTATCCATCGGAGACAACGCCGTGATCATGATGGGTGCTGTCATCAACATCGGCGCCGTGATTGGCGAGGGCTCCATGATCGATATGGGTGCCATCCTGGGCGGTCGCGCCACTGTGGGCAAGAACTGCCATATCGGCGCCGGTACCGTTTTGGCCGGCGTCGTTGAGCCCGCAAGCGCTACGCCCGTTATCGTTGAGGACGGCGTGCTCATCGGTGCTAACGCCGTTGTGCTCGAAGGCGTACACGTGGGTGAAAATGCCGTCGTCGCCGCCGGCGCCGTGTGCGTCGAGGACGTTCCCGCGGGCGCTGTCGTAGCAGGCGTTCCCGCCCGCGTCATCAAGCAGCGCGACGAGAAGACCGATAGCAAGACCGGTCTCGAGGAGGGACTGCGCCAGCTGTAGCGACAGACGGCCTGCAGCAGGCAATCGATTTGTAAGGCAAGGGAGCCCTGGGGAGCATTAGCTCTTCGGGGTTCCCTTTTCATATAACCTGAACCGTGCAGCCCGCCGCGCTATCGGTTCTCGATGCTGCTGATCTTCTTGAGCTCAATAGAGATGAGACCGTTGGGCTCGTTGACGAACTCGATGTAATCCGAGTTGGAGCCCATCTCGGCCGGGAAACTGATCTCGATACCGGTATCGGTGCGGATCTTGTGATTGCGCACAGCTGCACGCTCGACCTGCTTGCGTTCGACGGGTACACGCTCGGGTAGCTTTTCCTCACGCAAAGCGGACTTAACGCTCTCTTTGATCTGAGGACTGTCTTCGAACACCTCGTCGACAATATCCCAGGGCGGCAGCTCTTCGTCGTCCTCAACACGCTCGGCCACAGCGGCCTTGACCTTAGCTAGCGCCACCGCGGTATTAGCGCCGTGCTCTTCGGCGACTTCCTCGACCACGCGCGTAACGGTGTCGATAGCCTCCTTGCCCGAGACGCCCGTTTCGCACTGCAGCAAGCCCTCCGGAATCAACATACGGTCCTCGCCGGCGATCTTGCGCTTCTTGTCCACGTAGCCGATCTCCATAGTGCTTGCGCGCACCACGCAGTAGCTCTGCAGCTTCTGCGAGGGATTGGGCAGAATCGCATAATGGCGCGCAATGCCGTTTACGGTCTGGCCAGCATCGGTGCCTACCTCGTGCATAAACGCCTGTTTGCTCGAAAGGAGCATCACGGCAAACCAGCGCACATCGTCGTCATCATCAAAATCGGCAACGAGGATATCGGTTGACTGGGCTTTGTCAGCACGCGAAAGCTCGCCACCGATGAAATCAGCCACCTGCTGCGAAAGGTCGATGAAGTCACGCTCACCATAGAAATAGCTCTTGAGCTCGCTGCCGAATGCAGATTCCTCGGAGAAAGTCGCTCGCTTGTTGTCCCCGCTTTCTCGCGCACGACGCAAGTGTGTGGTGACGAACTGACGGCACGCGCGGCTGTCTTCGAGATCGAGCTCGCGCTGGCTGATAACGTTCACCGCAGACTCAAAGTCCAGAATATGCAAGATGGCGTGATTGATCTTCATCGATATGCTCCTCGGTGCGAATTGAACCCTGCCATGATACCAGCACATGCGGGGCGCAAACCAAAACTACAGCGCCTTGTTCGAACCAGATCCGTATTCGCGCAGGATGGCGGCAACTTTATCTCGCCAGGCAGAGACCCCATCGATACGCTCCAGCGGCAACGATGCCCGAAGCGTCTCGGTCAAACTTGAAAGCTCGGGCAGCTTGGGAGTCAATGCGCAGCGCGCGAAGGCAGCCAGGGTATCGATGAGGAACCTCCGCATATCGGAATCAACCTCGGAAAGCGCGGAAAGAATCTTTGGCACGTTTTGCTGCCAATCGGCAGCAATATCCGAAAAGTGCTCCGCGCCCGTAACGCTCAGCAGCCCAAACAGCTCGTCAATAAAACGGCCGCGCTCTGCAGGCGTCACGCCGGAAACCCATGCAGCCAGGGCATCATCCATATAGCGCGCGCCCGCCGAGAGACCCTCACAATAGGCGAAATCGGTTGCACCCTGCGGCACCACCCAGGAAAAAGGATTGTGCTGCAAAAGACCAAAGTCACAGCTTTCGACCACGGCATAATCCTCTTGATGCTCAAAGATCATACCGATAATCGACGAGCGCGGGAGCGTTTTGTCGATCTTGCCCGCAGCCGCCAGCGCCTGATACTCCGCGCCGCCCAAAAACGCCTCATTAAAGCCAGGGCCATCATGGGAATACACGCGTACAAGGCGTTCGCGCACGGCGGGGTCGCACATGCTCGCCGCATAGACCGCAAGGTTTCCACCCTTGGAATGACCCCCGCACATAAGCGGGCCGTTCAGTGCAAGCGCTGCCGATTCAAGATATGAAGTCGCCGTTGTTTGCGCGGGAACAGGACAGCGAAAGGACATATTGAAGTCTTCCTTCCAGCCCACCATAGTCGAATCGGTTCCTCGAAAGGCAATGTAGATGCTTCCGTTGGGTAAACAAAACGTCATGGCGGCAAACTGTTCCTCCGCCGCTGCGTCAAACACCGCGCGATAGCCGCATACGCGCATGCCGCGATAGCGTGGATTGGCGCACACGGCGACCAACAAGTCCCAACTGCCCCGTGGATCCCATAGCTCCCCTGTCATGGACTCGCGACACTCCAGGCGCAAAAGGTCGCGAACGTCGACGCCCTCCCAGGTGTTAAGAGAAGGGCAATCGGCAGGCAGCCGATAGTAGGCAAGCCAGGACAAAACGAGGCTATCGACCGCACAAAACGGTCGCTCATTCCATGTATCCAGAGCGGTTTGAGCATAGGTCAGAAAATTACCCGAAGCACTCACGCCCTCTTTACGATCGTCCATGAGCCCCTCCCCGCTTCAGATGCTTCTGTGCCCTTCATCCTACCCAAACAGCAGACAGAATCGAAATGTGACAGATTAAACCAGAGGATTTTCTGTCACATTGCTCGTCAATATAAAGATGCAGGCCAGAACCAACAAGGTCCTGACCTGCATCTTTATATAATGTGTCGAAATAAACCTGTCGACTTTTTGACACACGAGGAGGGTTTTTACGCCTCGAAGTCGACGTTGGACATGACGTCCTTGAGAGCGTCGGCAGAACGATGCAGCTCGGCGTACTCCTCGTTGGAAAGCGAAACCGGCACGCGGCACTCCACGCCATCGCGACCCACGATGGTAGGCATAGAGATGCAGATGTCATCAAGGCCGTACTCGCCCACCATGAGGCTGGAAACGGGAAGGATGTGCTTCTCGTCGCGCATAATCGCCGTGCACAGACGGCGCACGGACATGGCGATGCCATAGTAGGTAGCGTGCTTCTTGGAGATGATGTTGTAGGCAGCGTTCTTAACGTCGTCGGCAATCTTCTTCTCGGACGCCAGGTGATCGTAGTGACCGCGCATCTCGCAGAAATCGTTCAGGGGCACACCGGAAACATTGGCGGAAGACCAGACTGCAAGCTCGGAGTCGCCATGCTCGCCGATGATGTAGGCGTGAACGTTGCGCGGGTCGACATCCAGGTGGGCACCCAGAGCCTCCTTGAGGCGTGCGGAGTCCAGCACGGTACCGGAGCCCAGAACATGGCTCTGGGGTAGACCGGACATCTTCATGGCGGCATACGTCAAAACGTCAACGGGGTTAGAGACGATGAGCAAAATGCCCTCGAAGCCCACCTCGCGAATGCGCGGAATAATGGACTTGAAGATGGAGACGTTCTTGTTCACGAGGTCAAGACGGGTCTCGCCCGGCTTCTGGGCAGCGCCAGCGGTAACGACGATGATGGCGGCGTCGGCAGCGTCCTCGTAATCGCCCGCATAGATTTTCATGGGATGGCCAAACGGCGTACCATGGCTGATGTCGAGAGCCTCACCCTCAGCACGGTCCTTGTCGACATCGATCAGGACCATCTCGGAAAACAATCCGCTCTGCATCAATGCGAACGCAGAAGAAGATCCCACAAAACCGCAACCGACGATGGCGACTTTCCTATCGTTAACCATGGCACTCCCATCTCTCTTAGGCCCAGCTGTCTCTCTAGGTCCAACCGAGGCTATTAACAAACCCATTATGAACCACTCGGAGGCAATTCATCTACCGCTTACCGAAAAAGACATGCAATTGCATCGATTGTCCTTTTAACCAACAATCCCTGCGGACGCGATGGCGGCAACGGCAGCGCGCAAACCATCGGGCGGAAGAACAAGCGCCATACGCACATATCCCTCACCATGGGGACCAAAGCTCGCACCCGGGGTCACAATCACACCGGCTTGCTCCATAAGCTCCTCGCAAAACGCCATGGAATCGGTGCGCCCTGCGGGCAACTTGCCCCAAACGAACATCGAGCCGTGTGCGTTGGGGCGCTCCCACCCAAGGTTCTCAAGACCATCACACAAGGCATCGCGACGCTCCTGGTACATCAAGCGCTGATGCTCAACCTCATCGAGCGGACCGGTAAGCGCCGCAATGGCCGCCTTTTGCAGCGGCAGATACATGCCAAAGTCGATCTGGCTGCGAAGCTTGGAAAAAGCGGCAACCACATCGGAGCGCCCCACCAAAAAGCCAATGCGTGCACCGGTAACGTTAAAGGATTTGGAGAGCGAGAAGAATTCCACGCCCACCTCGAGCGCGCCGGGATACTGAAGGAAGCTGCCGCCACGCGGACCGTCGAACGTGATGTCCGAATACGCGTTGTCGTGAACGATAAGCAAATCATGTTCGCGTGCAAACTCGATAATTTTGGCATACAGCTCGGGCGTGCCCACCGATCCAACCGGATTGGCGGGAAGCGAAACGATCATGTACTTGGCACGATCTGCCACCGCAGGATCGATACCCTCCACATACGGCAGGAAATCGTGTTCGGCGTTGAGCGGATAGTATGCGAGCTCGCCACCGGCAATCTTCACGCCCGCCTCGAACACGGGGTAGCAAGGATCGGGCACGAGCACCGTATCGCCCTCGTCAAGCATGGCAAGGCCAAATACGCCCACCCCCTCCTGCGTTCCGTTAACGGAGCAGACCATATCGGGCGTAATGCCCTTCACACCAAAACGCCGAACGTAATAGTCGCACACAGCCTGCTTGAGCTCGGGCAGATCGCGCAGGGAGTACTTCCACATCTGAGGGTCCTGAATAGCCTGTGCGACAGCATCGACCACATGCGGGTACGGCTCGAAATCAGGTGTTCCCACCGAGAGATTGTAGATAGTTCGACCCTCGGCTTCCAGAGCGACACGGCGGTTATTGAGGGCGGCGAAAACCTCGTCACCAAAGCGATCGAGTCGGCTGGAAAACTTCATAGGACGAACCTTTCGATTATGCGAAATAAAAACGATGCTCTTCAGTGTAGCGCTGCCGCACACCCGCGATGTTCAAAAAGGCGGATGCACGGCAGCGTTTACAAAGCAGCCCGGATTGCCAATACCCGTTGGCGTTTACAGGGCTTCAAGCTGCGCGTGCCAGAGCGCGACCGCGGCGTCACTCGGCATGCGCAGGTCCCCGCGCGGACTCACGGCAACGGAGCCCACCTTGGGGCCGTCGGGCAGGCAGCTGCGCTTGAACTGCTGCGAGAAGAAACGCCAGTAGAACTTCTTGAGCCACTTCATGATGGTCTCGGCATCATAGGTACCAACGCAGGCGCCATCGGCATCAGCGCCGCCCGCATAGCGCCCATCAAAAGCGGCAAGCGCCAGTCGATACACCTTTTTCGGTGCAAATCCACAGCGCAACACCTGGTAAAGGAAGAAATCGTGCAACTCATAGGGACCAACAAGGTCTTCGGTCTTTTGCGAAATCTTGCCGCCTTCCGTCGCAGGAAGAAGCTCCGGGGAAACCGGAGTGTCAAGAACATCAAGAAGGACGGCGGCAAGACCCTCATCGCCTTTAGCACGCGCCTCGTCGGCAACATAGTGCACCAGATGACGCACGAGGGTTTTGGGCACACCGGCATTGACGCCGTACATGCTCATATGGTCAGCGTTGTAGGTTGCCCAACCCAGGGCCAACTCGGAAAGGTCGCCGGTGCCCACCACCAAGCCACCCTCGCGATTTGCCACATCCATGAGAATTTGCGTGCGCTCGCGAGCCTGCGCGTTCTCGTACGTGACGGAGTGATCAGACTCGTCATGCCCAATGTCTAGGAAGTGCTGTCGTACTGCGGCGGCAATATTGACCTCGCGCAGCTCGCAGCCAAGCGCCCGGCTCATGGCCGTCGCGTTGCCGTGCGTGCGGTCGGTTGTTCCAAATCCCGGCATCGTGATGGCGAGAATTCCGCTGCGGTCAAGACCCAGCAGGTCAAAGGCGCGGGCACACACCAGCAGCGCCAGCGTGGAATCCAAACCGCCGGAAACGCCAATCACCGCACGACGGGAATGCGTGTGCGCCAAGCGCTTGGCAAGACCATGCGCTTGGATGGCAAAAATCGACTCGCAACGCTCCGCGCGGCGACTGGGGTCCGCCGGCACGAACGGATGCGGGTCGACGAATCGGTCGTCAAGCGAGATCTCGCATACATCAAGGTCAAACGAGGAAATTGCATAGCCCGAAGCATCCGCCTCGACCGAGAATGTAGACATGCGGCGACGCTCTGCCGCCAAAAGACCAAAGTCGACCACGGCGGCAGCACCCGCAGCGGCATGTCCCTCCCCTGCACGGATAAGCTCGATATCGTTGAGGGGATCTGCCTCGCGCAGCATGCGGCCGTTCTCGGCAACCAAGCAGTGACCGCCATAGACTACATCTTGTGTCGATTCGCCCCAGCCGGCACTGGCGTAAGCGTAGGCGCACATAAGGCGAGCGCTGGTGGAAGCAACCAGGTTGCGACGATAGTCCGCCTTGCCCACCAACTCATTAGAAGCCGAGAGGTTGCAGACAAGCGTGGCACCTGCACGAACGGCATCGGTGCTCGGAGGATTGGGGACCCAAAGGTCCTCGCAGATCTCTGCGGCAACGACAAGGCCCGGCATGGTATCGCACTCAAAAAGCTGCTCGGCGCCAAACGGAACCTCATCGCAGCCAGCAAAACGGACCATGCTCACCGAAGTAGGGCCGCAGCAGAAGCGGCGGCCTTCGTAGAACTCACCGTACATGGGGATATTCCGCTTGGGCACAAGGCCCAAAAGCTCGCCATGGCACAGCACCGCGGCACAGTTGTAGAGCTTCGCCGCCACGCGCACGGGCACGCCCACAAGGACGAGGGAATCGACGCCTGCCGTCTCTTCGGCTAAGCGGGCCACGCCCTTCTCGGCGGCATCGAGCAGCACCTCTTGTAAAAAAAGATCCTCGCAGGTATATGAGGTGATAGCGAGCTCTGGAAGCACCACAACCTGGGCTTTCGCCGTGCGCACGGCATCGGCGCACGCATCGACGTTGTAGTCGACATCTGCCACGCGCAGCGCCGGCGTCATCGCGGCAACTCGAACAAACCCGTCTTTCATGTCAATCTCCCTCGCATTGAACGTGTAGCGGATGCGTCAGATAAAACGCTCCACGCAGGTTTTCACACCGCGCGTGGCAGCAAAAAAGGCAATCAGGTCACGCTTTCTCATCTCGAACCCCGACTCTGCGCACTGCGCCACCGCAAGGGCGGCACGACGCTGCGCCCCCTTGGGCGGAAGCGTGTACCATTTCTCTCCGTAGACGTCGCGCAACAAGCGAGATAGATGCAGCGCGCACGCGTCTGCCTCTGCAGATGGCAGGCGCACCAGATCGAACAGCGTCAGGTCCAGACACCAAGCAACCATCTCGCCCGGACACAGCCCAAGCAGACCACGTTTGCGCCATTCGTCAAAGATCACCTCGAACATCAAGAGATGCTGCTCGACCTTCTGCGCACGCGACGCCTCGGTGTTATACACATGGGTGAGCGATCCATCCGTCATGCGATAGTGATAGAGCCTATCGGGAATGAGTACCGTCTTCTTACTCAATGGGTAAACGATAAACTGATACGGAACATCCTCGGCAAAGCGCAAGCGCGTCGAGAAGCGAATGTTCTCGCGCTCCATAAACGCACGGCACATAGCGGTGCGCCAGGCATAAGGCTGGGCATTCGCAGAGAAGAGCAGCGCGGCATCGAAGGTATCAAACGTTGCCGCAGCGGGACTGAGCAGCTGCCGTATGCGCTTTGAAGCACGGTCCTCGGGCTCGCATACCGCGCCAAACGTCACCACGTCGGCATCGGTCGCATCGAACACCTCCACAAGCCGCCGGCAAAGATCGGGCGACACCGTATCGTCGGAATCGACAAAGTCGACGATGCGCCCGCGCGCGACATCCATGCCCGCATTGCGCGCAGCGGAAAGTCCCTGGTTTTGCTGGGTTATCACACAAATACGCGCATCTCGAGACGCGTATGACTCAAGGATGCTCGCGCAGTTATCGGGCGAGCCATCGTTGACGCAGATGATCTCGAAATCGGCCTCGGTCTGCGCAAGGAGTGAATCCAGGCACGCGCCGAGCGTGGCTTCGGATTTATAAACCGGAACGATAAGGGAAACGGCAGGCGCCAACGTTGAGCTACTCATGGTCCGACCTACTTTTTGCATAGGCAAGAAGGAGCCCAGGGCCTCCAAGCTTGAGATAATGCATCGCGCGTCCAAACTTGCCCGAAGTCGCATAGCGCTCGTTTGCCCGTGCCCACGCAGCGGGATCTTTCAAGATGCTCTCCAGGTTCGCACGCTTCCAGGGCTTAAGGTCGGCAAGCTCGAATGTATGGTCATCAAGCGCTGCCTTGAACTCGGACGCCATGCGCTCCAAGAACATCACGCGAAACTGCGGTGCTAGACGCACATAGCTCCACATATAGGAGTCGTACTTCACCGCCTGGCAAATACGCGCCAGGCGCGCCGCCTCCTCCTCACCGCAACGCTCGGCATACTCGCACGAGAGCCAACGCTCAATCTCCGCGTATTCGTCGTTGACGCAAAAGACCTTGTTGGAAGCGTTGACCGAGGAGCCTTCGTTGTCCTGACGATACGAGAGGATCGAATCGTGGATCCACACCGCTCGGTCCGCCAAGGCAAACGCTTTGAACGTAAAGGAGGCATCCTGGAATGCGGCGCCCGGCGTAGGGAGGAAACGAATATTGCCATCTTCCAGGAAATCACGCCGATAGACGGCAGACCAGATAGAAGGCTTTTGGTGGAATGCAAAGGCATCCGCCGCGGGGCGCACGACCTTGTCGCAGCGGTTGGGAGAAAACATCTCAAAAAGCTCGCGGCGCTCCTCGGGCGTCGACCAATAGAGGTCGAAGTTTCCCTTGACGATTTGGGCATCGTGGGCGCGCGCGACATGTACCAGCTTCTCGAGCGCATAGGGCGCCATGAAATCGTCCGACTCCAAAATGCCAACGTACTCGCCGCGCGCCTGGTCGAGACCCCGGTTCATAGAGTCGCCGTATCCGGAGTTGGCCTTGTCGATCATGACGAAGCGCGCATCGCGCTCCATGTACTCGCGGATAATCGCAGGGCTCAAATCGGTAGAACCGTCATTGATGCAGATGATCTCGATGTTCTCGAGCGTCTGCGCCGCAGCGGAATCGAGGCACTGCCGAAGATAGCGCTCCACGTTATAAATGGGAACCAGAAGCGATAGCACCGGTTGAGCGTGTTGGTCCACAAAGCCACCTTTCGAGCCAAAATTGATTGGTTCCATAATACCCCGCCGTGCCCAAGCGCACGCCGGCACGAGGCGTCGCCTCCCAGACATCATCGGAATACGCGGTTTTTCTCAAGATGCCGTAGGGACTCTATAATGGATTCATCTGAAATGACGTCGTAAAGGTTTTCAAACGTGAGCGAAATCCAAACAGCTGGCACATCCGCATCACCCATCGAGCGTCTTGCGCTCGTCGTGGTCACCTATAAGCGCCAAGAAATGCTCGCAAACCTTTTTGATTCAATCGCCGCGCTTGACGATGCCCCCTGGCGCATCGTCATCGTGGATAACGAGAACTCCCCCGCCACCAAACAGATGGTGGCGAAATTCAACGAGCACTGCCTTGCCCTTTGGGGCCACGGTGACGAGGCAGATACCGAAGGAAGCGCAGATCGCGTGGTCTACGCCCCGCAGCTCGAAAACACAGGCGGCGCTGGCGGCTTCTCGGCCGGCGTTAAGCGCGCCTATGAGCTGGGAGCCCAGTGGTTTTGGGTCATGGACGACGATGTGCTCGTTATCCCCCAGGCGATCTCGCGCCTGGCTAAGTGGACCGACCGCTACGACGCAATCCAGGGATCGCGCCTTGATTTCGATGGCGGCCCCTTCTTTTGGCAGTATCAGCTCATTGTGCCCTTGGGCATCCCCAACCCGGTAGCCCCCGCCAACCTGGGAGAGGCCGGATGCAAGCCAATGAATCAGCTCTGCTTTGAAGGTGGCCTCTTTAGCCGTCGTGTGGTGCAGAAGATCGGCTACCCCGACGCGCGCTTCTTCATCTATGGAGACGACGCCTGCTATGGCTATCTCGCCAGCAAGCACTTCCCCGCCGCCGTGGTATCCGACCTCATCCTGCAGCGCGCCCGCGTGGTCTCGAACTGGGACATCGCCGGCAAGCGCCAGCTCAACTCCACCAGCGATACCAACCGCTACTACATCATGCGCAACCGCGCCTATCTCGCTCGCTATCTCAAGCTCTACGGCGATTACAACCCGGTGCTCTTCCGCCTGGGCAATGTTGCCACCTTCTGCAAGGAGCTCATCCGCCTTGCCGTTGTAGACAAGACGTTCAAGACCGGTGTACCCGCGCTGCGCCGCGGATGGAAAGATGGAGCAAAAATTCTCTCCGACCCCTCCTGGAAGCCCATGCCACCCGTCGAATAGCAGCCACGCGACCAAGCGCCCGACAACCGGGCGCTTTTTTATCGCAAAGCGAGCACCTCGAGTCTACGCTCGCAAGAGCCGAACCCTCACAGAAGCGATGCAAAACCAACACAGCCTCTTAACGTGTGTCGGCACTTTCTGTTGACTCAAGCAAATGCGTTCACAAACGCGGCCCGGGGTACAACAATCGAGTGCGCGCCACGCGCATACCGCGAAACGCAGCCCTAAACGAACCACCTATGCCGCGGGAGGAGAATTCCGCCATGGCCCTCAATAATGCACAAGAACGCTACACCGACAGTCGTCGCACCCGTGTCTACCAGCGCGAACAAGAACAGTTTATCGGACAAACCCAAGCGATTGCGCCTAAGGAGAAGTTGCTCGAGGGACTTTCCATTCCTCAGGTTATCGCCGGCGCCGCAGCAGCTGCGACCTCTGTCGCGCTCGCCTCGCATATCGGCATCGCGGGCTCGGTGATCGGCGCAGCAGTAAGCTCCATCGTGACCGTGCTGAGCTCGCAGGTCTATCGTCACTTTCTTTCGGCGGGCGCCGCAAAGCTCAAGCACGAGCCCGAACGGCCCGGCCCTTCAAGTGCCTATGTGTCGGGTTATGGCTACAGCGAGCGCGCCGCACAAGGCTATTACGATCGTCAGCCCGCGCGCTACGGGGCACGCATCGCCCCCACTAAGCTCCAGGCGCGCGCCGCGGCCGAACGCGCGGCAACCCAACGCAAGGTGATCGGCTTCTCCGTACTCGCCGGCGCGCTCGCCGTCGTCGTATGCGCGGGAGCTATCTGGCTATTCACCGCTGGTCAGGGCCTGGGCCAGCGCATCGATACCCTCTGGCCCGCCGCGAATGAGCAGCCAGAGAATACGACGACGCGAAACAGCGCGCAGGCATCGGCCAGCGATAGCAACAAGGACGCTGATGCGTCCGATTCCGCCCCGTCGAGCACCGACACCAGCGGCAAGACCGACGACACAAGCGCCAGCAGCGGCGGGACCTCGGGCGATGCCGCCCAAGCCGGAACATCGAGCGATAGCTCCACTTCCGGGGGCATGGGCGCACAAGACACCTCGAGCAGCCAAGGCAAAACCGATGGCACGGGCGGCACACAGAACGATTCGAACAATTCTGCCACGCAATCAGCAACCGCAGCGTAAGAGACGAGGCGCCGAGCAGCTCAAAATAAGCTGCTCGGCGCCTTTTTACAGCGCATCGATGCGAATGTTGAACAGAATCGCAATGCCTCAAGTAGACAAAAAAACGAAAGCCTTTGACCTGCGGCTTTAATGGCCGCAAACCGTTGTCTACTTGAGACCCTTAGATCCTGATTGTGAGCTTGGGCCGGACAGGGCGGGCCAAACGCAAAAAGCCGGGACGGTTCACGTTCGAACCACCCCGGCTTTCATTTAAAACCATGTCATGCGTGAAGCGCTACGCCGCAAAGAAGCTCTCGACCAGCCAATGCGGTAGCTCATCCGAGACGACGCGCCCGAGCACGTAGGCGCACGATGCCGTGATGAGAGCACGGATATGCAGGGCGTCGTCGCCGGCCTCAGCATCCACGATGAACGTAGGCGCGTCCCCATCCTCGAGAGAGCCTGGGATGGCGAGCAAGGTACGGCCCAGCGGCGGGTAGTAGACGGAGGTCGCCACGCGGTGGTTGCACGCGGCAAAGAGCAGCGCCTTCTGCGCCAGCGCGCGCTCCTCCTCGTCGAGGCCGGCATCGTCAACGACGGTGCGGCCAGACGCGAAAACCGAAGCGTCTGCAGGTTCGATCTTGGCAAGCGGCTCGTAGGACTCGAGCGGATCTTGAACAATGCAGCCGATGTACCTCATCGGAATATCGGAATCCTGGGGCATGAAGACGGCTGCGATGGGCTCCATCTTGGGTGTGCACAGGCCCGTGGCCATGAACACCGGCTCTTCGTCTCCCGCAGCGGCCAGTAGCCCCTCGTCAAGTGCACGGCAGAAGCGAATGGCCAAGTAGTCGTAGAGCATGTCAAAGACCAACAGCCTCTGAGCCAGAGAGACACCCTCGGGGTAGGTCCAGGGCTCAGGAGCGGCGAAGTCGGCCATCTCTTCGAGCGCCGCATCCGGGTCCTCGAACTGAACGAGCGTGGCGAACGTCGAGCGCGGATTGAGCAGATAGGCGTCCTCGGTGTCCCGCTCGGGATCGATGGCGTACCATGGGCCGCCGTCGATGAGGGAGAGTTCGGGAATGGCGGGTTCACCGGAGTCCAAATCGATGCCGTCGACGTCCTCGATCGCCCACGCCATGCCGGAGCCGGAGCTCTTGCGGATGCCCACGAGCACGGGAGAATTGTCCTCGGCGTGCACATAACGCAGGGGGAACGCGGCCCAGGCTCGCTTGCCGACGACGGAGCCCATGCCGCGGGCGATGCGGAAGTCCTCAGTGAGAAGTTGCATGATGTCGCATCCAAAGGGCAGCATGCGGGCAAGCAGGCTCAACTGTGGGCCTGGGCAGTGAACCTCGGCAGCGAAGTCATGCGGATAGTCGGCCAGAGCCTGTGCCGAGGGACGCTCGGGCGCGTCAAACTCCGAAGCCAGATCAGGGTCGGCCACGGGATCAGACGCGGGCACGGGGCCTTCCTCGCTAGAGCCGTCATCCTCCAGGGCAGACGGCTCGGAAGCGATCTGCGGCTCGCGCTCCGGGTCAAGCTCGAGCGTGGTGATTCCCGCGTTGGCATTATCCGGGTCGTAGACCACCGTGAGGGAGATGCCGGGACGGCCCTCGTCTTCCTCGGAGGGCTCGACCGCAGACCGCGACGTCTCTTCCCGAGCGGCGGCATCGGAGTCTTCAACGGCCTCCACGGCCGCCTCGGCAGCATCCTCGGCTGTAGTCTCGGCCTCGACCTCCACAACGGGCTCCTCGCACTTGACGCGCCGGGGCTTCACGGCCTTGAGAGTCTTGTCGCCCTTCTTTTTCTTCCAGGACTTGCCGCCGGCGCCGCCCTTCTTCTCGGGAGCAGCCAGGGCCTCGTCCCATGCAGGCTGCGCCACAACGGTCGCGTACACGCGTCCGCCCTTGAACACGGTGAGCTCGACAAAGTCACCCAGCTCCTCGAGCAGGTCGCGCGTAGCGTCAAAGCCCAGGTCGGCAGCACTCATGCCCTCGGCCTCGAGTGCCTCCTCCACCTTGGGCATAAACGCCTGCTTGCCGCACCCGAGCGCATCGCGCAGCAGTCGATACAGATAGATATGGTTTCCAAGCGAAAGCTTGCCGGTTTTGCTCATGGTTCTCTCCAAGCTATGCCGTCTTATCGAAAAACCGGGAATATCGAAGGCGCCCACGACAATAGCAAGATGTCCCGAGCGCCTCGCAATGCTCCGTAGGTTTCAACGCTTCACTTCGCAAAAGTAAACCAGTTTCGATGCATGCTGTAAAACAGATTTACCAGCTAAGTGATACTCATGGTATCACCATCGATACAGAGCCGCCCATCAATTAAAACTATCCCCTAAATGCACCTCTTAGCAGCGCTTTCCCCAGTGCACGACAAGTTTGTTTTCCAAGCACCCCATCGATATCCACCTTGACGATTTGACAAGATAACCACGACTGGAGACTCTTGACCGTGTTGGGACCGCACCAGCCATCAACCGATGCGCCCACCTTGCCTTGAAGAGCGCGGATGACAGGCGAGCCGAACGAGCATGAGGGCAAAAACTCCCAGGACGCCGTATCTGCATTGGGAAGGCATTTGCGGTTCCGCTGCGGCTGACGGCTGATAATCCCGTCGACCACGCAGCCAAGCTGCCGCTGGAGCTCAGAGGAAAAGCGCGGTCCCCAGTAATCCAGATCGCCTAAGTCTGCCAAGGCACCAGAAGAACCAGCGCCCCCGCCCGCCGCTGCAGCCCCGGCGCCTAGGCGTTCATTGACGGCTTTTGCTAAAAGCGGCATGCGCGCCTTGAGATACGGGCCGGGACACGCGGTCGCGGCAAACATATCATGGGTCGTCAGCGAACCAGAGGCATCGCCCGTCCAATCCAGGCGTGCAATGCCGTTGCGCCGGCATATGTCCACGCAAAGAGTCACCAAGGAGTTCCAAGCCGCAGCGGATACGGGCCAATCGCCGCCGCGCGAGCTGTTAGCGACCTCAATCGTCACCGCCCGCTGATCGTTAGCCGCGTTAGAACTTGCCCAGGAGCGCCGCGACTCATCAACATAGAGGGCGATGCGGCCGTCACTCCCGATCCCGTAGTTCGCAGATGCCTGACGAGAGGGGCGCGAGAAGATCTCCCCGCATGTCTCCACACTCAAGTTGCCGGCCATGTGATGCGGGGTGATTTTGGAAATTTTGCCCGCTCTCGCGCTACTGTTGGGGCTGATCTTCGTATAGGACACAAGTGAGCTATTCGACATGCTCATCATCCCCTTTCGTCGCAGCAGATGCGTCCTCGTCCAGCACGGGCAGCGTGGCCAGGCTGGTAAGCAACGAGAGAATCGCTGCCACGCCCGCGACGCTCAGACAATAGCCCCACGACACCTCTCCGAACGCGGCCCCCACGGGAATGGCCGCAATCATGGTCTGCGCCGTAGCCTTGATAGCCTTGACGAACGCCGCCCGAATCCATGATTTAAAATCCGTCATCAAGCAACTCGCCTCCACATAGAAACGACGCGGTACGGTGGCAGGTTGTTGTGCGCCTGTCCATCGCCGGTGCTGTTCACCGAGATTCCGTGCGTATGCACGCCGGCGCTGCTGCTCGTAACGGTTCTGCCGGCACCAGATACGCCCGCAAGATGGGGCGAGCAGCGCGTGGTGCCCATCTGGCCGTCCAGGTCGAATCCCACCATATGGCTATGGCCGCCGGCGGAGCCGGAGCTCGCACCATGCGTATGCGCGGGCATCTCGGAAGTCGAGAGCACATGGGTCTCCTCGCCGCCCGTGTTTCCCACCGTGCGCCCGGTCGACCGCGCATACAGGAACACACCCGTCACCTCGGCCCAGGTTGTGCCCGGCCACAGCTCATTGGGATCTCGTGCATCCCAAAACTGCACGATTGCGCCTACGGGGTAGATAAGATCAATGTCCAGGGAACGTGCAGGAAAATCTCCCGACGAGAGGATTCCCGTCACCGTCGACTGATGGGCGTATGTCTGGACAAGGCACCTGTCGCCCGGTTTGGCCCCCATGCAGGCCGTGGTTGCGGGAAGGGATGCGAATTCGTCGTCCTCGACCTCAACATCGATCGTGCCGTCATCGTTGACGCACGAGACGCAGCCGTAAGCAACGGAGACGCCCAAGTTCTTTTGACCCAAAAGGTCCTGGGCCAGCTTTCGGGCCCCATTGCCAATCACGCTTTCTAAATCGCCCTGCATATCTCCTCCTTTAACGCTCGTACGCCTGTAGCACGCTTGTGGCACGACAGCCGTCTGCCAGCGAGATCTTTTGTTCCGCCACCTCGAAATTGCCAAAGATGGCGCCCGACGCATATCGCATGCAGACCACGTCTCCACAAGAAACCGGCTGGTAAACATGAGAGACCGTCACCTGCCTGAGCACGCTTCGCTGCGTCGCCAGCAACTCTGCGGCCTTGGAGTCCGCGACCCCCTGCGTGGCAGACTCGCTGAACGAGTACTTGGCCACGCGCTCGCGCCCCAGCGACGGAATCGAATACGGGGATGCGGGGTCATCATCGTAGGCATAGCCCGTAACGGTATCCCCTTGTGAGGAATACGAGACCTTGACCACGTTGCATACGCTTGAGCGATCGAGCTCCTCACGCACCTCGCGTTCGAATCGCGCGTTCTTCCCTTCGATAAAGGAGGCCTTGGCACAGCGCCGCTCGGCAGACCGGTCGCGAACCATGAGCACAGTACCCATGCCATCCGTCTGGCAGCTCCTATAGCCCGCGAGGGCAAGCAACGTGTTGACGGCCTCGAGCTTGTTCTTGGCATCGCCGCCAGAATCACCCAGGCCAAATGTCAACGTGCTGCCCAACAGGTAATCGCACGGGTCGTATTGAACCCGCAGACCGCAATCGGCAACAATATCGCAAGCTGCCTCGACGGCGTTGGTGCCCGCGGGAAGCGAGAATCCCTTGAGAAAATCCGTGTCCGCGAGCTCCTGCAAGCGCCCGTCGAGCACAAGGGACCCGCCGTCTTCGCCGCCGCCGACTTTGCGCTGAGGACTGTTGACGATAAACGTTCCCAGCGCACACGACTCATTAGACCCATCTTCAAACGTTGCGTCCAGATACACGCGAATAAGATCGGCGCCGATGTCGAATGACCCGCGATACTCAAGCGATGCGCCTTCGAACACGTCGGTACCCAGTTTGCGCGTAATGCTCCCACCGCGCACGATGTTGGTGAGGCGCTCGCATTCCAGCCCGGTTGTTCTGCTCACGCGCATATACCGGTAGCGCGCTGTAAACGGAAGCGCCCAATCAGCCATTGTTCGCCTCCCTAAAGACCAGCACATCGCCTTCGAGCCCCACGGAGTGAACCGGTGGGTAACCAGCGGACACATCGTCGGAAATGCTCAGGTGAACGCGTTCTCGATTACCGAGCGGGTCGCGTATCCAGCAGACGGGTTGGGATCGCACCACAGACATGAGGGCATCGTGCTGCAGCTGGTCGCATACAACCGTTGCAGCAACGGAGGCCGTCTTGTTTCCCGAGGGATAGAACTCCGGCAGACCATCGTTTTCTCCGCCATCGGCAAAGGTAAAAAGCGTTCCCTCGAGCTTGGAAGAGCGCGAGAGCGATGTTGCGCGGCGCGTAAGGGCGCAACGCGATGCATCGGCGCCGGCGTTTACCGCAAACGTTCCGGGCAACACCAGCATGGCATCAAGGCCAATGGCCGTAGCCGCTCCAGAGAGGGCGTACACGGTGACGAGATACGTGAACCCCTGGTTAAGCGGCGGCAGCGGATCGCGGGCGAACTCGCCGTTCCCAAGCCGGTCGGCAACGAGCCAGCGATCCCCGTTGGGCAGGATACGGGCAACGGAAGCATATTCCGCCTGCGGCTTGCCCTCCTCGGAGCCAAAGAATACCTGCACGGAAGCAGACGCGTCCTCCTCTTTATAGGAGATAGAGGCGGTCGGAACGACAGGCTGCTCGTATTCAGTCCTAAACGAGCGTTCGCTTTTGCCGGAAAGCGAAGAACCGCCGATTGCGGTCAGGCGAACCGTGTATTCGGCATTGTTTTGCAACATGTACACGCTGGGAGCAAATGCGAACTCACGCGAATCGGGTGCAAGCGCAGACCGGTATACAACGGTTCCGGCACGGTCGAGCAGCTCGATAGACTGCGCAGCAACGCCCGTTGCGTCAACGACCTCCCATGCAACTTGGCAGGGCAGGGCATCGATAACGGCACCATCGGAAGCAGGCAGCGAGATGAGAATCTGCGGAACGTCTGCCAACGTAAACACCACAGCACCGGACCAAGCGCCCCAGCCGTCGTACAAGCCATGTGTCCTGATGCGGATGGAAACCGTTGCAGGGCTCGCGGTTTGAGAATAGTCGTATTCCGTAGCTGCGCCCTCGATGATGACGGTCTGTGCCGCCCCGCCATCGACCGCGATTTCCAGCTGGGATGAGGAAACCTCGCTGCCGTCCGGATGGTTCGCACTCCAGACAAGATGCGCCACACTCCCCGTCTCCAGAACGGAAGCGGGACGCGAAACGACGGTCGGGGCATCCGGGGCAACTACAGTAGTCACCCAACCGGTTTTAACCCACCCGGAATACAGCCCGTCGCGGCGAGCACGAACGCGATATACCACGCCACCAGCCGGAGTCCCGTCATCAACATACGAACCATCCAAGCCGGAGCCCTCGGTTGTAACGTCATCCCATGACACGCCATCACGGGAACGCTCCACCTCATGCGCCTCCGCATAGGCAGAACCGGCCTCCCATTTGACCTCGACCACGTTCGCACCGCGCTTTACCACGGCAACAGAGACGGGCTCGGCCGGCGTGGTGTAGATGTACTCACTCGCTGCATATGCAGAATACCCGGCATTGTTCTTGGCTCGCACGCGGTACGCATAGCGATGATGTGCCTCGATACCGTTATCGACGTAGTTAGACGCCGCGCCATCAAGAGCTGCGACCTGAGCAAACGAACCGTTGTCTACCTGACGCTCCACAAAAACGCCCGCATACTTTTTTAGGATGCCAGAGGGGTTATTGTTCCAGCTCACAGACGCCTGTGTATCGCTATTTCGAGAAGCGGAAACATTAGAAGGCGCGCTTGGCGTCTGATAGGCGATGGCAGGAATCGTCAGGTTGACGTTTGCCGCCGATGTTCCGTTATGATAGCCGCCGGTCACCTGGACGTTAGCGGTACAGGTGATGTTCCTGTCCACGTCTCCCCTGGTCACGGTGATAGTCTTGGTCGCGACCTTGATCTCACGCGTTTGACCCGTAGATGACGAGGCGTTGAAGACCTGCATGCCAGAGGAGCTGCCGTTAGCAATCGCCTCGCCGCGAGCCGCCACGTCATAGCCCCAGCCGATGGAACACCAATAGGCCTCGCACACGATTGTGACCTGGGTATCCGCAGTTGCGGAGATGTAAGCATTGACCTTGGCACGCCAATGCTGAACGGTATTACCCGTAGCAGATGCCATGGTTACCTCCTCAAACGATTCTGCATATCGAGCGCATCGAAGAACGCGACGAACGCCTCAGTAGCGCCCGCATTAGTCTCGATGCTCGTTCCGTTGATATAGATGTTGTAGGCAGGAGCAGCACCCTGTCCGGCAAGCACCAGGCCGGGCACGCCATAATCCATGCCCTTGAGGGCGGCGATAGAAGCCTGCAGACTGCCTCGAATCTTGCCCATGGGATCTTCCATCTCAAACCCGATAGGAATGCCCTTGGCAAAGTTCCTGCCAATGTAATCGCGCGCTTTCTTAGACGGCGACACGATGCCAAGCGCCTTAGCGGCTGCACCCAGCAAACCGCCCGCAAAGCTCGCGATCTTGTTCATGAGCCAATCTGCCGCGCCGGAGATGCCGTTCCAGATGCCCCTAACGATGTTCGAACCGATTGCGACCATCTTGCCGGGAAGACCAGACAGCGTACTCGTGATATTGCTTACAAAGCTCTGGCCAGCTTGCAGCGCCTTTGAGGCCATGTTCCCGGCAAAGCTCGCCACGGCGGAGAATGCAGAAGAAAGAAAGCCGCCCACAGCGCCAGGAATCTGGGCAAAGAAGGAAAGCATCGCGGATATGCCGTTGTTGATTGAGATAAACAGCATCAAGATGCCCGCCACGATCGCTGCAACCGCGTCATACGCTGCCTGAAACAGCACGCCGATCATGGTGCAGACGGTCAAGAAATTCTGGCCCATCTGGTTGAGCGCGCCGGGGATAGTCGTGGTAAAGAACGTGACCAGACCCTCAAGCAGCGGGCCCAGAACGGAGATGATTCCGTTCCAGCACTCCGTAATAAAGTCGCGAAAGCCCTCGTTGGTGGTCCAAAGCGTCAGGATGCCGGCAACGAGTGCGGCCACCGCCATGGCAACCATGCCAAAGGGGCTCAGGCCCAAGGCCGCAGCCAAAGCGCCGACGGAGCTTGTGAGCTCATTGACGGTCGAGACCACCTGCCATGTTACGAACGCGGCACCGATGGCCGTGATGATGGGCAGAATGACCGGCAAATTATCTGCCAAGAACTGGATAGCGGGCTGAGCCTGCTCCAAAAGCGCCGCCGCAAATGCAACGATCTGCGCAACAACCGGCGTCAGGGTCTCCCCAATCTGGGCAAGCGCTGCACTCAGCTGGTCCTGCGCCTCGTTGTACGCCACAAGATCCGCGTTGTTCTCGCGAAACTGGGTGCCCGCCTCACCGAACGCGCCGTTGAGCGCGTCCGTGACGAGTTGTGCGCGTTCCTGCTCGGAGCTGCACGCGGCCAGAGCGGCGCCGAAGGCCTCGCTGGTGCCTGCGCCCGCGGCCACCGCGGCGTTGAACGCCTGCTGCGCCGCGCCGTTGCCCGAGAGCGCCGCAGACCAGGACTCCGCGCTCACGTTCGCGCCGTCGAGCAAATCCGCGAAGGACCCCGTGACGGCTCCCGTCCGAGCCGTCTGCTCGGCGGCGCGCGCCAGCTCGCCGACTGGCAGGCTGTCGCCGAGGACCGCATATACGCCCGTCAGGGCCTGGACGATGCCCGTCGCCTGCCCCGCGTTGCCGCCCGCCAGCCTGAACGCAGCGGAGACCACGTCCGCGCTCACCGAGGCGCTGCCCAGCACGCCCACGGCGGAGCGATACGCCGCGTCCATCTCCCCCGCAGAGGCACCGTTCCTCTGGGCGGCGGCCGCGAGCGCGTCCATGGCCGCCCGGTACTCCCCCGCCCGCTGGACGAGCTGCTCGGAGCCCGTCAACGCGTTTCGAAAGACTTCCGCCACGTTGATCTTCCGAAGCGCTTGCCCCAGAGAATTCGCGGCGCTCGTCGCTCTGGACAGCTCATCTGAGGTTTTATCGACCGAGCTAATATCAAATACAGGTTCTTCCATTGTTCCTCCTTTTCTCTCGATATTCAGAAGCCGCGTATATGCGACGCCTCAAGCATCGAGAAAAGTACGGAGGAGGTGGGATATGGCTATCACCAAATAATTAAAAATGTTTTAGGAAACAAAACAGACGTGGCTAAATCAACGAATTATGCTTTCTATATACACAACGAATATGAACGAAACGATTGACGAATCTCTCACAAATGGTCATCGCACGGAGCCTAATTTGACCGCAACGACGTCTGAAATGTGTAATACGTAAACTGTTTATATACATTTGCGCAGCAAAACTTCAACTCTCCGCTTGCCGCGAACTGAATAGCGCTAATTGTCCGTATAGCCGTATGCTCCCAGTATCTGAGCCCGGTCTGTTCGCTCGACGTTGAAGGCCGTTACAGAGTCAAACGTATGAGCACGATGCTATCCTGGCCACCAATACAACCACTCATTGCAAAAATATGCTGCGCTCGAGCAGCACTCTAAGTCTTTTATAATCTAGCAAAACCAGATCTCGTAGCCCACTGAGGCAGGCGCAGGCGAGTTATATGGAAACAGAAATAAAAACAGCTCCGTTGCAAGCGTGCGACGGAGCTGCAAACTCAAATGCCTAATCCTAATTACAATGGCTTAAAATCGAGAAACTCTTCAATACCTTTGTACTCCATCATAGGGCATTTATTAACTAAAACCTTAAAAAAAGACTCATCGCCACGAGCCTGCGGTCGCCAGTCGTCCCATCTAAACTCGGCACGGGTCGTCTTCTTCGCATCAATACATTTATTCTTTTCATCCTCAAGATATTGCTCGATACCATCGCTGTAAAACAATAAACCAAGTCCATCAGACAAACGCTTCCTGCCAGACATCACTGCGGCAACGCGGCCCTGCTCACCATTTAGGACACTTCCCACAATACCGCGCGCGGTAGCGTTGCTAATCCCCTGAAAAAAAAATCTGGTCGGCGCAGAACGTAAATTACGTGATCGTATGGAACAAGGAACCTGTCTTTAGACAATAAGGAATTCGAAATTATATGCAATCCCTCATCGGCAGCCGAAAGCTGCCACCAGGTATCTATCTTGACACCGTTAATCCCTCCCAAAAGCTGTAATTGGTAAATCGAATGCGGCAATTTTTGTGGCCTCATGCTGCTCCTTTGTTTGAAATTAATAATCCCAATCAATAGCGTTTGAATCCGGCAACTAAACTCGTACCATTTATTTGCTCATACACACTTGAATAGAATACCTCCCCAAACGCTACGCTTGAATCCCCAAAAGAAAGGATTCAGCTATGTCTGGTACCAAATCTTCCGCAATCAAGCACGGAACCCTTACCGGCCATCAACAATTCCATTGTCGCTGTGACCTGTGCAAAGAAGCACGCCGCTCCTACGACCGCAATCGCAAGGAAGAGGACCGCTCCTTGGCGCATCACACAAAGATGGGCCCGTGGAGCGCTCGTGAGCGCAATTATGTCGCAGAAACCATGGATTTGCCCATTCGGACGGTAGCCGACCATCTCAAGCGCCCATGCGCGAACATCTCCGGGATGCGCTACACCATCCGCCTAGAAGCACTTGAGAGTAGCACCGTCGACGGTCCCGAAAACGAAAAGACCCATTGGACAAACGAGGAGCTGCAGGCGCTGCGCATCATGTTCGAGCGCGGTGATTCCGATCACAAAATGGCCCATCTGCTGGGCCGCAGCCTTCGTGCCGTTCAGCTCAAACGGCTGGACCTCGGTCTTAAGAGAACCATTTATTAATAACCCGGTATTCGATTTGGTCATACCGACTTAACCCCTTCTTGCATCCCCCGCCTATCGTAGTAATCGGCAAGAGCGAACAGGCCAAAGGGAGCTCTTGCAAACCATCGCCAAGACAACCGAGAGGAGGTGAGTAGATGTCTTATCAAGGCAAACAGCAGGCAGTGGCAGCTTGGGCTAGAGCATGTCCCGGCGCTGGAGAGAACCTCGTTGAGCGCGTTGTCGATACGGCAGGGACCGTCACGATATATCCCATCGTGTCCGACACCCTCATATCCGACTACATAGACGGCCATGAGCTGCGCTCGTACTCGTTCCAGCTCGCATGTCGCAGCACAGACCCGCAGCGGCAACTGGAAATCTGGGCGGATTGGATTCTAACCCAAACCGAGACCTGCACGTACCCTGCCTGGGTCAACGCGGCCATCGACGACATCCGACCCATATGGAACGCGCCACAGGTCAACGTGACGGAATCCAACGAGCAGGAAACCGTCTGCATTCTTGCGGCAAGCATCGACTACATTCAGTAAAAAGGAGAATAACCATGGCAAACGCCACCATCGCACGTAGCAAGTTCGTACCCCTGATCGACATCACCCGCGGCGCCGAGGCAGGCGTCCACACCTGGAAGCCGATCGACCTCTCCACCGTCTTTGAGCTGGCCTATAATCCGCAGACCGAAACCTATGGTTACATCTGCAACGACACCGACAGCACCGAGATCAAGAGCTATCAGCCGGCCATGGAGCAGGAGATCAAAATCTCGCGCGGCAGCCCCATCTACGACTTTATGCTCGACTTCATGCGCGGCATGCCCACCGGCTCTGCCGCAGAGGTTCCCGTCATGGTCGTGTATCCGGATAAGACCACCGGTGAGGCCACCGATGCAGACCTATGGGAGCACGCCGTCATCTGCCCGGGCACCATCAACACTGTCGATGGCAAGCTGACCTTTACGCTCAACTTCAATGGCGCCCATACGCAGGGAACCGTGACTGGTCTGGGCACTGAGACCATCAAATTCGCCGAGGCGGCAGCATAATGGAGTGCACGCTTGCATCGGGAGCCACCGTCGAGCTTCCGCCCATGACCATGGCGCTCAACGAGATGACCGAGCGAATCGCGGCAAGCCAGGGATCGGAGCACTTTAGAGTCCTGTTTGACTTTATCTCTGCCGTTATCCCTGCAGACTTGCTGGAAGAAGAAGTGGGCGGCACCGCCGTCGCAACCGCAAACCTCATCTCCCTCGAAGTCACCTATACGCGCATCCTCAACGCATACCTGCGCCCCGTTATCGCCGAGCGCATGACGGCCATCAACGAGCAGATGGGCAGCATCAAGCCCGTAGCCGAGGCACTCGGCACCATCAACGCGGCGGCATCCGCCAATGCCGTGAACCGTCAGCACTTCTCGCGCGTACGCTAGCGCGAGGCAACTCCCTCCAAACAAGTAAATAGAATCGCTTTTCATTTCAAGAAATGAAGTCGTGTTACTCCGTGCCCACACGGTGAAGGGACTGCTTTGCATGATTGACCTGAGGCGAAAGGACCTACCTTGCGAGCTATGGTGCGGCGAGGGAGAGGGATGGCTCGCTATACAAACCGACTATCGAGTATGGCTGGAATTTGACCGCTCGCTGCGCGAGAACCATATGGCATCGTATTGCGTCTTTGCCGACGCCGTGCCCGCCGGTACAGACTGGATACCCTCCGCGCTCGAGTTTTTACAGGCAAAAAATGCCACGCCGCATATGGAGGAAGCCACGGACGACGGTTTGCAGACGCCCACACTCGACCCGATACTCGATGGCTCGTACATATACGCGTCCTTCTTGCAGGCATACGGTATCGACCTTTTGCAAACGGATATGCACTGGCATGTGTTCTGCGCGCTCTTGGTATCGTTACCGCAAGAGACCGTGATCTCGCGCATTCGCTCGTACCGTTCTTGGCAAAAAAGCGATAGAAAGCACGAGGACGCTATGCTGGAGCTGCGTCGCATATGGGCATTGCCCACACCAGAAGACTCGGAGACGCTGGCCTGGCAACAGGCGGCCTTCGGCGCACTTTAGACAGCTCTGGAACCAGCCCGGGGTCGGCACTGCCGCCGACCCCGGGCACTCCCATTCCCCGCGTCTGCGCGAAAAGCGCTCCGCCCGGCACGATACCAAACGGAGCGCTTGCAGTTACGGTGATTTGCTGTCACCAGACGGCTAGTCGCGCGTGAGCTTGCGGTGGATACGATGCGGCTGAGCAGCGTCCTCGCCTAGGCGCGCCACGCGATTCTCCTGGTAGGACTCGAAGTTACCCTCAAACCAATACCAGTTGCCGGGATTTTCGTCCGTACCCTCCCAGACCAGGATGTGCGTAGCCACGCGGTCAAGGAACATACGGTCATGGCTGATGACCACCGAGCAGCCCGGGAACTCAAGCAGCGCTGCCTCGAGCGAGGAAAGCGTCTCGACGTCCAGATCGTTGGTGGGCTCGTCGAGCAACAGCAGGTTGCCACCCTGTTTGAGGGTAAGAGCGAGATTCAGGCGATTGCGCTCACCGCCAGAAAGTACGCCGGCACGCTTCTGCTGGTCTTGGCCCTTAAAGCCAAAGCTCGCCACATAGGCGCGGCTGGGAACCTCGGTCTCGCCCACCATCATGCGGTCAAGGCCGTCCGAGACAACCTCCCACAGGCTCTTGTTGGGATCGATGCCCTCGCGGTTCTGGTCAACGTAGGAAATTTTGACCGTCTCGCCAATCTCCAGCTCGCCCGAGGTCAGAGGCTCAAGGCCCACGATGGTCTTGAACAGCGTCGTCTTGCCCACGCCGTTGGGACCGATAACGCCTACGATGCCATTGCGCGGCAGACTAAAGGAAAGGTCGTCGATCAGCACACGGCCATCGAATTCCTTGTGCAGGTGATGCGCCTCGAGGACCTTGGAGCCCAAACGCGGGCCCACGGGAATGCGAATGTCGGTCCAATCGAGCTTTTGGCTCGCACGAGCCTCGGCCTCCATCTCCTCGTATCGGGCAAGACGGGCCTTGTTCTTGGCCTGGCGTGCCTTAGGAGAGGAACGGACCCACTCAAGCTCGGCGTTCATACGCTTGGCGAGCTTGGCGTCACGGTTGCCCTGCGCCTCGATGCGCGCGGCCTTGGTCTCCAGGTAGGTGGAGTAGTTTCCCTTGTAGGGATACAGGTGGCCGCGGTCGACCTCGCAGATCCACTCGGCAACGTTATCCAAGAAGTAACGGTCGTGGGTGACGGCAAGCACGGCACCGGGATAGTTGTGGAGGAAATGCTCGAGCCACAAGATGGACTCGGCGTCCAGATGGTTGGTGGGCTCGTCGAGCAGCAGCAGGTCGGGAGCCTCAAGCAGCAGCTTGCACAGGGCCACACGACGGCGCTCACCACCAGAAAGGACGTTCACGGGCATGTCGGAATCAGGCAGCTGAAGGGCATCCATGGCCTGGCCGAGCTTGGAATCGATGTCCCAGCCGTCGGCGGTGTCGATCTCGTCTTGCAAGGTGGCCATCTCGGCCATGAGCGCATCCATGTCGCACTCGGGGTCGCACATCTCCTCGCCGATCTTGTTAAAGCGATCGACCTTGGCGATCAGATCGCCAAACGCCATGCGCACGTTCTCGATAACGGTCTTATCCTCGTCGAGCGGCGGCTCCTGCTGAAGGATACCCACGGTATAGCCAGGGGTGAGCTTGGCGTCGCCGTTGGAGACCTCCTCGATACCCGCCATGATCTTGAGCAGAGTCGACTTGCCCATGCCGTTGGGG
>OGRN01000276.1_pt1 | contig 51280 bp, 51 predicted proteins | sample 1553401 | NCBI WGS metagenome assembly OGRN01 (sample SAMEA2580096, study PRJEB22360) | human gut metagenome | biome: human gut; feature: human-associated habitat; material: faeces | place: Denmark | collected 2008/2010 | reverse complement strand
ATATTTTTTTCACTGTCTACTTGACGGGGAGCACACCAAAAAAGTGTACGTCCCCTATTGACATCTCCACTCGCCTGAGATATACTTTGAAAGTCAAAATAATTGAAAACCAAATCAATATAGGGGAATACTTATGACAGGAATCATATGTGGGACGGGGTCTTATGTTCCGCCCTATTCAATGGACAACAATGATATTGCGAAGCTGGTAGAGACCAGTGATGAGTGGATCCGGGAGAGGACTGGCGTGGTAAGGCGCCACATTATCGAGGAGGAGACGACAGTGTCGATGGCGGCTGAGGCCGGACGCCGGGCGATTGCAGATGCAGGGCTCCAGCCGGAGGATATCGATCTGATCCTGGTATCGACTATTTCTTCAAATGTGATCCTTCCGTGTGCGGCCTGTGAGGTGCAGAAGATCCTGGGCGCGGATAACGCCACCTGTTTTGATCTGAATGCGGCCTGTACGGGATTTCTGCTGGGATACAATACGGCTGTGGCCTACCTGGCAAGCGGAGTGTACCAGACGGCGCTGGTGATCGGAAGCGAAAGCCTTTCCAATCTGACCAACTGGAGCGACCGGGGCACCTGCATCCTGTTTGGAGACGGAGCCGGAGCTGCGGTGATCCGGGCAGGAGAAGGAAGACATTACCTTCCGGTTACACATTCCAAAGGAAAGAAGGGCGAGGCTCTGACCTGCAAAAACCGGCATGACCACAATGGCCTGACGAAAAAAATGGATTCGATGCATATGACAGATCCGGAATATTCCATGCAGATGGACGGCCAGGCAGTGTTTAAATTTGCAGTAAGAAGCGTGCCGCAGGCAGTGGAAGAAGTGCTGGAGAAAAACCAGGTGGCCCAGGAAGACATTTCCTGCTATGTTCTTCACCAGGCAAATAAACGGATCGTAGAAGCGGTGGCAAAGCGGCTTTCGGAGCCGATTGAAAAATTCCCGATGAACCTTCAGGAATATGGAAATACTTCTTCCGCCAGCATTCCGATCCTTCTGGATGAACTGAAGAGAGAGGGAAAACTTGAAAAAGGCAAGAAGATTGTACTGGCAGGCTTTGGCGCAGGCTTAAGCTGGGGCGCATCCATCCTGGACTGGGAATAAGCTGCAAAGACGCAGTTTATCAATAAAAATGAAAACCAAAGTATGAATGAAAGAGGAGACAAGACCATGTTAGAGAGAATCAAAGAATTAGTAGCTGAGAACTTAGGAGTAGACGCAGAAAGCATTACAGAGGAATCTTCCTTCAAAGAAGACCTGGGAGCAGATTCCCTGGATCTGTTTGAGCTTGTTATGGCTCTGGAAGAAGAATATGACATCGAGATCCCGACAGAGGATCTGGAAAAGATTGCAACTGTAGGCGACGTAATTTCCTATATTGAGTCTCACAAAGAATAATCAGAAACTGGAAAACTTACAAAGAATGAAAAGCGGGGTTTGAAAGATGAAGACAGAAGTAACGAAATTATTAGGAATCGAATATCCAATCATTCAGGGAGGTATGGCCTGGGTGGCAGAATACCATCTGGCAGCAGCTGTATCAGAGGCCGGGGGCCTTGGACTGATCGGCGCAGCCAGCGCACCGGCTGACTGGGTGAGAGATCAGATCCGCGAGGCAAAGAAGCTGACAGATAAGCCATTTGGTGTCAACATTATGCTGATGAGTCCATATGCGGATGAAGTGGCAAAGGTCGTAGCAGAAGAAGGCGTAAAAGTCGTAACGACCGGTGCAGGAAATCCGGAAAAATACATGGCGATGTGGAAGGAAGCTGGCGTAAAGGTGATTCCGGTCGTTGCTTCTGTCGCCCTGGCAAAACGTATGGAGCGCTGCGGAGCTGACGCACTGGTAGCAGAGGGAAGCGAAGCAGGCGGACATATCGGCGAGAATACCACCATGGTACTGGTTCCGCAGGTGGTAGATGCAGTAAACATCCCGGTCATCGCCGCAGGCGGTATCGCAGACGGCCGTGGAATCGCGGCAGCATTTATGCTGGGCGCAAAAGGCGTACAGATGGGAACTCATTTCGTAGTAACAGACGAGTCCCAGGTACACGAAAATTACAAAGAGAGAATTATCAAGGCGAAGGACATTGATTCCCGTGTAACAGGAAGAACCACCGGACATCCGGTCAGAGCCCTCCGCAATGATATGACCAAGAAATACTTAGAATTAGAAAATAACGGTGCAAGCTTCGAGGAACTGGAAAAGCTCACACTTGGCGGATTAAGAAGAGCTGTCGTAGACGGTGATGTAAAGAACGGAAGTGTGATGGCAGGACAGATCGCTGGTATGGTAAAGGAAAGAATGTCCTGTAAGGATCTGATCCAGAAGCTGGTAAAAGAGACAGATGCACTGATCAAAGGGGCAGGTTTTTATGAGTAAGATTGCATTTATCTATCCCGGACAGGGAGCACAGAAAGCAGGCATGGGCGCAGATTTCTATGAAAACTGTGCTTCGGCAAGAGAGCTTTTCGACCAGGCCGGTGAGGCGCTGGGGCTGGATATGAAGGCTCTGTGCTTTGAAGAAAATGATAAGCTTGACCTGACCGAATATACACAGGCAGCGCTGGTGACCACCACGCTTGCCATGACAAGAGTCGTAGAAGAACACGGGATCCATGCGGATATGACGGCAGGCCTAAGCCTGGGAGAATATTCCGCCATCGCTGCAGCGGGCGGAATGGAGGAGCTGGACGCCATCCGACTGGTGAGAAAACGTGGAATCCTGATGCAGAATACTGTTCCGGCAGGAGAAGGCGCTATGTGTGCAGTTATGGCCATGGATGCGGCAAAGATCGAGGAGGTCATTGAGCCCATTGATGGAGTCACCATTGCCAACTATAACTGCCCGGGACAGATCGTGATTACCGGAAAGACAGAGGCTGTAGAAGAGGCGGCCGAAGCTCTGAAGGAAGCGGGTGCAAAAAGAACGGTGATGCTCAACGTCAGCGGCCCTTTCCATTCACCGATGCTGGCCCCGGCAGGGGAAGAACTGATGAAGGAGCTTGAGACGACCACCTTAAGCGAACTGAAGATTCCATATGTGACAAATGTGACAACAGAGATTATTTCAGATATCAGCCGTACCAAGGAGCTTTTAAAAGAACAGGTAAGTTCACCGGTGCGCTGGATGCAGAGCATGGAAGTAATGATCGCAGACGGTGTGGATACCTTCATCGAGATCGGCCCGGGAAGGACTCTGGCCGGATTTATGAAGAAGATCAACAGAGAAGTAAAGGTTTATAATATAGCAGCTCTTTCCGATATCGAGAAGGTGGCTGCGGAAATGGAGGCCTCATGTTAACAGGAAAAGTAGCGCTGGTGACCGGCGCATCCAGAGGAATCGGAAAAGCCATCGCATGTAAGCTGGCAAAAGAAGGAGCAAAAGTAATCATCAACTACAATGGCTCCAAAGAAAAGGCTGAAGCAGTAAAAAGCCAGATCGAGGCAGAAGGCGGCCAGGCAGAGGTTTATCAGTGCGACGTCTCCGACTATGCGGCCTGTGAAGCATTGATCCAGACCGTTATCAAGGAGCACGGAAGCCTGGACATTCTGGTGAACAATGCCGGGATCACCAGGGACGGCCTGTTGATGAAGATGTCGGAGGAGGATTTTGACCGCGTGCTGGACACCAATCTGAAGGGAACATTCAACACCATCCGCTTTGCCTCCAGACAGATGCTGAAGCAAAGAAGCGGACGGATCATCAACATGTCTTCCGTTGTGGGTGTCAGCGGAAATGCAGGGCAGGCCAATTACGCAGCCTCCAAGGCAGGTGTGATCGGCCTTACAAAAGCAACAGCAAGAGAACTGGCCTCCCGTGGAATCACGGTCAATGCCATTGCGCCGGGATTCATCGAGACAGATATGACAGAAGTACTTTCAGATAAGGTAAAAGAAGCCTCCGAGGCACAGATTCCGTTAGGACACTTCGGAAAACCAGAGGATGTGGCAAATGCCGCGGCATTCCTTGCATCCGAAGAAGCCGCATACATCACCGGCCAGGTCCTGCATGTAGACGGAGGCATGGTCATGTAATGAGGCCTGTGGCAGGTCAATTTGAAACTCTAGATTGATGAAAGGATAGTTTCTATGAAAAGAAGAGTGGTAGTGACAGGACTTGGAGCTGTGACTCCCATCGGCAATACGGTGGATGAGTTCTGGAGCAGTATCAGGGAAGGAAAGGTCGGAATCGGAGAGATCACCAAATTCGATACGACAGACTATAAAGTAAAGATTGCCGCAGAAGTCAAAGGATTTGTGGCAAAGGAACGAATGGATTTCAAAGCCTCCAGGCGTATGGAGCCCTTTTCACAGTATGCTGTGGCAGCGGCAAAGGAGGCCTACGAAGACGCAGGGCTTGACATTTCCAAAGAAGATCCGTACCGTGCAGGCGTGATCATCGGTTCGGGAATCGGAAGCCTTCAGGAAGTAGAGAAAGAATATGAGAAGATTCAGACCAAAGGACCGTCCAAAGTAAATCCTCTGATGGTGCCTCTGATGATCTCCAACATGGCGGCAGGAAATGTATCTATCCAGCTTGGTTTTAAGGGAAAATGTACCAATGTTGTGACTGCCTGTGCGACGGGAACCAACTGTATCGGTGATGCTTTAAGAGCAATCCAGTATGGAGATGCGGACATTATTGCGGCCGGTGGAACGGAAAGCTGTATCTGCCCGACAGGTGTGGCAGGCTTTACCAGCCTGACAGCCCTTTCTACGTCCACAGATCCTATGCGTGCGTCTATCCCGTTTGACAAAGACAGGAACGGCTTTGTCCTGGGCGAGGGAGCCGGCGTGGTGATCCTGGAAGAGCTGGAGCATGCAAAGGCAAGAGGAGCAAAGATTTACGCAGAGCTTGTAGGATACGGTGCGACCGGAGATGCTTATCATATCACTTCTCCGGTGGAAGACGGAAGCGGCGCGGCCAAGGCCATGGAGCTTGCCATGAAAGAGGGCGGCATCGAACCTTCGCAGGTAGATTATATCAACGCACACGGAACCAGCACACATCACAACGACCTGTTTGAGACCAGAGCTATCAAACTGGCTCTTGGCGATGCAGCAAAAAATGTGGTCATCAATTCGACCAAGTCTATGATCGGCCATCTTCTTGGAGCAGCCGGCGGCGTAGAATTCATCACCTGTGTCAAGACGATTCAGGACGGATTTATTCACCAGACCATGGGCACGAAGGAGACCGATGAGGAGTGCGACCTTAATTATGCGGTCGGTGCACCGGTGGAAAAGGATGTGAACTATGTGCTGACCAACTCCCTGGGATTTGGCGGACATAATGCCACACTGCTGCTGAAGAAATATGAAGGGTAGAAAGGATCTGAAAGCTATGGAATTTGAAAATCTGATTACGTTGATCAATGCCGTTTCAGATTCAACTCTGACCGGATTGAAATATGAAGAAAACGGTGTAAAAATACAGCTGACGAAAAAAGAGGGAAAGGTGAAGGTGATTGCAGCTCCTGCAGCGGCACCGGCAGCTCTGCCGGTACCGGCGGCAGCCATCCAGCCGGCCGCAGTCGCACCGGCAGCCGTTCAGCCAGAAGCGTCCGCAGACGAAGCGGCTGATAAGCCGGGAAATATTGTGAAATCTCCGTTGGTGGGAACCTTTTACGCAGCCCCGGCAGAGGACGCAGATCCTTTTGTGGCTGTGGGAGATACGGTAAAAAAAGGCCAGACGCTGGCAATTGTAGAGGCTATGAAGCTGATGAACGAGATTGAAAGTGATTTTGATGGAAAAATCGCGGAAGTTCTGGTGGAAAACGGACAGCCGGTAGAATACGGACAGCCGTTGTTCCGCATTGTCTAGGAGGAAGCTATGAATCATTTGGATATCAATCAGATCAAAGAAATCATCCCTCACCGCCATCCGTTCCTGCTTATTGACTATATCGAAGATTATGAGCCGGGACAGTATGCGGTCGGGTATAAATGTGTGTCTTACCGGGAAGAGTTTTTTGCCGGACATTTTCCACAGGAGCCGGTAATGCCAGGCGTCCTGACAGTGGAAGCACTGGCCCAGGTAGGCGCGGTGGCAATTTTGAGCGTAGAAGAAAACCGTGGCAAGATCGCATATTTCGGCGGTATTAATAAATGTAAGTTTAAAGGAAAGATCGTACCGGGTGATAAAGTGCGCCTGGAGACAAAGATTATCAAGCAGAAAGGCCCTGTGGGTGTGGGCGAGGCGATCGCAAGCGTAGACGGAAAGACAGTGGTCAGCGCAGAACTGACCTTTATGATCGGGTAGGTGAACAGGAATGATTAAGAAAGTATTGATCGCGAACCGCGGCGAGATCGCGGTCCGTATCATCCGGGCATGCCGGGAGATGGGGATTGAGACTGTAGCCGTTTATTCAGAGGCGGATAAGGAAGCACTCCACACCAAGCTTGCAGATGAGGCCATCTGTATCGGACCGGCGCCGTCTTCTGAGAGCTATCTGAGTATGGACCGTATCATCAGCGCCACGATCGTAAGCGGAGCAGACGCGATCCATCCGGGGTTTGGTTTTTTATCAGAAAACAGTAAATTTGCAGAGCTGTGTGAGCAGTGTAATATTACTTTTATCGGGCCAAATTCTAAGGTCATTGCCAGCCTGGGAAACAAGCAGGAGGCAAGAAATACCATGATCGCAGCCGGTGTTCCGGTTATTCCGGGAAGTAAAGACCCTATCTATGATGCCGAGACGGGAGCTAAAGTGGCTGCCGAGATCGGATATCCGGTCATCATCAAGGCAGCCCTTGGCGGAGGCGGAAAAGGCATGCGGGTAGCAGAAACGCCAGAGGAGTTTGCAAAAAGCTTCCAGACCGCCCAGAAGGAAAGCCAGATGGCTTTTGGCGACAATACCATGTACATTGAACATTTTGTGCAGCGTCCAAGGCATATAGAATTTCAGATTCTTGCGGATAAATATGGCAACGTGATCCATCTGGGAGAACGGGACTGCTCAGTCCAGAGAAATCATCAGAAAATGATCGAAGAATCTCCGTCTCCTGCCCTTGATGAAGAACTGCGGCAGAAAATGGGAGAGGCGGCCGTCAAAGCGGCAAAGGCATCCCATTATGAAAATGCAGGAACCATTGAATTTCTGCTGGAGAAAAATGGAAACTTCTATTTTATGGAGATGAATACCAGGATCCAGGTAGAACATCCGGTGACAGAGTGGGTGACTGGCATCGACCTGGTGAAGGAGCAGATTCGGATCGCATCCGGAGAGAAACTTTCCTATACCCAGGAAGACGTACACCTGTCCGGCCATGCCATCGAGTGCCGTATCAACGCAGAGAATCCAGAGAAAGGTTTTCGTCCCTCCCCTGGAACCATCACAGACATGTATCTGCCGGGCGGCAAGGGGATCCGTATTGATTCTGCTATCTACAGCGGCTATACGATCCCGCCTTACTATGATTCCATGGTGGCGAAACTGATCGTATGGGCTAAGAACCGCAAGGAGGCCATCCGGAAAATGCAGAGCGCTCTGGGAGAGGTGATCATCGAAGGCATTGATACCAACGTAGATTACCAGTATGAGATCCTGAATCATCCGGATTACCGCTCTGGAAATATTGATATTGAGTTTATTGAAAGATTATAGATTGAAGGATAGAAGGTGAAGTCCTATGAAGCTAGACAATATGTTTAAAAAGACCAGATTATCATCTGCCAGAAAATCATATATCGCGCTGAACCATTCCCATCCGGAGGTGCCGGAGGGACTGCTGCGCAAGTGCAACAAGTGCGGCGGCGCCATCATCGCCGAGGATGTCAAAAAGGGATACTATATCTGTCCGAAATGCGGCGGATATTTCCGTGTCCATGCCTACCGCCGGATTGAAATGGTAGGGGACGAAGGAACCTTTGAGGAATGGGATAAAGGGCTGACCACCAGGAATCCTCTGCATTATAAGGGATATGAAGAAAAGATTGCCCATCTTCAGGAGAAAACAGGTCTGAAAGAGGCCGTCGTTACTGGAAAAGTCAAGATCCAGGGACAGGAAACGGTGATCGGCGTCTGTGACGGACGTTTCATGATGGCCAGTATGGGAGAGGTGGTCGGAGAAAAGATTACCCGTGCCATTGAGCGTGCCACCGAAGAGAGGCTGCCGGTTATTCTGTTTACCTGCTCCGGAGGAGCCAGAATGCAGGAAGGGATTGTCTCTCTGATGCAGATGGCAAAGACTTCGGCGGCATTAAAACGCCATAGTGATGCAGGGCTTCTCTATGTGACGGTGCTGACTGATCCGACGACCGGAGGCGTGACCGCAAGCTTTGCCATGCTGGGAGATATCATCCTGGCAGAGCCGGGAGCTCTGATTGGTTTTGCAGGGCCCAGAGTCATTGAACAGACCATCGGGCAGAAATTGCCAAAAGGGTTCCAGAGGGCAGAGTTCCTGGTGGAACATGGTTTTGTAGACGCCATTGTGGAACGTCCCAAGCTTCGGGAAACCTTGGGTGAAATTCTGAGGATGCACAGCCGGGAAGGAAGTGCCATAAGGGAAATGGAAGACGCAGAAGGTACCTGCGAGAGTCCTGAGGGTCTTCACCTCCATAACCAGGTGGCGGACGCCTGGGACCGGGTACAGATCTCAAGAATGAAGGACCGGCCGGTGGGAAGCGACTATATCCATGCGTTATTTACGGATTTCATGGAACTTCACGGAGACCGTTATTATAAAGATGACCGGGCCATCATCGGCGGAATCGCATATTTTCATGGGATGCCGGTGACGGTGATCGCTCAGGAAAAAGGAACCAACACCAAGGAAAACATTGAGCATAACTTTGGAATGCCTTCTCCGGACGGATACCGGAAAGCGCTTCGCTTGATGAAGCAGGCAGAAAAATTTGGCCGTCCGGTCATCTGTTTTGTAGATACGCCGGGAGCGTTCTGCGGACTGGAAGCGGAAGAAAGAGGACAGGGCGAGGCGATTGCCAGAAATCTTTATGAGATGTCCGGACTTAAGGTGCCGGTTCTGTCTGTCGTCATCGGAGAAGGAGGCAGCGGCGGCGCCCTTGCCATGGCTGTGGCCGACGAGGTCTGGATGCTGGAAAACTCTATTTACTCCATTCTGTCTCCGGAAGGCTTTGCCAGCATTCTCTGGAAGGACAGCAGTAAAGCCAAAGAGGCTGCAGGAGTGATGAAGCTGACGGCAGGAGACCTGTATGAGCTTGGTATTGTGGAGCATGTGTTCCTGGAGCCGGGACATTATACGGTGCAGAATCTGAAAGAAGTCACCAGAGAAATGGATGAAAAGATCCGCGGATTTATCACGCATTACGGAAAAATGTCTGCGGATGAACTGACGGAACACAGGTATCAGAGATTCCGCCGGATGTAATCAGCCGGGGAGGATAGGAGATAGATTCATGGATAGAAAACCATTGAAGATAGGAAACATAGAGGCAAAGGTTCCGGTTATTCAGGGCGGCATGGGGGTTGGCATCAGCCTTGGCGGCCTGGCCGGGGCAGTTGCAAAGGAGGGCGGCATAGGGATTATCTCTGCCGCCCAGATTGGTTTCCGGGATCCGGATTTTGACCGGGATCCCAAGGCGGCAAACCTAAGGGCTGTCAGAACGGAGTATGAGAAGGCAAGGGCCATTTCCCCGGACGGTATCATTGGATTTAATCTGATGGTAGCGATGCGCGGATATGAGGATTATGTAAAAGCCGTTATCGACGCCGGCGCTGATCTGATCATTTCCGGGGCAGGACTTCCGACAGATCTGCCTAAATTTGCGGAGGGATCGGATATCAAGCTTGCGCCCATTGTGTCTACCGCCAAATCTGCGTCAGTGATCCTTAAGTACTGGGACCGGAAATATAAAAGGATCCCGGATCTTCTGGTCATTGAAGGACCGAAGGCCGGCGGACATCTGGGGTTTCATCTGGAGGAACTGAAAACCTATCAGGGACAGGCGGATGATTCCTATGATGAAGAAGTAAAACAGATCCTTGGCCTGGTTAAAAAGTATGAAGAGCGTTATGGAAAACAGATTCCCACGGCGTTGGCCGGCGGGATCTGTGACAGAGAACAGGCAGATCATGCATTTTCCCTGGGGGTAGATGCTGTTCAGGTGGCGACCAGATTTGTCACAACAGAGGAATGTGATGCAGATATCCGCTATAAAGAAGCATACATTCAGGCAGATGAGAAGGATATTATGATCGTGAAAAGTCCGGTGGGAATGCCGGGGCGGGCGATCCGGAATACATTTATCGAACGGGTCATGGCAGGGGAAAAGATCCCTCACTCCCCTTGCCATGGTTGTCTTCACAAATGTAATCCTGCGGAAATCCCGTATTGTATCACCGATGCCCTGATCCATGCGGCAAAGGGAGAGCTGGACGAGGCGCTTTTGTTCTGCGGTGCCTGTGCGTACCGGGCAAAGCGGATCGAGACGGTAAAGGAAGTTATTGACTCTCTGGTATAGAGAGTTGGTTTACAGAGAGTTGATTTACGACGGATGAGAAGCGTATAATGGAAGCAAAGATGAAAGAGGCAATAGAAGATGAAAAATGCGTATGAATTGATCAACCATACTCTGGTGAAGCTGATCAATGAGATCTGGGAGCTGGAGGAAAAGGCGATCATTACAGAGGAGTTTAAAGACCTTTCCAATAATGATATGCATGTGATCGAGGCCATCGGTCTGGGAGAAGGAAACAATATGTCCTCCATTGCAAAGAAACTGAATATTACGATGGGCTCTCTTACTACTGCCATGAATAGTCTGGTCAACAAAAAATATGTAGAGCGCAGGAGAAGCGAAGAAGACCGCAGAGTCGTGTTTGTAAAGCTGACAAAGAAGGGGGTAAAAGCCTACCATCATCACGAGGATTATCACCGGCAGATGACCCAGGCGATCCTGGATAAGCTGGATGAAGACGAGCTGCCGGTTCTGTTAAAGACGCTGGATGCGCTGGAAGAATTCTTCACCGGATACAGCCAGAAGGAGGGATAAGGATGTATGAGGAAGAAATCAAGAAGCTAAGAAAAATCGTTGACGACAGTAAAAACATCGTGTTTTTCGGAGGAGCAGGCGTCTCCACAGAGAGCGGGATCCCGGATTTTCGAAGTGAAGACGGTCTGTACCGGCAGAAATACCGTTATCCTCCGGAACAGATCATCAGCCATACATTTTTTGTACAGCACCCAGAAGAGTTTTTTGAATTTTACCGGGATAAGATGATGATCCTGGATGCCAGCCCCAATAAGGCACACAAGAAACTGGCGCAGCTGGAGCAGGAGGGGAAACTGACTGCTGTTATTACCCAGAACATCGACGGATTGCACCAGGCGGCAGGGAGCAGAAATGTGCTGGAGCTTCACGGCAGTATCCACCGTAATTATTGTCAGAAATGTGGAAAATTTTATGACGCATCCTATGTAAAAAATACAAAAGGCGTTCCGCATTGTGAATGCGGCGGCATCATTAAACCAGATGTGGTCCTCTACGAAGAAGGGCTGGATTCAGATGTGATCCGGAAAAGCGTGCAGGCCATTGCTGCTGCGGATACTCTGATCATCGGTGGGACTTCCCTGGTAGTCTATCCGGCCGCCAGCTTTATCGATTACTTTCGCGGCCGCCATCTGGTGGTTATCAATAAAAGCGCCACCGCAAAAGAAGTCGGAGCAGAGCTGACCATCGCCGCACCGATCGGAGAAGTACTGGGAGCAGTGTAGTGAACGGGCAGTGAACGGGGACGTACACTTTTTGCAAAAGTGTACGTCCCCGTTTGTAGTTGTCGGTGTCCCCAAGCGCGCTTTGCCCTGTCCCCATCTGCATTTTCCGCTGCCATGGAAACTAATGTGACTTTATCACGGATAAAAACAGAAGGTTTGCTATAATATAATCATCACATAATCGTTGATAGATAAGGTATTTTATAAATCGTAATTTAGGAGGGAACAGGTAATGAAGTTATTTTCAAAAGCACCAGAGAAATTAATTCAGGAGTATATTGAAGAGGCAAAGAAAAGAGAGGGAAGTATTATTCTGGATGTGCGGACTCCTGAAGAGTATGCAGACGGGCATGTGGAAGGAAGCATTAATCTTCCGCTGCATGAGATGAAGAAGATTGGGACGGTGATTCCGGATCAGTCGGCACCTGTTTATGTGTACTGCCTCAGTGGGGCAAGGAGCCGGCGCTCGGCAGCGCTCATGAGCCATATGGGCTATACAGATGTAACCGATATGGGCGGCCTTATGGAACAGGAGGTACCGCTGGTCAAATAGGCCGCCCCGGCTATTCTTTAATCTTCGAAGGGGCGGATCCGGTAGGTTACGCCAAGATTCTGGCAGATCTGGCGGCACTGTTCCTCCTCTTCGGAAGTGAGTGTAGTGGAAACCGTGGTCAGAACCACATTTGGCACGTATTTTTTGCTGCTTTTTGCAAATTCCAGCATGGCATCATGTGATGCTTCCCCGAATTTTGGCCGGACAATCTGAAGATATTTCTCCGGGTCCGGTGTATTCAGACTGATGGACAGGGTGTCGATCAGCCCTTCAAAGGATGGGGTGATGTCCCGGCCGTGGATCAGATTTCCCAGACCGTTGGTGTTGATCCGGACAGGTTTCTGATAATGGTCTTTGACAAAACGGGCTGTTTTCAGCAGGACGTCTAATGCTTCTGTGGGTTCGCCAAATCCGCAGAAGACGACTTCCTTATATCTGTCCATATCAAATTTTTCAAATTCCTCCGTGACTTCCTCGAAGGAGGGCTCATGCTCAAGCCACAGAGAATCCGAGGTCCCCATGTCCTGACGGTTCTGCCGCAGACAGAAGGTGCAGGAACAGGGACAGCGGTTTGTCAGATTCACATAAAGATTGTCGTGTAGTTCATATAAAATCGTCATTGCTGTATGTTTCATCGGAAAGACTCCCTTCTTTTCCTTATCATACAGCTCTTCTGGCTTTCTTCAAATATCCAGTTTCGAACTTATAGAGCATACCAGTTGGCACCTGCCATAAACGAAACTATCGATGGAAAATCTGAATACTGCGCTCTAATATTCCTTTCATATAGGCAATGGCCGTACCGTAATTGGTGATAGGGATTCCGGCATCCTGGGCACAGCGGATCCGATATTTCATTTCTCTTTCATTTAACATACAGCCGCCGCAGTGGATGAGCATCCGGAAGCGGTCGAGCCGGGCCGGGAATTCTGTTCCACTGGTAAACTCAAAATTCAGCTGTTTACCAGTGTGTTCCCGAATCCATCGGGGCAGCTTGACAGTGCCGATGTCGTCACACTGACGATGGTGGGTACAGCCCTCTGAAATCAGTACCGTGTCGCCGTCTGCAAGCTCATCCACTGTACGTGCGCCGTTTACAAGGATGTCGAGATTCCCTTTATAACGTGCAAACAGGATGGAAAAAGAGGTCAGTGGGATATCGTCTGGTGTGTCAGCGGAAACTTTGGCAAACACCTGGCTGTCTGTGATGACAAGAGACGGCTTGCGTCCCAGCGTCTGCAGCACATGCTTCAGATCATTTTCCTTGACGACCACAGAGACTGCGTCAGAGTCCAGAATGTCACGGATGGTCTGTTGCTGAGGGAGGATCAGGCGGCCTTTTGGCGCAGCTTTGTCGATGGGAACCACGAGGACTACAAAGTCGGAAGGATGGATTAGATCACCGACAATGGGCCGGGCAGGTTCTTCTTCTGGCGTCAGTGATGCGATGCGCTCTTTGAACTGGTAAATATTTGCATCCATACTGTCAGAGACCGAAGCACTGACCCAAAGAGTAGAAGAAGGATCCACCTGATAATCCGTTTCCATCTTTGAAATTACAGAATCCTTTTCCTGAACAAGATCAGCCTTGTTTAATGCAATGAGATAGGGAATCTCCTTGGCCCGGATTCGTTCCAGGATCCGGGCATCTTCCTGTGTCATGCCGATTGTTCCGTCAATCACCAGAACTGCAATATCCGTCTTGTTCAGCATCTGATAGGCCTTCTGGATCCGGAGCGTCCCCAATTCCCCCTCATCATCCAGGCCAGGCGTGTCGATGACGACGACAGGCCCCAGTGGAAGCAGTTCCATTGACTTCAAAACCGGGTCCGTAGTCGTACCCTTCACATCCGAGACAATCGCAAGACTCTGGCCGGTCATGGCATTGATCAGGCTCGACTTCCCCGCATTACGCTTTCCGAAAATACCAATATGAGTCCGCTCAGAAGAAGGCGTAGAATTTAAGCTCATGTAAAGAACCTCCTTGTGGATAAAATGTTGATAGTGTGGATAACTTTTGATTGGGGACGGGGGATTTCCGGAAATCCCCCGTCCCCAATCAATTAAAAGCGAAAGTCTCTTCTATTGTTTTCGCGGATAAGTCGTAAGTTTTCCACAACGACTGCCCGTGCTTTTTCGTTTGGCACGTTCAGGACTTCTTTGTCGATCAGCTTATCGCCGATAGCTTTGGTCTCGGGTGAGGCGTAGTCCATCAGGTATTCTTCCAGGGTCATCAGGGCGTTGGGATGGCAGCAGTTCTGGATCTGGCCGCTCTTGCACAGGGACATGAAACGGTCGCCGGTGCGTCCTTCCCGGTAGCATGCGGTGCAAAAACTAGGGATATAGTTCATTTCCATGAGCCAGCGTACGACTTCATCCAGGGTACGGGTGTCGATGACGTCAAACTGTTCGGAGCATTCATCTTCCGGCTCCGGCTCACAGTAACCGCCTACGCTTGTGCGGGAGCCGCCGCTGATCTGTGAGATACCCAGGTGAAGGGCGCGCTCGCGGACTTTCTGATTTTCTCTTGTAGAAATGATCATGCCGGTATAGGGGACAGCAATCCGGATACAGGCAATAATCTTGGTAAAGGTATCGTCGTCGATGCCGTTCTTGAATTCGCTGGCATCAATATCGTCGGCGTCCCTGAGCCTTGGCACGCTGATGGTATGAGGGCCGACTCCGAAAGCAGCCTCCAGATGCTCGGCGTGCATCAGAAGTCCGGCAAACTCATAGCGGTATTTGTCCAGCCCGAACAGAACGCCTAAGCCGACATCATCGATGCCGCCTTCCATTGCCCGGTCCATTGCCTCGGTGTGGTAATCATAGTTGTGCTTCGGACCGGTAGGATGAAGCTCCAGATAGCTTTCTTTATGATAGGTTTCCTGGAACAGGATATAAGTTCCGATGCCGGCTTCCTTCAGAAGACGATAATCATCCACGGTGGTGGCGGCGATATTGATATTTACCCGGCGGATCGCGCCGTTCTTATGCTTGATGCTGTAAATCGTGTTGATACAGTCCAGATAATAATCCATGGTGTTGTGGACCGGATCCTCGCCGGCTTCCAGTGCCAGCCGCTTATGTCCCATATCCTGCAGCGCGATGACCTCCCGGCGGATTTCTTCCTGGGTCAGTTTCTTCCGGGCGATATGCTTATTTTTCAGATGATACGGACAGTAGGTACAGCCGTTGATACAGTAGTTAGAAAGGTACAGCGGCGCAAATAAAACAATACGATTTCCGTAGAAATCTTTCTTGATCTGCTCTGCCAGCTTAAAAATTTTCTGATTCATTTCTTCATCCTGACAGGCCAGAAGGACCGAAGCTTCGCGGTGAGAAAGGCCTTTGCGCAGCGCGGCCTTTTCAATGAGTGACTCGATCAGCGGCAGATTGTCTTTGTTTTCATCCGCATAGGCCAGTGTTTCCATAATTTCCTCATGATTAATAAAATCATCAGCGTGTTTTGAATTTACATCGTACATGATACAAATCCTCCTTTATTAAAAAAATTTATTTTTCAAAATCTACATCTTAGAGTCGCCCCGGTCTGTCACAATCCGGTAACCGATGGAGCGCATTCTCTCCTCCAGTTCCTGCCTTGCTTCCGCGGCCTCGGTGCCGGTACACAACTTGTTGTCGTAGAGAGAATAGTTTTCACGGACATCAGCAGGGGAGAGATTCGGCATGATCACATTTGCACCGGCCAGAATCCCCAGTTCCCTCCCGTCAGGGGCGATGGTCCCAAGAGCGGTAGTGGCAGGCAGCAGAACCTTTGGCAGTAGAAGGCGGATCAGCCCCAGCAGGAAAATCGTCAGTTCCAGAGTACCGGCTGTTTCCCCGGCAAAAGGAGTATCGTGGTGGGGGATAAACGGTCCGATTCCCACCATGTGAGGCTGTAGTTTTTCCAGAAACAGCAGATCTTCGGCCAGATACTCTGCAGTCTGCCCGGGAGATCCTACCATAAATCCGGCGCCCACCTGATATCCGATTTCTTTCAGCGTCCACAGAGCGTTCTGACGGTTTTCGGCGGTCAGGACAGCAGGGTGGAGCATGGAATAGTGATGGCTGTTAAATGTCTCATGGCGCAGCAGATAACGGTCAGCCCCTGCATCAAAAAGTGCCTGGTAGCTTTCACGGGAACGCTCGCCGATGGACAGTGTCACGGCGCAGTCCGGGAACTCTTTTTTTATGGCACGGACAATGCAGATCATCCGTTCGTCGGTAAACCAGCCATCCTCTCCGCCTTGCAGGACAAAGGTCCGAAAGCCAAGTCTATAGCCGGCCTGGCAGCAGCCGAGGGTCTGATCCTTGGTGAGGCGGTAACGCTCTGCATTGGAATTGCTTTTACGGATTCCGCAGTAATAGCAGTCATTTTTACAGTAGTTTGTAAATTCGATCAGTCCCCGTATATAAACGTCGTGACCATAATAATGATGCCGTACCTTCCGTGCCTTTGAAAAAACGAATGCAGCGAGAGCGTCTGTACGTCCCTGTATCAGAGCAATCCATTCATCCTTTTCAAGGTGATGCCTGGTATGCAGCTTTTGTATCAGATGTTCTAAGTCGTTCATAGACTGCCTCCTGAAACACAAAGGACCCGGTGCGTGAAAGCACCAGGTCCAAAAGAAAGCTACACCCGTATGATAAGACGGACAACAGCCTGAAATCATGATGAATCTATGCGCCTTCTCACGCAGGTATGACCCTTTGTGGTTAGTACGTTACCGAACAAATTATATCATAAGAATGAGTCTTCTACAATCTAAGATTATTCTTTCACAATGTACGGTTTAGCCTCTAAGTGAAGCGATCAGCCGTTTTGGTTTCAACAGAAGATCCAGCCCTTCGTTGATCGTGGTGACGCATACATCGGCATCGGAAATCAGCCGTCCGTGAGCACCTTCCGGTCCGATGACAGCAATAGACAAAGCAGCGTCCCGGCACATCAGTACATCATTTCGTCCATTCCCTATGGCAGCACAGGAACTCTCGTCAAGTTTTCGTAAGATCCGGTGCTTTTCCTGCATGGCGGATCCTTCCGGAAATGTGTGCAGTGTAACAGGAAGTCCGGCGCACATATTGGCAGCATTTCCGTGGGTGTCAGCAGTCAGAACATAGATGGTCATATCACGGGAAAGAAGCCGGAGACGTTCCTTGACCTCGTCAGGGATCACTCCATCAATGGCAATAGTCCCATTATAATCCAGAAGCAGATTTTGCAAATGCAACGTCCGATATCCGGGAATTTCAATTGTAAGCATATGTCTTTTCTCATCCTTTCCATTCCTTTTTCATCATCACTTTAGCATAATCCCTGGATTCCGGCAAGCGAACTGTGCTATGATAGGACACAGAGTAAACAGAAGAGGATGGTGAAGACAGATGGAAATGGAACGGGTAACCCATACGTTTGCGCCGATTTATGATGAAAATTCCAGGGTGTTGATGCTGGGAACCATGCCCTCCCCGAAATCCAGGGAAGTGGGGTTTTACTACGGACACCCGCGCAACCGCTTCTGGAAAGTCCTGTCCGATATCTGCAGCGAAGAATATCCAGGTTCAACAGAAGAAAAAATTGCATTTGCACTTCGAAATCACATTGCCGTGTGGGATGTGCTGTCTGGTTGTGAAATCCGCGGCGCAGAGGACAACAGCATCCGTAATCCGGTGCCTAACGACATGGGAATCATTCTTGACCATGCAGATATCCGTGCGGTTTTTGCCACCGGAACCAAGGCGGCCACGCTTTATCAGAAGTACTGCTATCCCAGGACCGGCATCAGGATTCATCGGCTGCCTTCGACCAGCCCGGCAAACTGCCGGATGTCATATGAAGAACTGAAACAAGCGTATGCCGGGATTCTTCCATATATAAAGTAAATGGTATGTTTCCGAAATTGATTACAGCAGGGAGGAAGAAGATGACAAAAGAAGAAAAAACAGACTGGCTGATCCGATATCTGGTAAAAGAAAATCCAGGCTATGCGGTGATAAAAGAACCAGTAAATCCAGAGGAGAAAAGGCGGCTTTTGCGCAGCCTGATGAATGTACGCTGGCCTGGCGAAGCCTCTCGGGAATATTATGAGGTCCAGGATGCGCTGCTAAAAGAAGAGGCTGAAGAAAAAGGAATTGTAGACGTGAAGGGACTTCCTTCGGTAGCAGAACAGTTTCCGGACACAGATCTTCGCAACGCGGACCGCATTTATCTCTGGCAGGGGGATATTACAAGGCTTCAGGCAGACGCCATTGTCAATGCGGCAAACAGCCAGCTTTTGGGCTGCTTCGTACCCTGCCACGGCTGTATCGACAACGCCATTCATTCGGCGGCAGGTATCCAGCTTCGAAATGAATGCGCAGAACTGATGGAGGCACAGGGACACGATGAACCTACAGGAAAGGCAAAACTCACCAGAGGCTATAACCTGCCTGCAAAATACGTGATTCACACCGTCGGCCCTGTAGTAGGAATCACCGTCACCGACCGCCAGAAAGAAGAACTCCGGCAATGCTACTTAAGCTGCCTCAGACTGGCAGAAAAACATCAGCTGGAATCCATTGCCTTCTGCTGCATCTCCACCGGAGAATTCCATTTCCCCAATAAACTGGCAGCCCAGATCGCTGTGGAAACTGTGGATAAGTACCTGGTAAAATCGGGGATAAAACAAGTAGTTTTCAACGTATTTAAAGATGAAGACTATCATTTATATAAAAACCTTTCATTGGGGACGGGGGATTTCTGAAAATCCCCCGTCCCCAATGAAAGGTAACGAAAGGAATGTGGATAATTTGTGGATAATCTTATTTTTAGTTTAAATGCGACGATACCGGTGTTTCTTTTGATGGTGCTGGGGCTTGTTTTCCGCCGGATCGGCTGGATTGATGATGGGTTTGCTTCGAAGCTTAACAAGTTTGTGTTCCGGGTGCCGCTGCCTTTGCTGGTGTTCCAGGATCTGGCGACGGTGGATTTTTCGCAGATCTGGAATGTGAAGTTTGTGCTGTTCTGTTTTGTGGCGACGCTTCTGTCTATTACGCTTTCTGCCGGAATTGCGATGCTGTGGAAGGATAAGTCCATCCGGGGAGAGTTTATCCAGGCGTCGTACCGCAGCAGCGCTGCCCTTCTCGGAATCGCGTTTATCCAGAATATTTACGGGACGGCAGGGATGGGGCCGTTGATGATCATCGGCAGTGTCCCACTTTACAATATGATGGCGGTGGTGGTGCTGTCGCTGTTCCGGCCGGGACAGAAGGGCCTTGACAAAGAAGTGGTAAAAAGAACAATGACCGGAATTGTGACCAATCCGATCATTCTTGGAATCGTGGCCGGCCTTTTGTGGTCGGCACTAAAGCTTCCCCTTTCCGGAATCCCTGGAAAGACGATCGCAAATGTGGCGGAGATGGCGACGCCGCTGGGACTGATGGCCATGGGTGCATCCTTTGACTTAAAAAAAGCAGTTCAGAAGGGCCGCCCGGCAATCGTAGCCTCTGTGATGAAGCTGGTTGGATTCTGCGTCATCTTCCTTCCGATCGCCGTTGCCCTCGGCTTCCGGAAGGAGGAGTTGGTGGCGATCCTGGTGATGCTGGGATCGGCGACCACCGTCAGCTGTTATGTCATGGCAAGAAACATGGGGCACGAGGGCGTGCTGACCTCCAGCACCGTCATGCTGACCACCCTGCTGAGCGCGTTTACCCTCACCACATGGCTCTTCATTTTAAGAAGCGCCGGGCTGATTTAAATATGCCCCGTCAGAACGCTCCGAGAGCAGCGGAGCCGTCAGTTCGATCTGCCGGACGGGAAGCGTCGGGTTCTGGATGCGTTCCAAGACAAATTCAGCGGCTCTCCGTCCCAGATCCTGGTAGGGCAGTTCGATCCTGAGCATATCAATATTCAGAAAATCCGGGTTGTGGTAACCTGCGACGATAATATCTTTTCCGGGGATTTTCCCGTGCTGGAGAAGATAAGAAAGGCAGCCCCTTGTCATACTGTTGCTGACGACCACCAGTGCAGTGCAGCCCAGAGAAAGAAGGCTTTCTGTGCAGGAGTATCCGCTGTCATAAACCGAAGAAGCATAAAAAATCAAAGATTCATCCGGCGTAAGCCCGGCGGATGCCAGAGAAGTCCGGTAGGCCTTTACACGATCCGCCGTCGTGCTAAGATCAGGGAGCCCGGCGATGCACCCGATTTTCCGGCAGCCTTTTTCCGTCAGCTCCCGGATCGTCTGGCAGATGGCCGGTGTGTCAGATTCCGTCACCATATCATGAGGGCAGTTCCTAAGCTTACGGTCGAAAAACACAACGGGGATGTCCTGGGGAATGAAAGGCTTTAAATCGTTATAATCCTGAAATGCAGAGGCAAGGATGACCCCGTCAGCGCTTCCCTTGGAAATATATCTCAGGATCTGCGCTTCCCGTTCCCGGGTTTCCTCCGTGCTTGCGATCATCAGAGTATAGTTATGCCGGCTCAGCACACTTTCGATCTCATGGATGACACAGGCAAAGAAAGGATTTGAAATGTCCGGGACGATCACGGCGATGGCGTTTGTCTTTCCGGTCTTGAAGTTTTGGGCGCGGGAATTCAGCTGAAAATCCAGCGCTTCGATTGCCTTCTGGATCCGCTCCTGTGCCTGTGGGGAGACGGTCCCGGTCTGGTTGAGCATCCGGGAGACAGTGGCGGTGGATACACCGGCGTATTTCGCTACATCTTTGATCGTTGCTTTCATATGATCCCTCCACATTAAAAATCTGATATTTATTATAGCAATATCCCTTGACAAACTCAAGATTTGTGCTATAGTTTAACTAGAAAATGTAAACGTTTACATCCAGAAAAAACAAGAGGTGAGCATATGTATTGGAAAGAACACTACACCACCAGGACGGCAGAAAGCTACGAAGGATATGACACGATTTACAATAACGAACCCCGGCTGAATTTTTCAGAACTTCTGGATCATATGGAGACATTTACCCAGGTATATCAGTCCTGCAAAAATGATCCGCCGGCCATCCGGGAGGCAAAGTGCTTTGATGCGCAGTATCCGCAGATGCTGCTGGGAATCATGCCAAATGATCTGTTCTGCGGAAGGGCGGACATTTTCCCACTGGGGATGAATGCGCAGTACATTAACAGCGAGTGGGGCTTTGTCATGAACTTCCAGTGGTTCGAAGAAAAGATCCAGGATCCGGAAGTGACAGAAGAGGATAAAGAGCGGCTGGAGAAGCTTCGGGATTTCTGGAGCGATCATACCTCCACCAGAAGGTTCCTTGCAGAGATGGATCCGGAAGACCGGGTCTACATGGTGACCGGAGGCGTTACAGACGGCAGGACGCTTGATCTGGAAGGCCAGCCCCATGCAGCTTCCGCGCTCCAGCGGGTGGCGGGGATTTTCCTGGATTATGAAAAACTTCTGTCTCTCGGACTTCCCGGGCTGCACAGCCTGATCGACGAAAAGGAAAAGCAGCATCCGGAAAATGACGCGAATTTTTACGAAGGGATCCGTATGTCGCTGCGAACCGTGGAGAAGGTACTCCTTTGGTACGCAGGCCAGGCCCGTGAGCTTGCCGGCCGAGAAGAAAATCCGTCCCGCCGGGCAGACTTAGAAGAGATGGAGCGGATCTGCCGGAAGCTGGTACACGAAAAACCAGAGACCTTCCGGGAGGCCATTCAGCTGGTTATCCTGTATACACTCCTGGACGGAGCAAGAGAATGGGGACGGATGGATGATTATCTGGGACCTTATTATGTAAGGGATCTTCAGAAGGGAATCCTGGATGAGGAAGAGGCAATCCGCCTGCTGACCAGTTTCTGGCGGCTGATGATCGTCAAAGAGCAGGTGACAGACGACCGTGTGATCATCGGAGGGCTGGGCCGGAAACATCCAGAGGAAGCGGATCAGCTGGCCATGGTGATCATGGAAGTGTCCAGACGGGTCCGAGACATCGTGCCTCAGCTTACCCTGCGGATGTACGAAGGAATGGACCCGGCGCTTTACCAGAAAGCGATGGACTGTCTGGGAGAAGGAACCACCTACCCCATGCTGTACCAGGACGAAAACATCATTCCGGGGATCCAGAAGGTATTCGGCGTCTCTTATGAAGAGGCCAAAAGATGGATGCCGCTGGGATGTGGGGAATTTACCATTGACCACCGGATCATTGCAAGCCCCAACTCCATCCTGAATCTCCCGAATGTACTGTGGGGAACGATCAACGGAGGCTATGACGCCACAGACCAGTACAGACTCACCCCGAACACCACGACCCTGGCTGATTATGACAGTTTCGAAGATCTGTGGCAGGCCTACTGCAGCAATATCGAATTTTTGTCTGACGTCAGCGCAAGAAATCATTCCCGGGGATATGCGATCATCGCCGGAGATATGTCCTTAAATCTGCACAACCTCCTGTACGACGGATGCCTGGACGCAGGGAAAAGCGTGATCAGCGGCGGCACGGTCAAATGCGGAGGAAGCGACGAGATCTACGGGCTGGTCACCTGTTCGGATTCCCTTTACGCCATCAAAACGTGCGTGTACGAGGAGAAAAAGATTTCAAAGGAGACGCTCCTTGCGGCATTGAAGGCAGATTTCTCCGGATATGAAGAAATCCGCGCTATGCTCCTGGATGTGGATAAATTCGGAAACGACCTGGAGGGTCCGGACAACATGATGCAGGCGGTACATGAGCAGGTCAGCTTTGCCACCATGGAACTTTCCGGAAAATATTTCGGACTGGACTGCTTCGGCATGGTGAACATTAACAACCGAGACAACACGACCCATGGCAGAAATACGGGAGCAACGGCAGACGGACGCCATGCGGGAGTCTATCTTTCCAATGCCAACAACCCCACCTCCGGCATGGACAAAAATGGAGTGACGGCCTTCATTAACTCCCTGTTAAAAGCAAGGAATGACATTCATTTCGGAGTCGTGCAGAATATGAAGTTTTCCAAGGATACCTTCAACCGGATGCGGGATACCGTCATCCTTCCCGTGATGGATTCCTACTTTGGCCGGGGCGGTACCCAGGCCATGATCAGCGTCGTGGGACGGGAGGATCTGGAAAATGCCAGAAAAGAACCGGAAAAATATGCGAATCTTATTGTTCGTGTGGGAGGATTCAGCGCCAGATACGTGGAACTGGCAGACGATGTACAGCTGGATATTCTGAACAGGACGCTGAACTAAGAGATTCTGTCACAAAAAGGAGGAAGTACATATGTCCAGACTGACAGTATTTGACCTGCAGAGATTTGCCCTCCATGACGGGCCGGGGATCCGGACGACCGTGTTTTTAAAAGGCTGTCCCCTGGACTGCGTCTGGTGCCATAACCCGGAATCAAAAAGTACAAAGCCCCAGATTGGATTCCTTGCGAAGAACTGTACAGGATGCGGACGCTGTGCGGCCGTATGTGAGGAAAATGTCCACCGGCTGGAGGGAACAGGGATTCACCAGGTTGTCTATGAAAACTGCAAGGCCTGTGGCCGCTGTGTGAAGGCCTGCCCTCGCCACGCGCTGAAGATCTACGGAGAAAAAATGACTCCGGAGGAAATCCTTCAGACAGTCAGGAAGGACCGGGACTTTTACGAGAGAAGCGGCGGAGGGCTGACAGTCAGCGGAGGAGAACCGATGCTGCAGTTTGAAGCATTAAAGGAGCTCCTGGGAAGAGCAAAAGAGGAAGGGATCCATGTCTGTCTGGATACCTGCGGCCAGGCGCCGGAAAGCCATTATCGGGAAATCGCCGGAGTGGTGGATGTGTTCCTTTTTGATTACAAGCTGACAGATCCGGAGGCGCACAGGCGGTGGACTGGCGTGGATAACCGGCTCATCCTGAACAACCTGAAAATGCTCTGTGAAACGGGAAACGATGTGTTCTTAAGATGCCCCATTATTCCAGGCGTCAATGACAAGGAAGAACACTACCGGGCGATTGCAGAGCTTTCCAGAAAATATCCGGGTATCCGCAAAGTAAACCTAATGATGTACCATGATATGGCAAAAGGCAAGGCCGAGCAGGTAGGAATGACATATCAGCTTGCAGAGATACGGACGATAGAGGAAAAGCAGAAGAAAGAAATATACCAGAAGGTGGCCGGTTTTGGCTGCCGCAATCTGGAAGAAAGCTGAGAAAGGAGTGCGGACAGAAGATGAAAGCAGCAGTTTTTTACGAACCAGGAAAAGTCGTTGTAGAAGACCACCCATGTCGGAAACCGGGAAGGGGAGAAGTCCTGATCCGGGTAAAGGCGGCCGGCGTCTGTGGGACGGATTTTCATATCTATGACGGGGCAAAGGGAGCGTCAGAGTGCTACCCACCGGTTGTGCTGGGACATGAGTTTGCCGGTGTTGTGGAAGAGATCGGCGAAGGAGTCACCAGATGCAGCGTGGGCGACCATGTGACGGTGGATCCCAGCATCCTGTGCGGAAAATGTTACGAGTGCCAGGTAGGAACACCCCATTTCTGCCAGGACTATTCTGCCACCGGAGTTACCTATGACGGGGCGTTCGCGGAGTACTGCGTCGTATTGGAGAAACAGGTGTTTCAGCTGAAAAAGGAAGTCAGCTTTGAAGAGGCGGCCATGTGCGAGCCGGTAGGGTGCTGCCTGCGTGGGATCGACCAGGCAAAGATCAAGACCGGGGATGTGGTGGTGATCATCGGAGGCGGCACCATCGGAGCCATCATGCTCCAGCTTGCCAGAATGGCGGGGGCGGCGGTCCTGATCGTGTCCGAGCCGGATGAACACAAACGGGAAAGAGCCCTGAAGCTTGGCGCAGATCTGGTCTTTGATCCCCTGCATGAAGACTTTCAGGAGATTCTGGCAAAGAACCAGATCCGCAAGGCCAATGTCGTGATCGAATGTGTGGGCAGCAAGGCGACGATGACGGACTCTTTGAAGTTTGCAGGACAGGGAACTCATGTGGTATGGTTTGGGCTGACAGATCCGGACTGTGAAGTCACGGTTAAACCTTTTGAAGTGTATCAGAAAGAAATCAGTATCACGGGCTCCTTTGTCAACCCGTTTACCCATGGAAGGGCAGCAGACCTCATAAACAGCGGAAAATTAAGGCTGTCCGAACTGATTTCAGACCGCCTTTCCCTGGATGAGTTCCAGAAGGCGTTTGAGATCCGTGGGAAAAACGGGAAGATCATGATCTTCCCGTAAGTGTAAGGCCGAGGGCGCGCGCCTCATCCAGATAAGCCGTGCCCTCGATATCATCAGCCGTGCGCATTCCGATGGCGTCGACACGCCCCAGATTGTCCCAGTCCAGGTAACGGCAGACAAAATCAAAATGGGTATCCAGCGCGTCCAGGGCCCAATCATCCGTGTCCGCACAGGCGGCCAGAAGGACCGCGCCCTTTTTCTAGGCGCGTAAGGAGGCGTTGTTTGCATAAAACCGGTCGATGACCGCCTTGATGTGTGTACTCATGCCGAAATAATACAGCGGCGTGGAAAATACCACACAGTCTGCTTCCAGCAGAAGAGGGTTTAATTTCTCTATTCCATCCTGATAGATACAGCCGGAAGGTGCGGTTTTACAGTGGTCACAGCCGATACAGGGGTGAATCTCCTCCCTGGCAGTATGGAATTCCTTATCGGTATCAATATGATGTTTCTAAGTATAAAGATAACGGAGACAGGAGGAAAAGCAAAGACTCCTTAAGAATTCCTAAAATTCCCTAAAATCCTTGACAAACCAAATTCAGATGGCTATGATATTCATTAGTTTATACGTAAAGGCATGGAAGAAGAGGAGTATGCATGGACTTTTCCTCACAGAGAGAGCGCTCCAGAGGCTGAAAGGCGCTTAAGGATCAAAGATGCAGAAGGTAGCTTCGGAGCCGGACCGCTGAACCAGGAGTAAGCTGTCCCGGAGTCGTTCCCGTTAAAGAATAAGAGGAGATATATGGAAGAGTTTCTTCTATATGAATAAAGGTGGTACCGCGGTTTTATCGCCCTTTACGTGAAGTAAAGGGCTTTTTTAATGCTGAAAATGTGAAAAAAGTGTGAAGGAATGTGAGGAGGAAACGATGAGTCAGAATCTGGAAAAAACATATGATCCGAAGGCAATCGAGCCGAAATTGTACGAGAAATGGTGTGAGAACCGGTATTTTCACGCAGAGGTTGACAGAAGTAGAAAACCGTTCACGACGGTAATGCCGCCGCCGAATATTACCGGAAAGCTTCATATGGGGCACGCTCTTGATAATACCCTGCAGGATATCCTGATCCGCTATAAGAGGATGCAGGGATACAACGCGCTGTGGGTGCCGGGAACAGACCATGCGGCCATTTCCACAGAGGTAAAAGTCACCAATCAGCTGAAAGAAGAAGGGATTGACAAGAAAGAGCTGGGAAGAGAAAAATTCCTGGAGAGAACCTGGCAGTGGAAAGAAGAGTATGCCGGAACCATCGAAGGCCAGTTAAAGAAGCTGGGCGTATCCTGTGACTGGGAAAGAGAGCGTTTCACCATGGATGAAGGATGCTCCAAGGCTGTCGAGGAAGTATTTATCCGCCTGTATGAGAAGGGATATATTTATAAAGGATCCCGGATCATCAACTGGTGCCCGGTATGTAAGACCTCCCTTTCCGATGCAGAAGTAGAGCATGAGGAGCAGGATGGACATTTCTGGCATATCAAATATCCGATCGTCGGAACCGATGATTTCCTGGAGATTGCAACCACCCGTCCGGAGACTATGCTGGGCGATACTGCAATTGCGGTACATCCGGATGATGAGAGATATAAGGACATTGTAGGAAAGAAAGCAATCCTGCCGCTGGTAAATAAGGAAATCCCTATCGTGGCGGACTCTTATGTAGATAAAGAATTCGGGACCGGAGCCGTAAAGATTACACCGGCTCATGACCCCAATGACTTTGAGGTGGGCAGACGCCACAATCTTCCGGAGATCAACATCATGAATGATGACGCCACCATCAATGAAAATGGTGGAAAATACGCGGGAATGGATCGTTATGAGGCGAGAAAAGCCATCGTACAGGATCTGGATGAACAAGGCTATCTGGTAAAGGTAGTTCCCCATTCTCATAATGTAGGAACCCATGACCGCTGCCATACCACCGTAGAGCCGCTGATCAAGCAGCAGTGGTTTGTACGCATGGATGAGCTGGCAAAACCAGCGATCGAAGCGGTAAAGAACGGTGACCTGAAATTCGTGCCGGAGCGTTTTGATAAGATTTATCTTCACTGGCTGGAAAATATCCGTGACTGGTGTATTTCCAGACAGATCTGGTGGGGACACCGGATTCCGGCTTATTACTGTGACGAATGCGGCGAGATTGTCGTATCCAGAGGTATGCCGGAGAAATGTCCGAAATGCGGCTGTACACACTTTACACAGGATGAGGATACCCTGGACACCTGGTTTTCTTCAGCACTGTGGCCGTTCTCGGTACTGGGATGGCCGGATCAGACGGAGGATCTGGATTACTTCTATCCGACAGACGTACTGGTAACAGGCTACGATATCATCTTCTTCTGGGTTATCCGCATGGTATTCTCCGGGTATGAGCACACTGGAAAAGCACCGTTCCACACGGTATTTATCCACGGACTGGTGAGAGATTCCCAGGGACGTAAGATGAGCAAATCCCTCGGAAACGGTATCGATCCTTTGGAGATCATTGACCAGTACGGAGCAGATGCACTCAGAATGACCCTGGTGACAGGAAATGCGCCGGGAAATGATATGCGGTTCTACAACGAAAGAGTAGAGGCCAGCCGGAACTTTGCCAATAAAGTATGGAATGCGTCCAGATTTATCCTGATGAACTTAGGAGAAAAGGAACTGAAACAGCCGGAGGACTTTAAGACCCACCCGGCAGACTGCTGGATCATGTCCAGGTGTAACAACCTGGTAAAAGACGTGACGGAAAATATGGATAAATTTGAACTGGGAATTGCCCTGTCCAAATTGTATGATTTCCTGTGGGATGAGTTCTGCGACTGGTACATCGAGATTGCCAAGTACAGGATCTATCATGCAGACGAGGATGCCCAGAGTGCAAACGATGCGCTGTGGACGCTGAGAGAAGTGCTGAAGAAAGCGCTCAAGCTTCTCCATCCGTTCATGCCATTTGTATCAGAGGAGATCTACAGCAAACTGATTCCTGAGGAGAAGTCATTGATGATGTCCCAGTGGCCGGAGTATGATGAGTCCTGGAATTTCCCGGTTGCAGAGAATATCGCAGAGCACTATAAGGAAATCATCCGGGGAATCCGGAACGTGCGTGCCGAGATGAACGTGCCGAACAGCAGAAAGGCAACGGCGTTTGTTGTCTGTGACGACCAGCAGCTTTGCAGCGGTCTGGAATTCTTAAGAAATTCTGCGAAAAACATGGCGTCAGTCAATGATCTGATCATCCAGCACGATAAGGCAGGAATTCCGGAAGATGCGGTGTCTATTGTGATTCCGGACGCAACGGTTTATGTGCCGCTGGAAGAACTGATTGATTTTGATCAGGAGATTGAGAGACTGGAAAAAGAAGAAACGCGCCTGACCAAGGAAATCGCCCGTGCAGAAGGCATGCTGAACAATGAAAAATTTGTCAGCAAGGCGCCGGAGGCCAAGGTACAGGAAGAACGCGATAAATTAGAAACTTACAGACAGATGATGGAACAGGTTCAAGAAAGATTAGAAGGGTTGAAAGCGAAACGTGAAAATCAAGATTCCTAAGCCTGATCTGAAGGGTGGGCTGAATAAGTTAAAAAATTTAAAGAAAGAAGATATCAAGGCATACTGGAAAGGCAGGAAGGAGCGGCGTGCCCGGATCCTGGAGGAACGCAGAAACAGTGCGTTTGCCAGGAAGATGAAGCCGGTCTATGCATTTATGAACCGCTTCTCTTTGCTGTTCCACGCCCTGCTCGCCTGTATCATTAACTTTGCGATTGAAGCAATCTCCCGGCACTCAGTGATCGAGGCGGGAGAATATCTGATCGGGACGCCGCTGGTATTTTTATACAATGCATTTATGATTTTTATCACATTTTCCATTGTGTACTTTTTCAAGCGGAGAATATTTGTCCGGATTATTATCAGCGTGTTCTGGATGGTTCTCGGCGTGGCCAATGGCTATATGCTGCTGAAGCGTGTTACGCCCTTCAATGCCCAGGACCTGAAAGTGGCGTCCGATGGGCTGGCACTGATCAACAACTATTTCAATGGTTTTGAGCTGGTAATTTTAGGTATTGGTATCGTAGCTGTGGTGGTCTGGGTTGTCTCCATGTGGAAGCGGGGCGGCCAGTATACCGGAAAGATGCACCGGGTACGGGCCCTGATCGGCGTGATCATCTGTGCGGCACTGTATGGTGTGATCTCAGATCAGGCAGTGGATAAGCGTGTGGTGTCCACCTATTTTGGAAATATTGCGTTTGCCTATGAGGACTACGGTCTCCCCTACTGCTTCATGGCCAGTGTGTTCAATACCGGCATCAATGAGCCAAGTGATTATAACAAGGCAACGATGGAGGCCATCAGCAACAACGGCGAGATCACCAAATGTGAGACGGGACGGGCGGAGGAGGCGCTGCCGAACATTTTGTTTGTACAGCTGGAGTCCTTCTTTGATGTGTCGGAAGCAGAATTTTTTACGACTTCCAAGGATGCATGCCCGAACCTGCGGTCCATGTTTGCCAATTATTCTTCCGGATATTTCAAGGTGCCAAGTGTAGGCGCCGGAACGGCCAATACAGAGTTTGAAGTACTGACCGGCATGAATCTGCGGTATTTTGGCCCGGGCGAATATCCATATAAAACATATGTAAAAGAGAAGCCATGTGAGAGTGCGGCTACGGCGCTTGGCGCCCTGGGATATGGGACCCATGCCCTTCACAATAACGGCGGAAACTTCTACAGCCGGGCCCGGGTGTTCAATAATATGGGCTTTGACACCTTTACCAGCAAGGAATTTATGAATATTTTGCAGCAGACGCCAAACGGCTGGTCCAAGGATGATATTCTGGTCAGCCATATCCTGGATGCCATGGATACTACCGAGCAGCAGGATTTTGTCTTTACCGTCAGTGTTCAGGGACACGGCGACTATCCGGAGGAGCAGGTGATCGAGAATCCGGAGATCACGGTAGAAGGGATCGAAGATGAGGCCTTAAAAAATAAATGGGAATATTATGTAAACCAGGTCTATGAGATGGATCAGTTCGCAGGAAATCTGATCCAGGCTATCGAAGACCGGGGCGAACCTACTGTTGTGGTATTTTACGGAGATCATCTTCCGACCATGGGGCTGGAGGCCAAGGATCTGAAGAGCCGTTATCTCTATAATACGAACTATGTAATCTGGGATAACATCGGTCTTCCCAAAGAGGACCGGAATATTCCGTCTTATCAGATCATGGCAGATGTACTGGAACGGCTGGATATTCATTCCGGAACCGTATTCAACTATCACCAGGAACGCCGGCAGACCAGAAATTATCTGTCAGACCTGGAGCTTTTGCAGTATGACATCCTGTATGGAAAACAGTATGTGTACAATGGACATCCGCCGATCACGGAAGGCCATATGGTGATGGGTGTCCGGGATGTGACGCTGACGGACATCGTGCCGCATCTGGAGGACGGTTACAGCCTGTATGGTGAAAACTTCACACAGAACAGCAGAGTGTTTGTCAATGGAGAACGTGTGAAGAGTTCCTTCCTGAATAATACGCGAATTGATATCTCGGATGTGGAACTGCAGAATGGCGATGAGATTGTGGTGCGCCAGATGGGATCCAGCAACACCACCTTCCGCAAGTCCGACATTTATATTTACCAGGACGGAACACTGGTACGCCAGGAGGGTACGGCCACAGACAAGACCAGATCCTGGGTGGAGCAGGCAGATGAAGAAGAGTAGAGAAACAGCTGCCGGCCTTAAGATTTGTTCTTATCAGGAGGCGGCAGCATATATAGAAGGAATCCCGAAATTTACGAAAAAGCATCCGCTTGAGCATACCCGTGAGTTTTTGAAAAGACTGGGGAAACCGGCGGAGGGAAGAAAGATCATCCACGTGGCAGGCACCAATGGAAAAGGTTCTGTCTGTGCGTATATTAAGGCAATATTGACAGCTGAGGGGAAGAAGACAGGGTTCTTCACATCCCCTCATCTTGTCTCTGTCAATGAGCGGATTGAGATCTGTGGCAGGCCGGTGGATGATGAGTCATTTTTCCGGATTTTTCTGGAAGTTTATAAAATTGCATCAGAGATGGAGGCGGAGGGCCTGGGGCATCCGTCTTATTTTGAATTTTTATTCGGAATGGGAATGAAGGCCTTTGAGGAGTCTTCTGTCGAGTATATCATCCTGGAGACCGGGCTTGGCGGACGGCTGGATGCCACCAATGCGGTGGAACATCCGGTTCTTACCATTATTACTTCTGTCAGTCTGGATCATACAGACATTCTGGGAGACACCATTGAAAAAATTGCCTGGGAGAAGGCCGGGATTATTAAGCCTGGCGTCCCTGTGTTTTTTGACGGGTCATGCCCGGAGGCATCCAGAGTCATCAGAAAGGTGGCTGAGGAAAGAGGAAGCTGGTGTAGAGAAATCTCGAAAAATGCGTTCGAAATCCGAGAAGTTGACTGGAAATATATTGCATTTTCCCGGACGAATGCGTATGATAAAGATGTTATCTACCGGATCCCCATCTGTGGGTGTTATCAGGCCATGAATGCGGAGATTGCGCTGGAGGCGGCGGAGTATCTGCTTGGAAAAGAAGGACAGGACCGGTCTGAGAGATCTGGGAAAGGTCATGAACGCTGGGCAGAAGCGCTGGCAGAGGTACATTGGCCCGGACGGATGGAAAAGGCAGCGCCCCATCTGATCCTGGACGGCGCTCATAATCCTGGTGCGGTGGAGGCGTTTGTCACCAGCATTCAGATGCTGAAGCAGGGGAAGAACCAGAAGGATGTGGTAATTTTCTCTGCGGTTTCGGATAAAAAGTATGAACAGATGATCGCGTATCTGTGTGAGCATCTGGATATCAAAGCTTTTATTGTTACAGAAATTGCGGATTCAAGGGGAGTGCCGGCAGAAGAATTGTTCCGGTTATTCCGGAAGTATACAGAAAAAGAAGTGGTGTGCTGTCCACAACCGGCCGATGCGCTTAGACAGGCCAGGCTGCGGATGGATTGTAAAGATCAGGGAAAAGAGCAGGGCGATATTTATTGCCTGGGGTCTTTATATCTGGTCGGAGAGATCAAGAAGTTACTCTCAGGAGGCGGTTTAGATGTTAAATTTTGAAGAAGAGCTGAAGAAATTCCAGCCAAGTCTGGAAATTGAAGAAATCGAAGATGCGGTTTATCAGGAAGACCTGACGGATATGACGGATATCTTAAGGGAAATGATCGAGCAGACCAAGTAGTTAGAAAGAACCATAAGAGGGTAGTATATGGATTATGCAACAAAACTGGTGTATCAGTCAAATTACTGGTATAACGACGGACTGAAAAAAGCGAATATCAGAGATCTGTCCGGCGCCATCGTGTCGCTGCGCAGAAGCCTGCAGTACAGCCGGTCCAATATTGCCGCGCGCAATCTGCTGGGGCTTGTGTACTACGGTCGGGGAGACGTGGGGGAAGCGCTGGTGGAGTGGATTCTCAGCAAGAATTTTCAGTCCCACGATAACATTGCCAATTATTATATTCAGAAGACCCGGGAAAATACGGCGGAGCTGGACATGATAAACCAGGCGATCAAAAAATATAATCAGGCCCTGGGGTATGCCAGACAGAATGGCGAGGATCTTGCCATCATTCAGCTGAAGAAGGCAGTAGACGCCCATCCGTCTTTTGTGAAGGCGTATCAGCTGCTGGCGCTTCTCTATCTGCACACAGAGCAGTATTCGGCGGCCAGGCAGGCTATCCGTGCGGCACATAAGCTGGACAAGACAGACGATGTGACGCTCAGATATATGCATGAGCTGAACCAGATCCGGAAAAGCAGGACAGTCAAGATCAAGGAAAAGGATAAAAAGGATCAGCAGACTGTCACCTACAGTATCGGAAATGAGACCATCATTCAGCCGGTTTCCACCGGGTATAAAGAAAGTGCCGGTCTTCATACCATTGCCAATATTGCAGTCGGACTGGTCGTAGGAGTAGCAGTTATGTGGTTTTTGATCATGCCGGCAGTGAACAAGTCCAGACAGGATCAGACCAATCAGGATATTGTGGCGTTCAGTGATCAGATTGCGGAGCAGGAAGCGCAGATCAGCGCCCTGCAGACTGAGCTTGAGACCTACCGGTCTACCAGTCAGGAGACCGAAAACGCTCAGGCTACCGCCACGGCAACCCAGGAAAGCTATGAAATCGTTATGAATATTTCCGACCATTACTATGCAGGAGATATGGGAAGCCAGGCTATGGTAGAGGAGCTTCTAAAAGTCAATCCCGACTCCCTGGGAACTGTAGGACGCGGAACCTTCGATGAGATGACAGAAACACTGTATCCTCAGGTATGCAGCAGTCTCTATGCAGCAGCTCAGGAAAGCTACGATGTGGCAAACTACGAGACAGCGATTACCAACCTAGAGCAGGTTATGCAGATGGACGAAAGCTATAACGACGGAGCAGCCATGCTCCTGCTGGCTCAGGCATATCAGGGAAGCGGCGATCAGGATCAGGCTAACGTCTACTATCAGCGCATCATCGAAAACTACGCTGATACCGACGCAGCCCAGAGTGCCCAGGAGGCCCTGGACGAACAAAACGGCGCCAGCGCAGATGACAGCAGCGACAGCGGCGACGGAGATTCTCAGGACACCTCATCCGGAGACAGCAGTGAAGAAAACTAAAATATTGTGTGGAAAATGTGGATAAAAAATACGAAAGAAAAGGATGTGTAAGAAAAATACACGTCCTTTTTTCTTTTGCCTCCAATGGGGACGGGGGATTTCCGGAAATCCCCCGTCCCCATTGGAGGCAAGGTGTAACGAAACTGTGGAAAAGGGGGATAACTATGCGATACCAGGTGCAGGAGAATTACCTGACGATTTTTCTTCCCAGTGAGCTGGATCATCACAATGCGGAGGAGATACGAAAGGAATCGGACCGGTTGATTGAACACAATCATATACGGTATGTGATCTTTGATTTCCAGGATACGAATTTTATGGACAGCTCCGGGATCGGGGTGATCATGGGGCGATACAAGCGGGTGTATCTTCTGGGCGGCGAGGTTTTTGCCGTACATACGAATGAGAGGATGAAAAGGATTTTATCGATGTCGGGTGTGACGAAAATTATGCAGATATATGAGGAGGATATGTAGATGGAAAATACGAATGAAATGCAGGTGATTTTTGACAGCCGTTCATCCAACGAGGCGTTTGCCAGGGTAACGGTGGCGGCGTTTATGACTTCGCTGAATCCCACAGTGGAGGAGGTATCGGATGTAAAGACGGCCGTTTCTGAGGCGGTGACCAACGCCATTATCCATGGATATGAAAATGAGATACATAGCATTACGATCCGCTGTAAAACGGAAGGGAAAACTTTATATGTGGAGATCGAAGATCAGGGAAAAGGCATCGAAGATGTGCAGCAGGCCATGGAGCCTTTGTTTACGACGAAGCCGGATCTGGACCGGTCCGGCATGGGATTTTCTTTTATGGAAGCCTTCATGGACCGGCTGGAGGTGATTTCTGAGCCGGGAAAGGGGACCGTGGTGAAAATGGAAAAAACAATTGGTAAAGGACGTAGATTATGGACCGGACAACCGCTTTAATTGAAAAATCTCACCAGGGGGATGAAGATGCGAGGACGCAGCTGGTCCGGGAAAATGAGGGACTGGTCTGGTGTGTTGTGAAACGTTTTTTTCACAGAGGCGTTGAAGCGGAAGATTTATTTCAGATTGGCAGTATCGGACTTTTAAAGGCTATCGACAAATTTGATCTGTCTTATGATGTGAAATTTTCTACCTATGCGGTCCCTATGATTTCCGGTGAAATTAAACGCTTCCTTCGGGATGATGGGATGATCAAGGTCAGCCGTTCACTGAAAGAGCTGGCCTATAAGTCCTGTATCTGCCGGGAGCGGCTCCAGGAGGCATGGGGGCGCGAACCGACCACAACAGAGATTGCCGGAGAGCTGGGGGTAGAACCTGAGGAGCTGATGATGGCGATGGATGCCAGCAGCGATATCGAATCCCTGCATAAACCGATCTATCAGAAAGAAGGTCAGGAGGTCCGGCTGATGGACAAGCTGGCGCAGCAGGAAGGTCAGGAAGATAAGATACTGGACCACATGCTCCTGAAGGAGCTTCTGACTTACCTTGATAAAGATGAAAGAAGATTGATTTATCTAAGATATTTTGCAAATCAGACGCAGTCACAGGTGGGGAAGGAACTGGGGATTTCCCAGGTTCAGGTATCAAGAATGGAAAAGAAAATTTTAAAAAATCTGCGGGAACATATTTGAAAAGGTATATTTCTATAGAAAAGATTCATACTAGTTCACAAAAGAATCAGGAAAACAGGAGGGATAAAATGGACAAGGCGAGGAAAAAAATCCGAGTGTGCCTGATCTGTGTAGTCAGTGCAGCCGTGATTATGGGATTTATTTACTTTTTCCTAAGTGCAGGAGACTCCGGCAGCATCAGTGAAGGGACACTGGTCTACCAGGATATGGAGGAAACGCAGTAATATGCAGGCTGTATATATAAAAGCAGAGAAAAATGTGGAGGTCTCTAAGGTTGAAATCTGTCTGGGAGACGTGCTTCAGATAGAGTGTACAGATCCGGGGCTTCTGGAAAAGATCAAAAAAATCCGGCTGATGAAATTTCACAAGACAGATCCGAAAAAGGAAAGCCGGGCCGCCATATCCATGTTTCGGGTGGTTCAGTGCATACACGCACAATTTCCAGAACTGGAAGTCCAGAATATGGGTGAGATTGATTTTATTATTACCTATAAAAAAGAAAAAGATGCCGGGAAAATTCCCCATCTTATCAAGACCATTTGCGTGGTGCTGATCAGCTTTTTCGGCGCTGCATTTTCTGCAATGGCATTTAACAACGACGTTGACACTGTAAAAATGTTCGGTCAGATCTATGAACTGGTAACCGGCCATCCCTCAGATGGCTTTACGATCCTGGAAATTACCTACTCACTGGGGCTGATCATTGGAATCCTGGTATTTTTCAATCATTTTGGAAAAAGCAAAGCATCCATCGATCCCACACCACTGGAAGTAGAGATGCGGCTGTATGAAAATGATATCCAGACGACATTGATTGAAAATTATTCCAGAAACAGCAGCGGCAGTGGACAAGGATAGTAAAAGAGGAGGGAACCATATGTGGATGCAGCAGATCCTGCTGGCAGTCATTGGGCTTTCCGCAGGAGGAGTCGTAGCAGGGGGCGTTTTTTCCTTTATCATAGGACTGGGAGTCGTGTCCGATTTTGCAGACAGGACCCATACCGGTGAACATATCCGGTTATACGAAGATGCAATTGCACTGGGCGGAATCCTGGGAACCATTTTTTTTATTTTCCGCATCCAGATTCCCGGAGGCGCCTGGCTGGCACCCGTGTTTGGCCTGTTCGGCGGAATCTTCGTCGGATGCTGGGCCATGGCACTGGCAGAAATCCTGAACCTATTTCCCATATTTATCCGCAGGGCAAAACTCCAAATGTGTATAAAATACATCATTTTGGGGATAGCTATGGGGAAAAGCGCCGGTGCATTTCTATTTTTTGCACAGCGCTGGTAATGGGGACGGGGGATTTCCGGAAATCCCCCGTCCCCAATTAAAAATATCAACAAAGGGGTGGATAACTTGTGGATAAGCAGAGGCAGCAGGAGGCGTACAAGAATTATGTGAAGCAGAAGACGCCGGTGCACAGTCTGCCGTTGAATATGGCGAAGGCTTTTGTGACGGGTGGAGTGATCTGTACGCTGGGACAGGCGATTATGAATTTCTGTGAAAGTATGGGGTTGGGGAAGGATGTGTGTGGAAGTGTGACTTCGGTCAGCCTGGTGTTTTTGAGTGTGGTGCTGACAGGCTGGAACCTATATCCCAGGATTGCTAAGTGGGGCGGCGCGGGAGCGCTGGTGCCGATCACCGGGTTTGCCAATTCGGTGGCGGCTCCGGCGATTGAGTATAAAAAGGAAGGCCAGGTAATGGGGATCGGATGTAAGATTTTTACGATCGCCGGCCCGGTGATCTTGTATGGCGTTTTTACCAGCTGGGTGCTGGGGCTTGCCTATTGGATCTGGAAAGAATGGATCATGGAGGTGCTGTGATGATAAAAGGAAAGCAAAGCCTAGCTTTTGAACAGACGCCGTATCTGACCTGTGCGGCGTCAGTAGCCGGGAAAAAAGAAGGCGAAGGCCCTTTAGGAGCGTTATTTGATTATGTGGAAAAAGAAGATCTGTTTGGGGAAAATTCCTGGGAGGCTGCTGAAGGGGCAATGCAGAAAATGGCCTGCTCGCTGGTCCTTCAGAAGGCTCATCTGGAATCAGAGGACGTCCGGTATCTGTTTGGAGGAGATCTTCTCAGACAGGGAACCGCCACATCTCAGGGAGTAGAGGAACTGGGGATCCCGATGTTCGGCCTGTACGGCGCCTGCTCCACGGCGGGCGAAGCCCTGGCGCTTGCCTCCATGAGCGTGGCAGCCGGCTATGGGGAGACAATGATGGCAGTTACCTCCAGTCATTTCGGCAGTGCGGAAAAGGAATTCCGATTTCCACTGGGGTATGCCAATCAGCGGCCGCTGTCTGCCCACTGGACTGTAACGGGAAGCGGCGCATTCCTGGTAGGGCGCGCAAAAAGCCATGTGCGGATCAGCGGAGTTACTGTAGGGAAAATTGTGGACTATGGGCTAAAAGATTCGCAGAATATGGGGGCATGCATGGCTCCGGCCGCCTGTGACACGATTATTTCTAATCTGCAGGATTTCGGCAGGGCTCCTGAAGATTACAGCCGGATCATCACCGGCGATCTGGGATATATCGGCCAGAGTATCCTTTTTGACCTGATGCGTGGGAAAGGCTATGATATCAAGAAAAATCATATGGACTGCGGTATGGTTATTTTTGACCAGAATCTGCAGGATACCCATTCCGGAGGAAGCGGCTGTGGCTGTGCTGCGGTTACGCTGGCGTCCTACATCCTCCCAAAACTGGAGACGGGAGAGTGGAAACGTGTGTTGTTTGTACCGACTGGAGCGCTTCTGTCAACGGTAATCTTTAACGAGGGAGCAAGCGTTCCGGGCATTGCCCATGGGATTGTGCTGGAGCATGTCTAAAAGGACACAACAGAGAGGAGAAGAAAAATGGAGTATGTACATGCATTCTGGATAGGAGGTCTGATCTGTGCGCTGGTTCAGATTCTGCTGGATCGGACAAAACTGATGCCAGGCCGGGTGATGGTGCTTTTAGTCTGCAGCGGAGCCGTCCTTGGCGCACTCCGGATCTATCAGCCATTTCAGGATTTTGCAGGAGCAGGCGCAAGTGTGCCGCTGCTGGGATTTGGAAATTTACTGTGGAAAGGCGTCAAAGAAGCAGTAGATCAGGAGGGACTGATCGGTATATTTTCCGGCGGCCTGACAGCTGGTGCAGCAGGGATTGCGGCGGCGCTGGTATTCGGATATCTGGCTTCTTTGATCTTTGAGCCAAAGATGAAGAAATGATTCGGATGTGAAGTAAATAAAATGTAAAGAAATAGTTAATAAAAAGTAAAATATTTATTGTTTTCTCTGGTAGTAAATGGTATTGTAAGAAGGAAAGCATACACAAGAAAATAATACGCTCAAAATACATTTAGGAGGAAACCAATGAATTATCTGGATATTATCATCCCATTTGTGGGAGGCCTGGGAATGTTTATCTATGGAATGCAGATCATGGCCCAGGGACTGGAAAATGCCGCAGGCAGCAAGATGAAGTCGCTGCTGGAGGTCCTGACAAAGAATAAACTGATGGGAGTGCTCTTAGGAGCAGGGATCACGGCGGTGATCCAGAGTTCTTCTGCTACGACAGTAATGGTTGTGGGATTCGTTAATGCCGGGATCATGAACCTGACCCAGGCCATGGGTGTGATCATGGGAGCCAATATCGGTACCACGGTTACCGGCTGGCTGGTGTCTTCGGTGGAATGGGCAGAGTTTTTAAGTCCGGCCAGGCTGGCGCCTATCGCCGTTATGGCCGGAGTGATCCTGATGCTGGTTGGAAAGCGCCGCTCTTCCAAGGAAATTGCCAGCATCATTGTGGGATTTGGCCTTTTGTTCATCGGAATTACGACCATGTCTTCTGCAGTTGAACCATTGCAGAATTCAGAAGGGTTTACCAGTCTGTTTGTCACACTGGGAAATAATCCTCTGCTGGGAATCCTGGCAGGAACCCTGGTAACGGCGATTATCCAGAGTTCATCGGCATCAGTGGGAATCCTGCAAAGTCTGGCGGCGGCCGGGCTGGTTCCCTTCAGCGCCGCTATCTATATCATCATGGGACAGAATATCGGTACCTGCGTGACCGCCATCCTGTCCAGCCTTGGGGCAAAGCGTACTGCAAAGACTGCAGCTTTGATGCATCTGCTGTTTAATATTATCGGAACCATTATTTTCAGCACGATTGCCATCCTGTTCTTCCAGATTGTCGACCCGGTCTGGGGAAAAGGACTGATCACACAGACAGAGATCAGTATGGTGCATACCGCATTTAATATCGGAACCACGGTTCTTCTGTTCCCGGTATCTGACTGGATCATCAAGCTGGCGAAAAAGATCGGCCGTGTGGAAGAGAATGATCAGGATGAGAGTCTGGTACAGCTGGACGAGCGTGTATTGCAGACTCCGGGACTGGCGCTCCAGGCGACTGTCAATGAAGTGGCACGTATGGGACAGATCGTGGAAGATGCTTTGATGGTGGCCAAAAATGTATTATTTACAGTGAAGGATAGTGAGATTAAGTTCCTGAAAGAGGAAGAGTCTACCGTAGACCGCTTAAGCGCCGGGATCACTGATTATGCCATCAAGCTTGGAGCCCTGCAGATCAGCGAAAAAGAACACCAGGATGTGGTGCATCTTTTACAGATTGTTTCCGACATGGAACGAATCAGCGATTACTGTGAAAACATTTCAGAATTTGCCGAGACACTGTATGAGAAGAGGACTTCATTTTCAGAAGTGGGTACCCGGCAGCTGAAAGAAATGATGGAAGTCTGTACCGACAGCTACCGCTATGCCCTGAAGGCCTTTGTGGATCAGGATCGTTCTATGGCCCTGAAAGTGATCGAAAAAGAAACGCAGGCCGATAATCTGGAGATCAGCCTGCGCAACCAGCACATTCAGAGACTGGCCAACAATCAGTGCAAGACAGAGGCAGGTATCGTTTATCTGGATACTCTGGTATGTCTGGAACGTGTCTCCGATCATGCACGAAATATTGCAGAAGAAGTACTGGAGCGAGACGCTTAGAGCAGCAGTTTCATCCTGTCTTTAGCCTTTTGTTCCCAGTAAGGGCGCTTCGCCTTATAGGACTGATTGATCCAGTCGATGGCATCGTCCATCCCTTCCTGGGTAAATGGGAAATCCTTCTGTTCTTTATCTTCCTCCGGAGTCCGTTCAAAAGACCAGGGCTCCGGATAGAGGAAGACGGATAAAGTGTCTTCCTTTGTATATAAATAATAACGCATTCCCTGATAAGAACCGGAAAACGGTTCTTTTTTTAATGCTTTGATATTCAGACCAATGGTGGAAACCATGATGGCGCCTCCTTTCCTATGCCCGCAGTGAATCAAGAAACAGTTTCATCATAGAATGCTCCGATTCAAGAAGTGAATAGTGGCAGTTTTCAAGCAGCCAGCTGTAGGTCATGCCCCGTTGGATACTTGCGTAGTTACGGGCGAGGATGAGGCTGGAATGGTGAGCAGAAATTTCTCCACTTTTAATACCTTCATTCATCAATGTCCGGATTAATTTAAAATACTCCCGATCTTCGTTTAGAATATATCGAGTGCCGCTGGTCATGACTTCGTAGCCATATAATTGCTGCAGAAAGGGCTTAAATTCAGATTCCTCCAGAAGCTGGCAGCAGTATTCATCGAACAGATATAGTTTGTCAAGCGCGCCAAGATCTGGATCCAGAGACTTCAGCCACCCTTCATATTCTTTATCAAAATACCAGGCCATCCGGAACAGAAGATCTTCTTTTGCCCGGAAATGATGATAAAAAGCGCCTCTGGAGGTTCCGGATTTATCTATAATATCCTGAAGCGTAGTCTCTTCATATCCCTTTTTACGGAAAAGTTCCCATGCCGCTTCAATAATTTTTTCTTTTGCACTGATCTTCGTGTTACCCATAACGATTAGCTCCTTTTTCAATGATTCTCTTAATACTAATTTAACATGAATAAACAAAGTTTAAAAGAGAAAAATATTGCAAGAAAATTGCTGATCAGATCGTGAAAGAGAAAGTAAATATTGACAAACAATTCACAATTGTGTAAAATCGTAATAAAAAATAGGAATGCAGTACGGATTGTAGTACGGAATATAATTCCAAAACTATGAAGTATTGCATGAGAGAAAGGGGATGATGACGATCATCAGCCAGTTTAGAGAAAAAATATACTATCCCAGCGACATGACAAAGGAGCAAAAGAAAATATCAGTCGAGCTGGCGAGAGTGCTGGGATTTCAGTGCGAGGCGGCCGAATTTCCTGTGACAGATCACAACAGTGGGATTAAGGTGCCGGAATCCCTGGAGGAATTGGAAAAATACCGGCCAGAAGTTCCGGAGGTTCAGATTCCGGAAGATTATGTGGCATCCTCAGATACTGCCCGTCCGATGCCGGATTTTGACTGGCGAAGAAAAAGAGGTCTGGAGACACTATTTTCCAGGGGAGAACTTTTGCAAGATCAAAATCTGGATCAGCTGCCAGATACAATGGATCTGCATTTTGTAATCCCGGAAGACGCTGATGATTTCGTATATGAAGCTGCCTGCAATCTGGCGTTTCGATTTGGAATGGAGACCACCGCATATGAAGGCCTTTTGCTTGACAAAGATATGGAAGGTGGAAACCGGATTATATTTGAAGGAGGCAAAGATTGTAATGTCAGCTGGGAAGAAGACGGCGGTATCCTGGTAAAGATATCGGGACAAGGGCAGCAGCTTCTGGATTTTGTATCAGAGCTATGCGGACATTTCCCGATGCAGGGAGCCTTTGATACCTGGACAGACCGGTTAAAAGAGATCGGATCAGGCTTTCGGATGAGGTCGCTGGATGGACAGCTTGCCTATGCGAAGGCCTATGCGGATCAGGGCGCCGAAGCCTATGTAGAGCCAGCCGTTAAAAGCTGTCTGGGAAGACTGGAAAAAGAATTTCCCGCCGTCCGTTTTTTTAACTATAAGGATGAAAAAAAAGAGTATGAAGTGGAATATGATATCTGTTGGGAAGTAGACGATTTAAAAAAAGTTCTGGAACAAAAGGTATACGGAAATCTCCGGACGGGGAATCAGGTGTGCCTTCAGATTGCCGTCAGCGAAGATCAGAAGGTCAGAAAGTCGCTGGAAGCAGAAATCAGAGAACGTTTGAGGCAGCTGGGTATCCAGAATCCGGAAGTGACGGTCCTTTGTTCTTACAAACAAGGATTTTCCTGGATCAGTGAAAAAGAAATTCCGGAATTAAAGAAATATCCGGATTTAAAGACTGTTGAAATTTATTTCAAACCGTTCCTCCCACCGGGTGTTACCGAGTGGAAAGATGAGGACGGCGCGGTTCCGTCCTACAGTAATATTGATAAGGATCCAGAACGCTGGTACGATATGCCGATCCGGTATCTGCAGGAACTCTATCCGATAGAAGATGTGATTGCGAAGGAAACAGGTATTGATCCGGACCAGATTGTGTTTAAAGTATACGAAGGAGCCGAAGATATTACATATGAGCTGAAGGGGCTGGGAACAGACGGACGGGAGCTGTACCATTCCATTTACAAAGCCGCATGGACAGAGCGCTGCTATATTGATGCCTATCCGGATCTTGGGAAGGTACACCCGGCAACGGGATATGTAAGGCTTTCAGTAGATGGAGAAAAACTTTTGGATGAGCAGATAGAATCCGATGTAGAAAAAATCTGGAAAATCTATCAGCAGCAGGTACTGCCTGATATCAGAGAGTATGTAGACAAAAAGACCAGGGGAAAAGATCTCGTTTCCGCACAGCCTTTTTTCGAAAAGCTTGAAATAGATATTCTGGCCAGTGAACCGGATGAGCGTCTGGATTCCAGAGAAGACCTGTTGTCCTCACTGGATGGTCTTCATGAGGATATTTATTTTGTAGGAACCGATTATTTTAAAAATTATGGAATGGAAAAAGCAGGGCAGGTAACGGATGCGCCAGGACTGATCCTTCCAAAGATCAGAAAACAGGAAGGAAAGCCGAGAATGAAGGTGACGGTATATGCCCAGAATTCCCAGGAGCCTGTGATCCGGCAAAAAGACGGCAGTCTGATCAGACCAGTTCTTTCAAAATCCGAGGTTAATGTGTGGATGAAAGGTTTCCATACAGATGAAGAAGGAAATACGGCAGTCCTGAGAGTGGAAGGAGTCCCGGAAGAAGTAGTAAAGGCCTATGCAGAGCTTCTGGATAAAGATCAGCTTATGCTGGGCAGTAAGCTGGAAGGAATCAGAAAGCTGGTATTTGAAACGGAACAAGGTTCTTATACAGCCAGAATCAGAGAAAAACATGAGAACAAAGAGAGCCTGGATATCCGCCAGATTGATCTTTCAGAAGACCGGCTGATCGGCTATGAAGATTATATCCGGATTATCGATCAATTGAAGAAAGTGCCGGAATTGAATGTTTATCCTGTGGCAGTATCCTACAAAGGACGGACCGTATATGCCGTAGAGTTTTGCCCCAGACTTTCCGGGTATATTTCCAGGACGAAACGGATCACAGCCCACCCTTCCCAGATTATCGATTCCAGACATCATGCCAATGAGGTATCCAGTACCAATTCGGCATTCATGCTGATCAGAAAGATTCTTACGGATGAGGCGTTTACGTTACTTCCGGATCAGATGAATCTGGTCATCCTGCCAATGGAAAATGTGGACGGTGCGGCGATTCACTATGAGCTTCAGAAAGACAATCCAAACTGGAAGCTCCATGTGGCGCGATTTAACGCAGTGGGAAAAGAGTTTTACTACGATCTTTTTGAGACAGAAACCATCCATACCGAGGCGGAAGCCATGCGTAGACTGTTTATGACATTTCTTCCGGATGCACTCATTGACAATCACGGCGTGCCAAGCCATGAATGGGAACAGCAGTTTTCCGGATATACATCTCCGGCATACAAAGGTTTCTGGCTTCCAAGATCTTTGCTGTATGGGTACTTCTACCATATCACCGGGGACGAGTACCACAGCAATTATACGCTGAATAAAAAGATGGAAGATGTGATCGCAGATGCGTTTATGGAGGATGAGGAGATTACCAGGGAAAATAAAATGTGGGCAAGACAGTTTGAAAAATATGCTCACGCATGGATGCCGAAGATGTTCCCGGCAGATTACTATAAAAACATGATCAACTACTGGATTCCTCATGAATATGACCCGACACACAGATATCCCTCTATACGTTATCCATGGATCCTGAGCCTTGACTATGTAAGCGAGGTGGCAGACGAGACAGCACAGGGAGCATATCTGCATTCCTGTGCGAGAGCTCATACGGTCCATGACGTGGCGATCCTGAAGAGCATGATGCAGGCGGACTGTGTTTACACCCAGGAGTGGGAGATGAAAGAGCAGCAGGTAAAAGTGGTGCTGACAAGAAAGCGCCCGATTATTATTTAAGATAAGGAGGTAACATTATGGAAATGATGGAATTACTCAAATTGCTGGGAATACTGATTGTTATTGTCGGTTTTGCTCTGAAGCTGGATTCGATCCTGATCATTGTAGTGGCGGCGATCGTAACAGCGCTGGTAAGTGGTCTTGGCATCGAAGGTCTGCTTCAGACTCTGGGAGAAAGCTTTGTCTCTAACCGGAGCATGGCGATTTTCATTCTGATCATGCTGGTAACTGGTACATTAGAGAGAAATGGACTAAAGAATGCTGCTGCTGCGCTGATTGGAAAGTTCAAGCGTGCATCAGCAGGTATGGTGATAGGAGCTTACGGAATCATGAGAGGTGTTTTCGCCGCATTTAACGTAAGCTTCGGAGGAGTTGCCGGATTTGTACGCCCGATCATTATGCCGATGATTGATGGTGCGATCAAAGCACAGGGACATGAGCCAAACGAAGATCATGTGGAAGAATTGAAGGGTATGGCGTCCGGTATGGAGAACATTGCATGGTTCTTCTGTCAGGTACTCTTCGTTGGAGGCGCAGGAGGTCTTCTGGTACAGTCGACTCTGGAACCGCTGGGATACCATGTAGAATTGATTGATCTTGCTCTTGTAGAGGTTCCAATCGGTATCTTTGCCATTGTGCTGGGAATTGTATATTACTATCTGCGAGATAAGAAACTGAGTAAGAAATACTACGGAACAGAAAAATAGAAGGGGGCGAAGACATGTCATTTTTTACAAGTGCAGATGTTACACTGGGAACAAAGCTTTTGGAAGTCGTATATATAGTCATGGGACTGATCACCATCTATACAGGTGTGAAAAACGCATGCGATAAGGAAAATCCATCCAGAACAGGAACAGCGATATTCTGGTGTGCCCTGGGGATCGTCCTTGCGTTTGGACGCTGGATCCCGGCTGTTGTAGACGGAATACTGGTCATTGTGATGACACTGCCGGCTATTTTTGGAAAAGTAAAGATCGGAAAATCAGAGACGCCGACAGAAGAATCTGTAGATAAGAAATATCAGTCCATTGGGATGAAGATTTTTGCACCGGCATTGTCGATTGGCGTGTTCGCTATTTTGTTTGCCATCTTCCTTCCGGATCTTGGAGCCATTGTCGGAATCGGCGCAGGTATCATCGTATCAATCATCCTGCTTATGGCCTTTTCAAAAGACAATACTCCAAAAGTTTTCCTTCAGGATTCAGAAAGGCTCCTGTCAACAGTAGGTCCTTTAAGCATGCTGCCAATGTTGCTGGCGAGCCTTGGCGCGGTGTTTACGGCTGCAGGTGTCGGAGAAGTCATCTCTGAGATCGTCGGAAATGTTATTCCGAAGGGAAATGTCAATGTGGGAATTATTGTGTTTGCGGTCGGTATGGCGTTGTTTACGATGATCATGGGAAATGCATTTGCGGCGATCACGGTAATGACAGTTGGTATCGGCGCTCCATTTGTCCTGCAATATGGGGCGGATCCGGTGGTAATCGGAATGCTGGCTCTGACCTGCGGATATTGCGGAACCTTGTGCACACCGATGGCGGCAAACTTTAATATCGTTCCGGTTGCCATGCTGGATATGAAGAATCGGTTTGGCGTAATTAAAAACCAGGTAGTTCCGGCTGTGATTCTGCTGATAGTTCAGATCATTTATATGATTATATTGAAATAATACGTATAGCATAAACACACGAATATGATAGTGCGGAGGAAGATATGGAATTTAGCGAGGCTGAACGGGCCAGAATGATGAGCGGAGCCTCAGTCATTGCACGCAGATGGATCCATCTGCGTGCAAGGGATCGGGTTTTAATTGTCACAACAGAGAAGCATCTGAAAGAGGTCCGGCTGATGAAGCAGTGCTTTCAAGAGAAATGCAGGCAAGTGGATATTCTGGCTGTGGAGGATAAAGGAAAGAAAGTCGGAGTTCTGTTTGATGAGAACGAAGACATTTTTGACGGTTATCATACGATCATAGGAGCCACAGATTATTCCATTGTGACGACAAAAGCCGCAAAACGCGCAATAGAGCGTGGGAGCAGGTTCCTTTCCCTCCCACTATCTACAAATAATGGAAAGTCCATGCTGGCGTATTCATTTCTGAAGATGGATACGAAGAAAAGCAAGCTGATGGCCCAGGTGATTAAAAAATATCTGGACGGAGCTTCCGTGCTTCATGTGACCACTGCAGCCGGAACCAATCTTAAGATGCATAAAAATGGAAGAAATGCCGGCTTTTTTAACGGAGATGTAAAAGACGGAGGAGGATTTTCTTCGGCAAGCATCGAGCTTTATGTTCCGATAGAAGAGACGAAGACAGAAGGAGTCATGGTGGTGGACGGATCTATGGGATATATCGGAAAGGTGAAAGCCCCCTTCTCTATCAGATTTTCGGCGGGACGCATCAGCGAGATCGAGGATAACTCAGATGGCCGGCGATTGAAAGATTATCTGGTAAGCTTTCAGGATTTTGAAATGTATGTTGCCGGAGAATTTGGAATTGGTCTGAATTCCTTTTCAAAATGCCGGGGAAAATGTTACATTGAAGATGAATCGTCTTACGGAACTTTTCATATCGGATTCGGACGGAATCTTGCGCTTGGCGGAGTCCATGAGGCCACCAGTCATTTTGATCTGGTAGCTTTTGAACCGGATATCTATGCAGACAACCGAAAAATTATGGAAAAGGGAAAGATTATTATTCCCGAACCACAAATATATTAGAAATGAGGAAAACTATGAAGGTATTGGTAACAGGATTTGATCCATTCGGAGGGGCATCTGTTAATCCTGCTTATGAGGCGGTCAGGCTTCTTCCGGATGAAATCAGTGGAAACAGGATTGTGAAAAAAGAAATTCCGACTGTATTTGGCAAAGATGAGATTGTATTAAGAGAAGTGGTCAGAGAAGAGTCCCCGGATGTGGTAATCTGTGTCGGACAGGCCGGTGGAAGGTCGGGAATGACAGTGGAGAAGGTTGCTGTCAACCTGATGGAGGCAAGAATTCCAGATAATGAAGGGAATCAGCCCCTGGATACTCTGGTAAAAGAGGATGGGGATACGGCTTATTTTGCAAAGCTCCCTGTAAAAAAGATGGTACAGGCCATGAAGGATCATCAGATTCCGGCAAGAGTATCATATACGGCAGGGACATTTGTGTGTAATGATATCATGTACCGCTTGCTATACATGATTGACCGGGAATTTCCGGATATGCTTGGAGGATTTGTTCATGTTCCCTACTGTCCTGAACAGGTACTGGATCTTCCGGATGGTACGCCAAGTATGTCTGTGGAGATGATATCATCCGCCCTTGGTTATGCGATCGAAGCTGTATGTGCAGACCAAACTGGAGACTTAGATATTCCGATGGGTGAGACAGAGTAAGCTGCCCCCAATTTTCGTCTGCAAAAATATTTTGCGCCGGTTCCAAGCTGATTTGCTGGTAATCATATCATACTTCTGCTATTCTAAAGGAAAAGAAAGAGGAAGAAGGAAGGGACGATATGGGAGAAATTTTGCTTGGAGAGAAGCTGGCAGAGCTCAGAAGAAAATACGGGTACAGCCAGCAGGAGATTGCGGATCTGCTGTCAGTCACCCGGCAGACCATTTCCAACTGGGAGTGCGGCCAGGGGGCGCCCACTCTTGACAAAGCAGCGCTCCTGGCTGGAATCTATCAGATCAGCCTGGATGATCTTGTGGGAAATACAGTGGAAATCCATGTGGCCGGAAATAAGAAGAATCTCCATGTTCTGAAAAAGCTGACAGGGAAAATCTGCCGTCTGGAGTATCTGGATCATACAGAAGCGGCTGTCGATGATCTGCTGGGAGATACGAAGGTGCGGATCCTTGACGTCAATGAAAACTGGATCAGAATCGAGTACGAGCGCCGTCGGAAAGGGATACACAGGCAAAAAGAAACGGTTATAAAGCTGATGGACGTGTCCATGATCGCCGGAGCAGTACTGGAAGCGGAGGTGGAGGTATGATGACAGGATTGTTGGGGATCGTCACATTTGGCATCATCGCCGGGATTGGCCTTCTGGCTTATTTTGTGACAGAACATGTAGAAAAGAAAGAAAAAGAAGGAAAAGAGGGAGTGAAGATACCAGAGGCAGACTGGAACCAGATTCTTGCAGATTATATAGGAAAGAACTGCGAGATTACCGTGAAAAAGCCGCTGGTAAATATTGATGTCATATACAGCGCGGAGGGGATGATAAGGGACCTGGACGACGAATGGCTGGAGATGGAGTGTGAAGATAAGAAGGGAAAGAAAGTAAAAATTCTTCGGCTTGACCAGGTAAAAGGCGTAAAAGAGATCAGATGAATAGTATTTGCATTTTTAGCAGAAATGTATTATAATACTTTTCATGCAGATGTAGTTCATCGGTAGAACACCAGCTTCCCAAGCTGGGGAGGCGGGTTCGACTCCCGTCATCTGCTTGGAATAAGCCGGAAGCATTGAGCGATCAGTGCTTCCGGCTTTTTTTTAGCTGTCTTTTCAATATTAAGAAAATCTTTCGAAATTTCCACCATAAGTATTTGGTTTTATCCGCTATGCTGTGGGGCATAGGAGGAGACCGTATGAACAACATAATAGAGGTAAACAACTTGTACAAACTGTACAGGGTGGGCGATGAAATTGTGCACGCTCTGGACGGCGTCAGTTTTACGATTCCCCAGGGAGAGTTTTGCGCTATCGTAGGCACATCGGGATCAGGAAAGTCGACACTTCTTAACATGTTGGCAGGACTCGAGAAGCCGACAAAGGGAAAGATAAAGATCGCAGGGCAGCAGATCGAACACTACAATGAGGATCAGCTGGTGGCATTCCGCAGGAAAAATGTAGGCTTTATCTTCCAGTCATTTCATCTTCTTGGAACCATGAATGCGCTGGAAAATGTGGCACTGCCCTTAAGTTTCCGGGGGATACCAAGAGAACAGCGGATGAAGGTGGCGGACCGGATGCTGGATCTGGTGAATCTATCCGGACATAAGAAACATTTTCCAGGACAGATGTCGGGCGGACAACAGCAAAGAGTCGGAGTGGCAAGGGCCCTGGCGGTAAATCCAAGAATTATTTTTGCAGATGAGCCTACCGGGAATCTGGATTCCCACACGTCCAGGGAAGTGATGGAGCTGATGCGCCAGGTGGTGTACGGACAGAAGAAAACACTGGTCATGGTGACTCACGATGACAAACTGGCATCTTTTGCAGACCGGATTTTTCATATCAGTGACGGTAAGATCATAAAGGTTGTAGAAAACAGCAGGCAGAACAATGAGGAAAAGGGGGAAGTAGTTTTATGAAGACGGTGATGGGAAGGAAAACGGGCAGGATCCTGATAAAATGTGCACTGGCAGCGGCGGTGGCCGTGCTGGCCGCCATGCTGATTCTGTCCTTTACGGCAAAGCCGATGAAAGCAGAGGCGGCAGGGCCGGAGGTCACACTGGCGTCTAAGGGAAACCGGGTGCCGGTATATCAGGCGGGAAAAGAACAGAGCTGGGCCATAGAGGTAACGAATCACACGGACCAGGATATCCAAGGAGCGAGGATTTTCCCGGAGATGGGGAGTACCAATGAGGAATGGCCATTTGTGACAGATTATCAGAACTATGGTCAGACCATAGATCTTCCGGCCGGGAAAACAGTGGAGGCTGTATTTACCTTCACCCAGAGGGAGGACGTGCCGACTGCCAGATATACCATTGCATTTTCGGTGGAAACAGAAGAGGAACCAAAGGCTTATCAGAAATTTTATGTCAATACTACGGCAAAAGAAAAGAAGCCTGAGGCGAGTGGAAACCAGCAGTCTTTTGTGCCTGCTGCAGCGGCAGAGCCAGAAGGACAGGGAGCCGTGCCAGTGAGCGCGGACGCCGGGGGATTCAGTAATGGAGATGCTGTGTACAGCGGCGGAACAGATGACGGTGGGACAGCATCTGGGAGTGGTTCGGTCCCAAGGGTGATCGTGACAGGATTTTCCACGGATCCGGCAGAGGTACGGGCAGGCGATGATTTTACCCTGACGATCCATCTGAAAAATACCTCCACTGCAACACGGGTTGCCAACATGTTGTTTGACCTGCAGGCGCCCACAGAAGGAACAGAAGAGACCCAGGCGCCGGCTTTCCTGCCGGTATCGGGATCCAGTTCCGTCTTTTTAAACGGCATTGCGG
>OGRN01000275.1_pt1 | contig 51425 bp, 35 predicted proteins | sample 1553401 | NCBI WGS metagenome assembly OGRN01 (sample SAMEA2580096, study PRJEB22360) | human gut metagenome | biome: human gut; feature: human-associated habitat; material: faeces | place: Denmark | collected 2008/2010 | reverse complement strand
TAGGAACGGCAAAATTTTTTACACTTCTATTACTTCTTTATCGCACATTAGCAAAGGAAGCAGGGATCAAACTGGACCGGGGCTATGTGGGGCATAAGGCCGCAAAGATGATGAAACGTGCTAAGACGCTGGAGAGAAGAAAAAAAGAGGCAGTTCAGGAAAAAGAAGGGCTTTTAAAAGACGTGGAGACGCTGACAGAGCTGAAAATGCAGCCCCTTGTTCATCACAGAGACGTGTTGGTCAGAACGGAAGACTATGGACTTAGGTATCCGGATGCCGGAGAATGGCTTTTCCAGAATCTCCGGTTGGAGATACGGCGGGGGGAACGAGTCTTCCTCCACGGAGCCAATGGATGTGGAAAGTCTACGATTATAAAGGCAGTCCTGAAGGCAGCCGGATATGGAACAGGGTCAGAATCCAGCAGCTGGAATTTTCAGGAGCAGGGGCGTCTTATGACGGCTTCAGGGATCGTGATTTCTTATGTAGGTCAGGACACCTCCTATTTAAAGGGGAATATCCGACAATGCTGTGAAGAACAAGGGCTGGATGCAAGTCTGTTCTGTACCGTCTTAAGAAAGATGGGAGTGGGAAGAGAGCAATTTGAAAAAGACTTCCGGGAATATTCAGAAGGACAGAAGAAAAAGGTGCAGATAGCAAAAAGCCTGCTCACACCGGCGCACTTGTATCTGTGGGATGAGCCTCTGAATTACGTGGATGTGTTTACACGGATGCAGATAGAAGAACTTCTGTTAAAGTATGAACCTGCGATGCTGATCGTGGAACATGACGCAAGGTTCCAGGAGCGGATTGCGACAAAAATAGTAGAATTATCTGACAGATTTTCTTAAAAAAGTATAAAAATGTGCAAAAATATTGACGTTTTTATTATTTTGGATTATTTTATTAAAAACTTAACTATTAATGTTTTTATATATAGTTCAAAGTAAAGAGGTGAATTTTGATATGAAATGTCAATTTTGCAATAAAAATGAGGCCGATAAGGTTTTTTATCTCGACTATATGGGAGGGCTCTACCAGATTTCTATCTGCAATGACTGTCTGCAGCGGATGTGGCAGCAGGCGGTGGCAACAGGACAGGCGGAAACCTTCCGGAATTATTCCGGCTGGTGGCCGGGAAGACCGGAACCCAGACGTTACGGGGAACGGGCTTTCCCGGATGCAGCTGCAGAAGACCTGCAGAAGAAAAGGAAACTATCTCTCCTTCGCATCCGGCTTACAGAAGCGGCAAATCAGGAAGATTATGAAGAAGCGGCCAGGCTGCGGGATAATATTGCCCTGATAGAAAAGGAGGTGTGCTCTCATGAAGGTTAATCTGGAATTATACAGCCAAAGAGCCCTGGAGGTGTTTCAGACAGCGCTTAAGCTGGCTGCTAAGATGGGACATGGATTCCTTGGAAGCGAGCATCTTTTGTGGGCACTGACAAAAGAAGATGGAAGAGTGCAGAAGATTCTTCTGAAACATGGGCTGGATGATAAGCTGTTAGAAGAGTATGTCCGCCGCTACGACGGCGGTGTGACCCAGGTTCATTCCCGGGCGATTCAGATTTCCGGCGAGGCGGATGAAGTATTGTATCAGACCGTGGCGGCGGCAAGAGAAAATGACCGGGAGAAGGCGGAGCCTTCAGATCTTCTGGCGGGAATCCTGAAAGCAGATCAATGTGCTGCTGCTCAGCTGCTACGCTCTTTGAATGTGTCGGCAGAAGAACTGAAAAATGAGCTGGAGCATGAGACCGGCAGCGGGAATGCCGAAGAAGAGACTGTACATACAGAGGAGGAAGAAGGAGAATCCATGCTGGAAAAATTCGGCCGGGATATGACAAAACAGGCGGAAGAAGAAGGCTATGATCCGGTGATCGGCCGGGATGATGTGGTGGAACGTCTGGTACAGGTTTTATCCAGGCGGACCAAGAACAATCCGGTATTGATCGGAGATCCCGGCGTAGGGAAAACGGCGGTGATCGAAGGTCTGGCCCAGAGGATCGCAAAGGGGCATATTCCGTTAAACCTGAAGCGGAAAAGAATTATATCTGTAGATCTGGTGGGTATGATTTCCGGCACCAGATTCCGTGGAGATTTTGAAGAGCGGATCAAAGCTTTTCTGGAGGAGGCAGAGAAGGAAGAGGATGTGATCCTCTTTCTGGATGAACTGCATACGATCATGGGAGCAGGAGCCGGAACCAGTGAGGCGATGGATGCGGCCAATATCTTAAAACCTGTTCTGGCAAGAGGATCCTTACAGATTATCGGAGCCACAACCAGGACGGAATACCGTCAGCATATCGAAAAGGATGCGGCTTTGGAGAGGAGATTCCAGCCTATTACGGTGGAAGAGCCTACTGTGGAGGATACGATAGATATCCTGAAGGGACTTCGGAAGAAATATGAAGAATTCCATGGCCTGACCATTACTGATGATGCGCTGAAGGCAGCGGCCGAACTGTCTCACCGCTATATCCAGGACAGATTCCTTCCGGATAAGGCCATCGACCTTATGGACGAGGCGGCTTCCAGAATCAGGACAAAAAGCCTGACAATCCCGGGAGAACTTCAGAAGATGGAAGATGAGATCGCATCTCTGCGGAAGGAGAAAAAGAAGGCTGCAGACGTCCAGGACTATGAGCAGGCTGCGGTTTTGCGAGACCGGCAACGAGCAATGGAAGAAGATCTGGAGCAAAAGGAGAAAAACTGGCAGAAAGACCAGAAGCACCAGGTGGGCGCTCAGGACATTGCAGCCGTGGTATCAAACTGGACCGGTATACCGGTGACTATGATGACCATGAGTGAAAAAGAGCGGCTTCGTTCTCTGGAAGAGACTCTTCATCAGAGAGTGATTGGTCAGGATGAAGCAGTGAAAAGTGTGGCAAGAGCGATCCGGCGCGGACGTACCGGCGTGGCGGATCCAGGCAGGCCACTGGGTTCGTTCCTGTTCCTGGGACCTACCGGAGTAGGAAAGACAGAGCTTTGCCGTGCGCTGGCAGAGGCGATGTTCCAGGATGAGAATGCCATGATCCGTATGGATATGTCGGAATATATGGAATCCTACACCGTCTCGAAACTGATCGGCTCTCCTCCGGGCTATGTGGGCCATGATGAGGGAGGACAGCTGACGGAGCAGGTAAGAAAGCATCCGTATAGTATTGTATTATTTGATGAGATTGAAAAAGCGCATCCGGATGTATGGAACACCCTCCTTCAGATACTGGATGACGGAAGGCTTACCGATTCTCAGGGACGTACTGTCAGCTTTAAGAACACGATCATTGTGATGACCTCCAATGTAGGGGCAAGGGATATTCTTGGAAAGAAGTCTCTTGGGTTTAATACGGTTCAGTCGGAAAAGATCCAGAGAGAAGAAAATATCAGGAGCCGTGTTATGGAAGAAGTAAAGCAGACCTTCCAGCCGGAATTCTTAAATCGTCTGGACGAGATCATCGTATTCCATCAGTTGGAGGAAGAGGATGTGAGAAGAATTGCCGTTCATATGACAGATGAATTTATCAGACGTCTGGAGAAACAGGGCGTCCATCTGAAAGTGGAGGACAGCGCAGTGGATGTACTGGTGAAAAAGGGATATGATCCGGCTTTCGGAGCGAGACCGCTCAGGAGGGCAATCCAGTCTACTCTGCAGAATCTGGTGGCAGATCAGATCCTTAGTGAGGAGTATGATCCAAAAGACGAGATGGTTGCCGAAGGAGACGGAAATGAAATCCATCTGACAGAAGAAAAAGAGCCAGCATACTAATGTTGTATGCTGGCTCTGGCTATTTTTTCTTTTCTGTTTTTAACTGGCAGGAAAGGTCGTTCAACGAGGTCAGAAGGTCGATAAGGGTCCGCATATTGTCTTCGCCGAAGTTCTCAAGAAGTTCTGACCATACGGCTTCACATTTTTCCATGGAACGCCTGGCGGCAGCCTGTCCCTCCGGCGTGGTGCTGATGGAAATCTTCCGGCGGTCGTTTGCATCGATTTCACGGATGATATAATGCTTTTTTTCAAGAGTATTCAAGATATAGGAGACGGCAGGCTTGGAAATCTTAAGCTGTTCCTGCATCTTTGGCACATCGAGATTGGTACAGGCACTCTCGCTGCAGCTGCAGCCGCCCAGGATATCCTGAAGGATAGCCATCTCGTTCATCTGCATCTCACATTCCAGAGAAAAAGCAGATTCCAGCTTTTTAAAACACATCATTGATTGGAAAAATTCTTTCCGCAGATCATTCCCCATGGTAAACTCCTTATTACTAAATAATTAAACGCTTAACAAAATTGATAATTTTAGTATAACGCACTTTCCGGGGGAATTCAAGGAAAAATCTGGATTCCTACTGTTACAGCAGCCGGAATACCTGCTCTGCACAGGCGGATAGGTTTGCTTTGGCATTGGACGGCTCCATGGCTTCCTCAAGTGTACACACACCACGCACAATAGGGAAGAAAGCATCGATACCGGCGTCGTTGCAGGCAGAGGCATCCTCCGTTACGCTGCCCGCAAAAGCGATAACCTTTGCGCCGTATTTTCTGGCAAGGGAGGCGACGCCGACAGGGGCTTTCCCCATGGCGGTCTGATGATCCAGACGGCCTTCGCCGGTAATAACAATGTCCGCGTCCTTCAATTCCTCTTCCAGACCTACCGCTTTTAAGATCAGATCGATTCCGGGCGTCAGAACACCATTTAAGAAACTTTGGAATGCAAAGCCAAGCCCTCCGGCGGCTCCGGAGCCGGGAGTGGAAGAATAATCAATGCCCAGCGTAGATGCACATACAGATGCATACTGTGTCATCGCCTGATCCAGAGGCTCTTTCATGTCATCAGTGACGCCTTTTTGCGGTCCGTAGATATAAGTGGCGCCATTTTTTCCACAGAGAGGATTCGTGACATCACAGGCTACCTGAAAACGGCATCCTTTCAGACGTGGGTCTAGGCCGGACAAGTCTATGGAAGTAATTTTCCCTAATGCCTGTCCTCCTTCTCCGGCATCCTTTCCATCCCTGTCCAGAAAACGGACGCCCAGAGCGCTCAGCATCCCGACACCGCCATCGTTGGTGGCGCTTCCGCCGATCCCAATGATAAAATCACGGCATCCCCGGTTCAGAGCGTCCAGGATCATTTCTCCCACGCCCCGGGTGGTGGCGGCAAGAGGGTCGTGTCTGTCAGAGAGCGTAATGCCGGCGGCGGAGGCCATCTCGATCACTGCCGTGGACGTGGCCGCAAGAAAGCCATAATAGCAGGAAACCGGATCCCCGAATGGCCCTGTGGCCGAGAGGGTGATCTTCTCTCCGTCGAGACCTTCGATCAACGCATCGGTAGTTCCTTCGCCTCCGTCGGCCAGTGGCTTTAAGACTACACCGGTTGCGGCCAGTGGCTTGACCACTACCCGGGCTTGTGGGTGCGCGGCCAGGATTCCCACCTTTGCGGCGTTACCAGCTTCTATGGATGTCATACTTCCCTTAAAAGAATCAATAGCGGCTACGATTTTCATATCTGTTTCCTCCCTTTTGTTCCAATGATTGATTATATTTAGTATACGAAATCTTTTCGCTGAAATATATGGGATAAGTAACAAATAAGTAAAATAATAATGAAAATAATTGTTACAAATACGAATTTCGATTTTCCAGACTGACCGCAAGATATAAAATTACCGCATCTTTAAAATTACGCGGATCAAAACCACAGTGTTTATGGATCCGTTCCAGACGGTACTGTAAAGTATTTTTATGGAGGAACAGCCTTTTAGCGGTCTCGGTCAGGGAGCGGTTTTCTTCAAAGTACAGTCTGAGAAGATCGATCTCTTCGGAAGAGAGGAAACGGATGGTCTTGTCCAGGTATTTTTGCCGGCATTGTTTTGAAACAGGGCCGAGGAGAATTTCCAGAGTCAGATCATCAAACAGAGCAAGATTGGAATCAGAGAAGGAAAGGCTTTCAAGGGCAATCTGCGCAGTGGTAAAAGAGGCCTGTGACTGATAGAGGTCACAGCTTTGGCCGATGCCGGCAGCAAGAGAATCGTGTTCGTCGGAAACAAACTTTTTAAGGGCGGGTAGATTTTTGTTTACGCATTCTGCATCTGCAAGGATGATGAAATCATAGGGATACTGGTAACAGAAAATAGCTCCTGTAAGTTTGTCGCAGAGGAGCTGGATCCGGGATTCAATGCCGGCCATATAACGGCCGCTGTTTTCAGATTTCAGGTGTACCAGGATGATGCGTTTGGAAGTGTCTGGGTTCAGCTGGAAATCTTTCAAAAGCTTCAGGAGATATCCGGGATTTTCAGGAGAACCATTGATCAGTGACTGGATAAGATAATGCCTTTTTTCAGAGGAAGTCCGCACGGCTGCATTCAGCTCCTGTTCCTTCAGAAGAAGACGGGTGATCCGTTCGGCCAGATGAGCAAAAGGGCGGACTTCATCAGGATCTCCGCTGATTCCGATAACCGCGGCCGGGACATTTCCCTGAAAGACTGGGATATTTACCCCCTTCTGAGTGCCGTGGAAGGTATCGTTCTGGAAGACCTCCAGAGCTTCGCCATTTCTCAGGGCTGCCATTCCTCCCTCGTGAAAGGTACCGATACGGGAGGCATCTGTACTGGCAAGAATCATTCCTTTATCACTGATGAAATTAATGTCGTGTCCACAGACTTCTTTGACCGTGTCTACAATCTGCTGTGCCGTTTTTTTATTGATGCTATTCATTTAGATTCCTCCAATCTATGTTACTAATACCATATGTACATTTCATTCGTCAATAAAAATTAGTACAAATCACAAAGTATCTTACGTTTTCCATAATCTGTTTTTTTGTTTTTCGTTGAATCTGATGGGAAATCAGTCTATAATAATGACAAAGAATGTGCGCCTATGGGCTAAAAAGGATAGAATATATGACAGAGATATTAATTTGTGGAAAAACAGAATTGTTTACCGAGGAAGCGCTGGAAAAGCTGGCAGAGGAATGTCGGGTCGTCGTTGCCGGGAAGATAAAGCTGTCTGGGAGGAAAAAGAATATATTCGTGTATCATACTGCACCGAACAAAGAACAATTTCATCAGTTGTTTGATGTTTATAGTTTTCGGACAGTGTTCTATGTGAGCGGCTATGCGGACGGCGGAGATGGGATGTTCGGAGAGCTTCAGCAGCTGGAACAGGTCATGCAGGAATGTGAGAAATCCAGAGCAGATAAGCTGGTGGTGATCTCTTCTATCGACAGCCAGAATTATTCTCTGCAGTACCGACTGCAGAGGGAATTCCCGGATAAGGAGTATTTCACCAGCCGTAACTTCCAGGTGGGACAGCTGGAAGAGACCTGCGGCTATTTCATGAAACGTACGAAGCTGTGTACAATCATTCTTCAGACGCCTTATCTTGCAGATCGTGTCAATGACAAAAATTTCCTGGGAAAGATTTTTCATCGTATCTACAAAAGAGAAAAAGTCACACTGCCATATCGAAGAGAGGATCCGATTGATTTTATCACGCTGGATGATCTGACCGAACTGATGCTGCAGATTAACGAGGAAACGGAGGACGAGAGTGGTATCTACTGTGTGACCAGTGGATATCATTACACGTATGGCGAGTTGGAAGAGATGCTCCGGCTGATCACAAAAGACATACATATCGTCTATAACAACTATCCGTATATGCCGGAGATCCCGGAGTTTTCCAGAGAGCTGCGTACCCGGTACGGCTTTATCGTAAAGGACAATGCGATGGAAAATATCGGTGTGTATTACCGTACCTTTGCAAGAGAGGTTATGGGGCACAGGTATGGGATGCGTGAAAAACTGGCAGATTTTATGAAAAGTCTGGGAAAGGAAGCCCTGATCTATGTTGAGATGATCGTTTTGTTCGTGATCGTGGAGCTTCTAAGTCAGATAACCTCCGACAATGTTTATTTCCGGTTCGTGGACGTGCGACTGTTCTATATCGTGATTATGGGGACAATCCATGGGATGCGTTTTGGGATAGCGGCGGCGATTTTTGAATGCTTTGCGCTGGTCCGGCAGTATTCTCTGATCGGAATGAATCCGACGGTATTGTTCTATAATATCGAAAACTGGATCCCGTTTGCAATCTATCTTCTGGCCGGTTCGGTCACGGGATATGTGTCTAATAAGCGGACAGATGCAATGGCATATCTGCGTCAGGAATACACGCTTCTGCGTGACAAATACGTGTTCTTAAGCGATGTTTATCACGGGGCTATCCAGAATAAGGATGAGTATAAGAAACAGATCCTGGGATTTAAGGACAGTTTTGGGAAGATTTTTGATGCGGTGCAGAAGCTGGACAGCGAACGTCCGGAGCGTATCTTTTACGAGGGGATCGGTATCCTTGAGGATATTCTGGAAAATCATAGCATTGCTATCTATACCCTGGATTCCTGGCAGAGATTCGGCCGCCTGGCTGTCTGCTCCAACAGTCTTTTGACCAGGCTGACGAAGTCGATCCGGATCGATGATTACCGGGAAATGTATGAGACAGTAAAAAACGGCGGGGTATGGAAGAATACAGAGTTTACGCAGGGACTTCCCATGTATGCATGCGGTATCTTCCGGGATGATATGATGGTCCTTCTGGTGACGATTCAGGAGGCTGATATTGAGCAGTATGGTATGCGATATATGAATATTTTCCAGATTCTCTGCGGCCTGGTGCAGACATCCTTCCTTCGTGCCATGGAGTATGAAGAACTGGCGCAGTCTCAGATTTATTATCCGGATACCAATATCGTTTATCCGGAGCGGATGAAACAGCTTGTGGAGACACAGACCGCCATGAAGGATGAAGGAATTGCAGATTTTGTGCTGCTTCGCCTGGAAGATAAGGATAGAAAACGTGTCAGTGAAAAACTGGAAGGCCTTGTCCGTGCCAGCGATGTTGTAGGTGCGGATGAAGAGGGAAATATCTATCTTCTGCTGGTGCAGATGAATCAGAAAAATCTGAGAATCGTAGGGGAGCGTCTGGACCGCGTCGGGATAAGATATGAAATTGTAGAAAAGATTGATTAATTTTAAGAAAGTAGGTTGCTGGTGATAGCTTTATTTTTACTTGTGGTTCATTTGATCGTATGCGTAATCTTATATATTCTGGTACGATTATCCATTCTGAAGTGTCCGAAGACTATTATGCCGATGGTATTTCTGGTGCCGGTGTGTGGAATCTGTGTCATGCTTTTGCTGGAATTACGCACGCGGGATAAAAAGCCGGAAAGCACAGAGGTGGGAATTGAAAAGCTGAAGGTGAATGACTTCGTACACCGGAGCATCCTGGTGGCGGATAATCCGGCGGAGGAAAGAATCGTGCCTCTGGAGGAGGCCCTCTTGATCAATAAACCGGGTACAAGACGTGAACTGATGATGGAGATCATGTATGATGATCCAAATGATTATGTAAATCTATTGAAAGAAGCCAGGATGAATGACGACACAGAGGTTGTACATTATGCTGTTACGGCGCTGGCAGAGCTTCAGAAGGAATATGATCTTCAGTTTCAGGAGCTGGACTGGAAGATGGAGCAGGATCCGGATAATGACGGATTGATGGATGAATATCTCAGACTGCTGAATCAGTATCTGAACAGTGGGATCGCGGAAGGCAATGACAGGAAGCTGAAGCTGTCAGCTTACAGCGATATTCTGGATAAGAAGATCAAGGCAGAGCCGGAAAAGCTTGAGTACCGAAAAGAAAAAGTCCAGGTGGATTTAAAAACCGGAAATTATACCGGTATGCATCAGGACATTGAATATATCATCAGACACTGGCCGGCAGATGAAGCGGGATATCTGCTGATGATACAGTATTTTTCTCTGGTGAAAAACAGAGAAGGTATGAGGCGGGTTATGGAACTGATCGACAGAAAACAGATTTATCTGACGCCGGACGGGCGCAGGCAGATCAGGTTCTGGAAGAATGAAGAAGGAGTAGCAGAAGTTTGAAGAAAAAGAAAAAAACGGGTTCAAAAAGAGTATTTCGTTTCCGCAGGCTGCAGACCGTGCTGATTGTTTTCGTGCTGCTGACAGTAGCCCTTTGCTTCGCCCAGGGAAATGTGATGTATCAAAGACATGAGCGCCTGCTTGAGCCCTCTTCACGTGAGACTGCTTCTGTGTCAGCCAAGACCCAGGAGCCGGAATGTCTGCTTTTGTGGGAGGATGATGTCAATGGGACTGACGGATTGGAAATGATGGAAGCAGTGCTTGGGCAGATGAAAATCGGATATGATGCGGTGGAAGGACAGGATGCGGCAGATGTCAGACTGGAAGACTATAAGACTGTTGTCATTTCCATGACCCATCTGAATCTGTTGGATGAAAAAATACTGGAAATTCTCAGCTGGGTCGAGAAAGGCGGAAGCATGATGCTTGTATATCCGCCGGAAAATGGCGGGATTTTAAGAAGTATCGGACGAAGCCTGGGGATGGAGCAGGTGGGAGATGACTACGCAATGGTGGAGACGCTCCATTTTACAAGAGACTTTATGATCGGAGGAACGGCAAAAGATTATACGGTTACAGATCCGTATGAATCTGCTTTAAATGTTTATCTTTCTAATGATTGTGAAGTGTATCTGGAATCAGGCGGCGAGTATGCAGTGCCTTTGATCTGGAAGAAATCTCTGGGAGAAGGAGCTGTGGTTGTAAATAATATGGGGTATATTGAGAAAGGCTACCGAGGTTTCTATTCAGCCTCCTATGCTCTTCTGCAGGATGTGTGCGCCTATCCCGTAATCAATGCTTCTACTTTCTATATTGATGATTTCCCTTCGCCGGTACCGGCAGGAGACAGTCAGTATATTGAAAGAGATTATGATATGAGTATCGCTGATTTTTATACAAATGTGTGGTGGAACGATGTATATAATCTGGCAAAAGAATATGACATCCGCTATACAGGTATGGTGATTGAAGAATATTCAGATCATGTGGAGGCACCGTTTGACCGGAATCAGGATACCCGGCGGTTCCGGTATTTTGGGAATATGCTTCTGGATCAGGGAGGAGAAATCGGTTTTCATGGATACAACCATATGCCTCTCTGCCTGAGAGGATTTGATTATAAGGGAGAATATGATGATTATGTGGTCTGGAATAGTTATGATGATATGAAAGCTTCGATAGAAGAATTGAATAGTTTTTGTGAATATCTGTTTCCGGAAGAAGAATTTAATGTGTATGTTCCGCCATCAAATATTCTTTCCGAGGAAGGACGGCAGATGCTGAGTGAGGAAACAGATATAAAAGCAATTGCCAGTATTTATCTCCCGGATGAAGAAGGAATTTCTTATGCACAGGAGTTTGAAGTGGCAGAGGACGGCATTGTTGAAACACCCCGTGTCATTTCGGGATATGTATTAGATAATTATATGCAGATGGTTGCTTTATCAGAACTGAATTTTCATTTTGTAAATACGCATTTCCAGCATCCGGATGACGCTCTGGATGTGGACCGGGGCGCTGATCTTGGGTGGGCGAAGATGTTTGAAAATCTTTCAGATTATACAAAGTGGCTGTATACCTCGGCTCCGGAGATCCGCAGCCTGACCGGTACAGAGCTGGCAGGAGCGGTCCAGATCTATGATAATCTGGAGGTGGAACGGGAGTATACGGATGAAGGCCTGACTTTAAATCTTGGTAACTTCCAGGATGAAGCCTGGCTGATGGTCCGGATCAATGAAGGAACTGTGGGAAAAGTGACGGGAGGAAAGCTGGAGGAAGTGCAGGATGGTCAGTATCTTCTCCAGGCAGAGAATAAAGAGATTAGAATCGAGATAGAGAAAGGCGAAAAATGAGAATCTGTGTCATATTGGAAGGATGTTACCCCTATGTGACTGGTGGTGTATCTACCTGGATCCATCAGTATATGAAGGCCATGCCGGAGCATGAATTTGTGGTATGGGCCATCGGGGCAAATGCCAAAGACCGGGGAAAATTTAAATATGAGCTTCCGGATAATGTGGTCGAGGTGAGGGAAATTTTTCTGGATGATGCTTTTTCCATGCGGTTCCGGAAGGAGAAATATCACTTTACGGAAGAAGAAATACATACGCTGAGAGAATTTATCAACTGTCAGAGACCGGACTGGGAGTTGATGTTTCAGATGTATCATGACCGTGGGATTTCACCTGTGACCTTTTTGATGAGCGAGGACTTCCTGAATATCATGATGGATCTGTGCAGAGAGGAGTATCCATATACGAGCTTTTCTGATTTCTTTCACACAGCCAGATCCATGTTCCTTCCGGTTTTATATATCCTGCAGGCAGGGGTGCCAAAGGCAGATCTGTACCATTCCATTGCTACCGGATATGCAGGAATTCTGGCAAGGCTGGGCAGCTATGTCAATCATGTGCCTTATGAGATCACGGAACATGGCATCTATACCAGGGAAAGGGAAGAAGAAATTATTCGTGCGAAGTGGGTTCTGCCCGCATTTAAGCGGCTGTGGGTACGGTTTTTCTATATGCTGTCCAGTGCGGCATATGACAGGGCAACGATGGTCACCAGTCTGTTTGCAAGAGCTATGGAGACGCAGATTGAGATGGGATGTGCCAGAGACAAATGCCGTTATATTACCAATGGGATTCATTATGAACGCTTTGCAGATATTCCATTGAAAAAGGAAAATGGATATGTGGATATCGGGGCCATTTTAAGAATCTCGCCGATCAAGGATGTTAAGACTCTTTTATATGCGTTTTCGGAATTGAAAGGGAGATTCCCCAAGGCCAGACTATATGTGGCCGGACCTGAGGATGATGAGGAATATGCGAAAGAGTGTTATACGTTGAAAGAACAGCTGCAGATTAAAGACGTCTATTTTCCAGGGACAGTTAATACGCTGGAATATATGGAAAAGTTTGATTTTACAGTCTTAAGTAGTATCTCGGAAGGACAGCCGCTGGCAGTCCTGGAGTCCTTTGCAGCGGGACGTCCCTGTGTGGTGACAGACGTGGGATGCTGCCGGGAACTGATAGATGGAATGGAAGGCGATACATTAGGACCGGCCGGGTATTGTGTGCCGCCGATGCATAGAGAGGCCCTCTGCAATGCTCTGGAGAGAATGTGTACTCATCAGGAGGAGCGGTACCAGATGGGGCAGACAGCAAAGAAACGGGTGGAACAGTTTTTCCGCCATGAAGATATGATAAAAAATTACCAGAAGGCTTATGATGAGGTGTTACATAGATGGCAGGAATTGGATTCAGCTTAAAAAGATTATTTCAGAAGAAGGGTTTTTTCTCCCTTTGCAGAGCTTATGGATATGCGGGAGTGATCTGTGCAGGTCCTATGCTGCTGGGGGTGATTCTTCTGCTCGGGATGGGGATGGCGGCAAGGCTTGCCGGTATGGATGCCCATGAACGCGAACTTCTGAATTGTATGATCACATATGGGCTGTTGGTTTCTCTTACGGTGACCAGCTGGTTTAATATGGTGACGACCAGATATGTGTCAGATATGCTGTATGAAGAACGGCAGGAAAAAATTCTTCCATCCTTTTACGGGAGCTGTGCTGTCATGCTGATCATCGGTGGGGCAGGCTATGGGATTTTCCTGTGGTTTTCCGGAGTATCTTTCCTTGAGAAGCTTCTTTGTTTATGGTTTGCCATGATATTGATTGTTGTATGGATGGAGATGGTATACCTGACCGCGCTCAAGGACTTTCAGGCTATTGTGTTTGCCTTTGCATTTTCCCTGATGGTAGGTTTTTTCCTGGCACTTTTGTTTGTACTGGTAGGATGGGTCAGTGTAGCGAGCCTGTTGTTTTGCGTGATCGTGGCCTATGGCATCATGATGGTCTGGTATTATAAGCTTCTTCTGAACTATTTTCCGAGAAGCCAGGGCAGCAGTTTCAATTTCCTGCGGTGGTTTGACCGCTACCGGTCGCTGGCTTTGTCGGGCGGCTTCTTAAACATCGGGTTGTTTGCTCATCTGGTGATCATGTATTTCGGCCCGCTTAAGGTACAGGTAGAAGGTCTGTTCTACGGAGCCCCCAGCCACGATGTTCCGGCCCTTTGCGCATTCTTTTCTATTCTGATTACGACTGTCAACTTTGTGACATCTGTGGAAGTACGGTTTTATCCGACCTATCGGAATTATTATGGCCTGTTCAACGATAATGGTGCGATACGGGATATCGATCAGGCTGAGGAAGAGATGCTGGGAACGCTTGAAAAGGAATTGACGTTTGATGGTCATAAGCAGCTGATCTCTACAATTCTGTTTCTGGTGTTTGGAAGTATTATATTTGAAAATCTTCCGTTGGGATTTAATGATACATCTTTAGGAATTTATCGTTTCCTGTGTGTGGGATATGGAATATATGCCGTTGCAAATTCCATCATGCTGATCCTTCTGTATTTTGAGGATTATGCCGGAGCCCTGGCGGGAACGGCAGTATTTGCAGTCGTTAGCGTGATTCTCACTATTTTGCAGAACATGTTTGGTTCAGTAGAGTATTTTGGCCTGGGATTCCTGGTTGGCGCACTGGTGTTTTATGTAATCGTCTGGCTGAGGCTGGAGTGGTATACAAAACGCCTGCCGTATTTCCTCCTCAGCCGGAAGTTCCTTCTGCCAGATCAGGAGACAGGGCTGTTTGCAAGAATTTGTGATCATTTAGATAAGAAGGATCACAGACAGGCGCAGAAGCCAAGAAAGAAATGGGAAAAGAAATATAAAAAAAGGAAATGGACGCTGGTTGGTTCCTTTGCCTTGTTTCTGGTGTTAAGTATGAATGGATGTGGGGCAGCTGATGCGGATACTCAGGAGAAGCAACAATCAGCAGTCGTACAGGAAGCAGAGGAAGAGAATACAGGGACGACTGTGGAAAAGGCACAGACCAGGGAAGAGCCGCTGCGTGACAGCGAAACTATTTATGCCGATGACGATGAGACTTCAGTGGTAACCATGTATCTGACGGTACGTACCGGGAATGCCGCGGATAATACGGACCATACCTGGACAGAGATAAACAGCCATGATGTTTATTATTATGAAGATAATAATCTGGATCGTTATAATTGTGAAGCTCTGCTGCAGGTTGGAAATGAAAACGGGCCGTCTGCAGGAGAGGTTGGCTATGGCGAGAGTGCATCTAATGCGACCGTACAGATCAGAGGGCAGACCTCTTCAAGTCATGAACAGAAAAATTATAAGATTCGCATTAAAGAAGGAATGGGCGAATGGAGAGGTCAGCGGACGATTGCGCTGAATAAACACGTAAGTGATCCTTACCGTTTTCGTAATAAGATGGCCTATGATCTGATGAAGAAGATCCCCCAGATGATGAGTGCCAGGACACAGTTTGTCCATCTGTATGTAAAAGATGAAACAGCCGGTGGAAATGGGGAATTTACCGATTATGGTCTTTATACGCAGGTCGAGCAGATTAATAAAACCTATCTGAAAAATCACGGACTTGATAATCATGGACAGTTGTATAAAATTAACTTTTTTGAATGGATGGAGTATGAAGATGTCTGCCTGAAAACCGATGAGAGATATGATGAGAAAGCTTTCAGTCAGTATCTTGAAATAAAAGGGAGCGATGACCATACAAAACTTCTGGAAACCATTGATGAAGTCAATGATTATGCCATTCCTATTGAAGAGGTGGTGGAAGAGCATTTTGATATGGAAAACCTCTGTTACTGGATGGCATTCCATATTCTGACGGGTAATTATGATGTGGGCTCTCGAAACTATTATTTGTATAGCCCCCTGAATTCCGAAAAATGGTACATCATTTCATGGGACAATGATGTTATATTTTCCAGAAATTATTACCGGCTGGACAATTATACAGAAGGGGAATCCTGGGAGCAGGGAATGACGCAATTTCTTCATATTCCATTGTTTAACCGCATTTTACGTGAAGAAAAATACAGGGATATGCTGGCTGATGCGATCGAAGATCTGCGGACCAATTATCTGACACCGGATCAGATATCAAATATGGCTTTCCAGTATGCCGACGTAGTACGCCCGTACCTTTATCGGGCTCCGGATTTGGAATCTGCATCTTTAGAAGATGAAAATATGTATAACAGTTTAATCTCAATGATTGCTGGAGAAGTGGAAGAAAATTATGGATATTATCTGACCAGTCTGGAAAAGCCATGGCCGTTTTTTGTCAGCACGCCGGAAGTCTTAGAAGACGGAAGAATTTCAGTGCAGTGGGATGTCTCATATGATTTAGACGGGGAGGATATCCGGTATACATTTATTCTGGCGAGAGATTACAATTTTACAGATGTCATTTACCGGGAGGATAATATGTATCTTCCAGAGGCCACATTTGATGCTCTTGATCCCGGTATATATTTTATCCGGGTACAATCCACGAATGAGTCTGGTTATACACAGGAGTGTTTTGATTATTATTCTACAGAATCTGATGGAAAAGCTTATGGTGCAAAAGCGTTTATTGTAAATGCAGATGGATCAATTGAAGATTATACAGAGGAGTAATTGTGGTTAGATAAAGGAGAGGATTCATGAGAAGGAAGAGTATATTAGTTACATATCTGCTGGCGGGAGCGCTGTTTTTGTCCGGCTGTACGGTGTCTGGTGACAGTGGTGTACTGGTAAGTGCAGACGAGACGTATGAAACTTCCGGAGAGGATCCGGAGGACTACAGGCTGGAAGATAACAAGTCACTGTATGATGACGATGAGGACGGAGTCATTACCATGTATCTGACGGTTGGAAAAGGAAACGAGGACGATGGAACGGACCATACCTGGACAGAAGTAAACAGTTATCCCCTGGAATATTATGAGAAAAATGGAATCAATCCCTACCGCTGTGAAGCGGTGTTGCAGATCGGAGATGAAGAAGGACCTGTAAACGGAGAGTTTGGATATTCTGACCGTACAGCCAACGCGACCGTGCAGCTCAGGGGGACAGGGGCATCCTCCTGGCAGCAGAAGAGCTATCGGATCAAGATCAAGGACGGCAGTGGGGACTGGAGAGATCAGAAGACAATTTCTCTCAACAAACATGTGACGGATCCGGTCCGCTTTAAAAATAAGCTGGCATATTCTCTGATGGAAGATATTCCGCAGATGATGGCTGCAAGGACCCAGTTTGTTCACCTGTATGTCAAGGATAAAACAGAAGGCGAGGATGGTCTGTTTGAAGATTACGGCCTCTACACGCAGGTAGAACAGGTGAATAAAGCATATCTCCGAAACAGAGGCTTTGACAGCGATGGAGCGCTTTATCAGACTACATCAGCCTTTGACTGGCAGAGGCATGAAGACAGCATTCTTGCATCAACCGATGCGGACTATGACAAAGACAAGTTTGAACAGTATCTGGAAGTGGATGGTTCAGAAGAACATGATTCTATGGTAGAACTTCTGGATGCCGTAAATGATGAAAGTATCCCGATCAGCGACATTGTAGCCCGGTATTTTGATTCCGATAACCTGTATTACTGGATGGCCTTCCATATTCTGACAGGGAATGCGGATGTTCTGGACGGGAATTATTATCTGTACAATGCAAGAGGGCAGGACCGGTGGTATTTTATTTCCTGGGATAATGACGGTATCCTGAATGAAGGGTATGAGACTCTCAGAGATGAGAGTTATAACCGTTCCTGGAAAAAAGGAATCTTCCTGTATTCTGACACGGTATTGTTCCAGAGGATTCTTAAGGATGCTTCCTGCAGAGAAGATCTGGATCAGGCAGTGGAAGACTTAAGCCAGAACTACCTGACGGAGAAAAAGGTGAAGGATAAGATTGATACATACAAAGAGATGACCGAAGAGTATGTCTTTCGGCTTCCGGACCGTACCTATGCCCGGGCAACTCAGGATGACTATGAGGCGCTGGCGGAGAGTATGGCAGGAGAAGTAGAGGCAAATTACGCAGCATACCAGGAGAGCATGTCATCAGCATGGCCGTTCCATATCCTGACACCGGAAAATAACGGTGGGGAGACAGTTTTATGCTGGCAGGAAGCATATCGCTTTGATGGTGGAGACGTGTCCTATACGGTAGAACTGGCAAGAGATTATTCGTTCAGCCAGCATCTTGTACAGCAGACAACGGATAAGACGAGTATCTCTGTGGATACGCTGCCGGCAGGCCAGTACTTCTTAAGAGTACGCGCCGAAGGGGCAGATGAGATCAGCCGGGATGCATATGAATCTTACCGCACGGAGGCAGGAACGGTATGTTACAGCACGCTGTGCTTCTATGTACAGAATGATGGAAGTATTGTGGCGGTAGAATACAGTGAGGATGATTGATATGGAAGTTTATCGGAATGAGTGGAAATATTATATTTCACTGTGGGAAGGAGAAATGCTGAAACAAAGACTTCTGCCGTTTATGGAGATGGATCCCCATGCTGAGAATGGACAGTATACGATCCGCAGTCTATACTTTGATGATTACTGGGATTCCTCGTATACAGAGAAACTGATGGGAGTGGAAAACCGGAAAAAGTGGCGGGTTCGTATCTATAATTACAGTGATGCCGGGATCAAGCTGGAGCGGAAGAGAAAGCGCGGAAGCTATATTCACAAGGATGCGGCGCCTCTTAGCAGGCAGGAGTTTGAGTGGATCCTGGACGGGAAATACGAATTTCTCCTGAGAAGTCCTTACTCTTTGTGTCAGCAGTTTTATTATGAATGTATGGTTCATGTACAAAGGCCCAAAGTGGTGGTAGATTATGAGCGCACACCGCTGATCCGGAAAGAAGGAGATGTGAGGGTAACTTTTGACCAGGATGTGCGCTCGGCAGCCTTTAACTATGATATTTTTGATCCCTGCCTTCCGACCAGGTCCATCCTGGATCCGGGAATGATGGTGCTGGAAGTAAAATTTACAGAATTTCTGCCAGAGGTGATCAAGGAACTTCTTCCCCTTGACGGGCAGCAGTTTTCAGCAATATCAAAATATACCCTCTGCTATGAGGCCGCCTTTTTCCGGACGGATGCGATGGCGGGAATATCGAAAACAAACAGGAGGAGAAATCGATGAATATAAGAGATTATTTCAAAAATTCTGTGTGGGAGTCCTTTATGGGAGGACAGGGACTGACTACGGATTTTGTGACCACCGCGGTGGTTGCCATGGCGCTGGCTGTGATCCTTGGATTCTGTATCTATAAGATCTACGGCATCTATTTTGGAGGTGTGGTGTTTTCCAGCTCTTTTGCAGTCACACTGGTAGGAATGACGGTTTTAAGCTGTATGCTGACGCTGGCGATCAGCAGTAACATCGTGATCTCCCTTGGTATGATCGGTGCGTTGTCTATCGTGCGTTACCGGACGGCGATCAAAGATCCCATGGATCTTCTCTATCTGTTCTGGTCCATTTCAGTAGGGATCACACTGGGAGCAGGCCTTTCGGTGCTTGCCATTGCAACGATGATCATTATGACGGTAGTTGTCCATTTGTTTTATAACCGCAGGAAAAGAGGCACGATTTTTATTCTGGTGGCACATTATGTTTCCCAGGATGCAGGGGATGAGATCTTAAAGATCCTGCATAAAATGAAACATCAGTTAAAATCCAAGACAATCCGGGGTGAAGTTACCGAGCTTACCATGGAGCTGATCTGCCGTACGGATAACACCGTATTCCTGGAACAGATCCAGGCCCTGGAAGGCGTCCAGGATGCAACCTTGATTCAGTATAATGGAGAATATCATGGATAAATCAAAGATACCCTATGTTCTGATGGCGATCCTTGCTGTAGCCATTGCCGGAATGCTTCTGTATATCATTCCCTACCGCTACCGTCTGAATCAGACCACAGAATATCAGGAAAGCGGCAAAGAACTTGATAATCCGCTGACCGGCTATGCCCCTGAGGCGGAAATTACGGAAGAGTGTGAAGATTCCCGGCTGGTTTATATCGGGCTGACCTGGGAAATGTGGGAGCCTTCTCCGGGGGAGTATGATATTGATGCCCTGGAAGACTATTTTCACACTGCCAGGTGGAAAAGGCAGAATAAGCACGCCGTCCTCCGGTTCCTGTGTGATGTGCCGGGAGAGGAACGCCATATGGATATCCCACAGTGGCTCTATGATCAGACCGGGGACGGAGAATTTTACGATACAGAGTATGGGAAGGGCTATTCTCCCAACTATGAAAATGAATACCTGATTGAAAGACATCAGATGGCGATAGAGGCTCTGGCAGAGTATTGTAACAAAGACGACTTTGTGGCTTATGTAGAGCTTGGCAGTCTGGGACACTGGGGCGAATGGCATACCAATACGGATGAAGGCCTTTCACCGCTTCCGGATGCAGAAGTCTGCTGGGATTATGTGCTGGATTATTCGGATAATTTTCATAATGCCAGGCTGCTGATGCGGAGGAATTTTGTGATGGCGGCAGAAGGCGGCATGGGGCTGTACAACGACATGACCGGGCACGAAGGGGATACGAAAGAGTGGCTGGACTGGATAGAAAATGGAGGAAGCTTTGAGACCTCTGGAGCCCCATTGGAGTATCAGACGATGGGAAGCTTCTGGCAGAATGCACCCTGCGGCGGAGAGTTTACCAGCCGGTATCCCATGGAGGAACTGCTTGACGAGAGATTTGACGATACTCTCAATATGATAAGGGAAACACACATGACCTTTATCGGTCCCAAATGTCCGGAAGGAGAGTTAAAAGACAGTGAGGCTGCCAGAGAACTGGAACAGGAGCTGGGGTATCGATATTACGTTTCGCAGCTGAGTACCAGATATTCCTTCGGGCAGGGACAGCTGGATGTGGAGATGACATGGCAGAACGGAGGCCTTGCGCCTCTTTACTGGGACTGGCCGGTAACCATGTATGTTTATGATAAAGATGGAAACCTGAAGTATTGGGAGACGATAGAACTTAATCTTTCAGAGCTGTATCCGGGAAGGGAGATCGAAACACTGACCCATATCCCGTTTACAGAAGAGTTCAGAGACGGCTTTCAGATTGGAATCGGTATTACAGATCCAGATGAGGAAGAGACAGTGGAACTTGCGATGGATGCCGATGTGGAAGACGGCGTACAGATTATTTATACATATGAAAAGTAAGGAGGAGTCAGTATGGCAGAGAATGGAACGTTTCGGACAGCGTTGTTCGGCGGATATAACAAGGAGGATGTTGACGAGTATATTAAGACCCTGGAGCATGAGATTGAATCGATCAAGGTGCTCCACCAGAAAGAGAAGCTGGAGCTGATGCGCAGAGCAGAGGACAGTGAGGCGGAACTTGCACTTGTAAGGGAGGATCTGGAATCAGCCCGCGACAAGATGGAGAAGACAGAAACAGGTGATCAGGATGATCTGGAAGCGCTTCAGATCCTGGAAGAAGAGACTGCAAAAGCGAAGGCAGCTGAGACTGATAAGGGGGCTCTTTTACAGCTGCAGGCAGCATACGACAAGCTGGAGGAAGAGAACCGCAGACTGCAGGAACAGCTGGAGAAGAAGGATGATCTGTTTGACTATGACACGGTAATCAAGATTATGGAAGAGGCAAGGACGAATGCTGAGCTGATCGAGAAAGAGGCAAAGCAAAAGGCAGATCAGATGATCGAAGAAGCAAAGGACCGTGCACTGGCAGAGGAAGAAAAGCAAAGACACATGATCACATCCCGGGTTAATGCACAGCTTGAGGAAAAAGGTGTTCAGCTTATGGCAGCAAAATATAAGATTGAGCAGTATATCAAGGAAATCGAAGGGGCGCAGCAGGGTCTGTATCTGTTGAATACCCGAATGGAGAAAATGGTCAAGGATATGCCGGTGCGCCTGGATGATTACTGGGAGGGGGAAGAATTTCGTCAATTGGAAAAGAAAGATGACGATGCAGCGGAAAAGGAAAAATAATATATAAGATCTATGATGATCAGGAGGGGACAACAGGAGGAAAGGGATATGACAGAGGGAGAAAGACCGGCAGAGCTTCTGGATGGTGATGCGGCCAGAGCATATATCACAGGACATCTGGAGCAGATGACTGAAAAAGATATGTGTGCAGTCTTTATGATCGATCTGGACCATACGGTAGAGATCGTGGGGATGCTGGGACAAAAAGGAAAAGACCGTATCATACAGCAGACAGAAGAAATTCTATCCATGCTGTTCAAGGCTTCCGACCTTGTCAGCCGGGTAGGAAACGATGAATTCCTGATTTTCTGTGCCGGGAAGATTACCGAGGAGGAAGCCCGGAAAAAAGCGGAAAATATATGCAGTCATATACAGTCGGATTGTAAAGACGAATCCGGAATACAGGTGACAGCCTGTACAGGAGCCTATCTGACCGGAGGAGAAGGCATTGCCTTTGACAAACTGTTCGGCCAGGCAGCAGCAGCTCTTTTTGAGGCAAAAGAAAGGGGAAGAGGCAGTAGTTTTGTTCTGACGGATCAGGATATAAAAAGTACAAGACCTGCAAAAAAGGTGAGCGGAATCTCAATAGATACGATTCTTGCGTATATGGACGAAGGAGTCAGTCTGATTGAGGTCGGGCCGAAGCTCCAGATTATCTATGCCAATCCCGGATTTTATCAGATGCTGGGAATTGGTGAGGGTTCACTTTCACTTCCCTGTGAACTTACAAAGATTGGCATTCATCCTGATTATGAGACAGATTATGAGCAGTTGATCCGGGAAGGCGTGAGAAAAGAAGGATTCTCAGAGCATTTTCATCGGATTTCCAGAAATGGAAAAGACTGGGTATGGAGACATGTCCGGGTCGTTAAGACTGCGTATCCGGGCAGAAAATATCCAGTGATGCTGGAACTGTCTACGGATATTTCTGAATTGATCCAAACGGAACGAAGGTTAAGAGAGAGTAATGAGAGGCTTCGGGTGGCATTTGGTCAGACGCCTCATTCTTTGTGGGAGGTGGATCTGGAGGAGCGAACATTTAATGTTTATAATGTGAATGAGCAGTGCTGTCAGCGGAATCTGGAAGTCAGGGATTTTCCCGAGTCATTTTTAAAAAAAGGGATTGTGCATCCGGATTCGGCAGAAGATTTCCGCATGTTTACAGAGAAATTATTAAAAGGAAAAGCAGCCGGCAGCGGAAACTTTGTCATTCTTGACCGGGTGGGTAAAGTTTACGGATGGGTCTCCATGTCATACCGTATGATCTACGATGAAGAAGGTAAGCCGGTAAAAGCGATCGGTGTTCAGTCCAAGCTTCCGGGGTTATCCGGAACTGGAGGAGGTTTTATGAGACGCCGGGCAATCCCGGAGATCATGCGTCGGTATCTCCTGGTGCGGATGAAGGTGAACCTTACCAGGAACGCAGTGGAAGAGATCTGGATTGATGGAGCAGATCAGACAGCCTGGACCTGGGGAAGAACCTATTCTGATATTATTGAACTGGAGAAAAAGAAGCTGTTCATACAAAACAGCGCCAGAGAATTCGGGGAAAGGTTTCAGCGAGAACATCTTCTGGAACTATACGAAAAAAGGATCAGATGGTCAACGAAGGAATTTCAGAGAGTTGATGAAGCAGGAAATATCGGGTGGATCACAGATACGGTCAATCTGGTCAAAGACAGTGAGAGCGGAGATATCTATATGTATGCCTGTACCAGTGATTCCGGGCTTCGGCATAAATGGGAAGGGATGATCAACGGTACGGCCGAGAAAGATCCGGATACCGGGATCTATACGGTGCAGACAGTGCGAAAAATATTTGAGGCGCTGTCTGGCCGGGGAAGTAAGACAGAGTGCGCCCTTTCGCTGATCCGCATGCTTGGAGAAGAGCAGAACGAAGAGCTCCACCGTTTTGCGGCAGTGGCCTTTTCGATGGCAATGGGCATTGACAGTATCATCGGGCAGTACAAGCTGGATACCCTTCTGGCGATAATCCCAAATGCCGGCAGCAGATTTGATGTCAAGCGCCGGATAGAGGATGCGTGCGCATATTTCAGGAATGCCATGTATGGTGATCCTGAGATGGAGAATCTGCGATTTGTGGCAGGTACAGTAACGGAATCGATGGAGACGGCTGACTATGACAGCCTTTTGATCCGCGCCGGATATCTGAATGAGCGAGGGAAAAATCTGGCGATGGATACAGTTGTGTTTCCGTCAGAAGAAGAGGACTGGTCGTGGATGACCCTTCAACAAGCCGACGAAGAAGGAACAGTTGTAGTGGAGTCAGAGGAGGTAGAACGACCACTGACTAAGAATGAACAGGCAGCGGCATTCCACTGTATTGCAGATATGCTGTCCGCCAAATCTCTGGAGAACTCTCTGACAGATGTCCTGCGTGGTATCGGAAGATTTTACAGTGCGGCGAGAACGTATATTCTGGAAATCACGGAGGATAAAAAATCCGTTGATATGACTTATGAGTGGGCGGGAAGCGGAAAGCAGTCCATCCGGCATGTTATGCGTGGTGTACGGCTGACAAGAGTCCCCATCCTGAAGAACTGTCTGGAGGAAGGAGCGCCTGTCTGTATGGAAAGCTCAGTCTCCGTTTTTCCCGGAAAATTCCAGGGAAAGCCCTGGCGTTTTACGGCATTCCCCCTGCAGCAGGAGCATAGGATCACGGGATTTTTATGTGTGGAAAATGCACAGACACACGTAAAAGATCTGGCGCTCCTTGGAACTCTTGCTCCTTATATCATGGGAGAAGAAAAAAGATTTTACAATATGACGGAGAGAGCATTGGAAAAGGGACAGGATTCGCTGACAAAGCTGCCTAACCTGAGCTCTTACATGGATGTGAGCTATTCCCTGGATTCGGATGCCTATACATCGATGGGGGCATTGGCTTTGGATATTCCCAATTATTCTGTGATCAACAGCAGTTATGGCTTTGAATATGGGCGGAAGATGCTGTTGTATATTGCAGAAACATTGACAGGTGTCTTTGGAAATGCATATATTTTCCGGACCTGGGATGCAGAGTTTGTCGTATTATTTCCGAATACGATACAGGAAGTGTTCACCGGGCGGTGTACCAGACTGCGCACAATGATACAGCGCCGGTATCCGCGGCAGGTAAGGATCGGATATGTCTGGGCGGAAGGCGTATTTTCTGCAAGGAATATGGTAAAAGAAGCCCGGACGATCATGAGGAGTGAAAATGTAAGGGAGCCGTTTTCAGACAGATCAGAATTGATGGAAGGCCATAGCCCGGAGCAGATTTCAAAAAAATCGTTTGTACCCTATTTTCAGCCAAAGGTTGACATGAGGACGGGAGCTTTGACAGGTGCAGAAGCGCTGGCAAGAAAAATAGGTGAAAATGGAGAAATTATGCTGCCGAGAACATTTATCGAGCCGCTGGAAGAAAGCGGAAGGATCCGGGAACTGGATCTGTGTATGGTGGAGATGGTGCTTCAGCAGCTTTCGACGTGGAAGGCAGAAGGTCTGCCGCCTGTCTGTGTATCCATTAATATTTCCAGAGTGACTTTATTTAATCCGACGACACTGGCATCGATCCTGGCGCTTCAGAGCCGTTATCCTGAGATTCCTCCAGATCAGATAAAACTGGAGATTACAGAGACGGCAGGAGATATGGAAAAGGCATCTCTGGCAGAGGTCGTGGACACTTTCCGCCAATGTGGGATCCAGTTTGAACTGGATGATTTTGGCACTGGTTATGCAAATATTTCGGTATTCAGTAATATTAAATTCTGCGCGGTGAAGCTGGACCGCAGTCTGGTCCATGATCTGCCGGATAATGAGATCAGCAGTATGATGGTGGAGAATCTCACACAGATCTGCCAGAATATTGATATGAAGTGTATTGCAGAAGGAGTGGAGACAAAGCGTCAGGCAGAAGCTCTGATCAAGGCAGGGTGTGTATATGGACAGGGATTTTATTTTGCCACACCGATGTCTGCTCACGAATTTGAAAAAAGATATCTGAAGAATGTAGCCAAAGAGGAGGTTGATGCAATTGACAGAAGCAAATAATATCCAGACGGACAAGAATCCTTTGATTGTCGGAATCGGCGCGTCTGCCGGAGGGCTGGAGGCCCTGCAGCAGTTTTTTCAGCATATGCCGGGAAACAGTGGCTTAAGCTTTGTCGTGATCCAGCATCTATCGCCGGATTATAAGAGCCTGATGGCTGATATACTTGGAAAGCATACAGAAATGACCGTGGTTCAGGCGGAGCAGGAAATGGAGATTCTGCCAGATATCGTTTATCTGATACCTCCCAAGAAAAACCTGTCCATAAAGGACGGGAAGCTGCTTCTGACAGACATCGTGCAAGGACAGCTGAATCATCCGATCGATATCTTCCTGACAACGCTGGCGGCAGAAAAGAAGGAAAGGGGGATCGCAGTTATCATGTCCGGGACCGGAACAGACGGGACCAGTGGGATAAAGGCAGTCAAAGAGCATGGAGGGCTGGTCATTGTCCAGAATCCGGATACGGCAAAGTTTGATGGAATGCCCAGAAGCGCGATCAATACAGGCCTTGCAGACTTTATTCTGTCTCCGGAGGAGATTGTAGATGAAATCTTAAATTTTTCCAATTATCCGACGTTGATCCGGCCGCAGGAGCAGGAAGAACTATTTACAGATGAGGAGACGTTTCCGAGAATTTATTCGATTCTTAAGAGAGTCAGCGGGATTGATTTTACGAATTATAAGCGAACGACTGTACTCAGGCGTATTGAACGGCGGATGGTGGTTACGCACAGTTCCAGCCTGGCGGAATACGTCAATCTGATCGCAGCGGAGGAAGAGGAGGCGAATACCCTGGTCAAAGAAATCCTGATCGGTGTGACCAATTTTTTCCGCGATCCTGAATTTTTTGAAAAGCTAAAAAGGGATGTCATCTACAATATTGTGGAACGGGCCGGAGAGAAGGATCCCATCCGGATCTGGAGCGCAGGATGCTCCACAGGAGAGGAAGCTTATTCCATCGCCATATTGTTTAAAGAGGTGCTGGAAGAGTTGAATCTGCAGAGAGATATTAAGATCTTTGCGACGGATGTGGATGCAAAAGCCATTGAGCAGGCAGGAAAGGGTGTATTCTCAGAAAGTATCCTGGACGACGTCTCCAGTGAACGGCTGGCAAGGTTCTTTACGAAGAAAAATGACCAGTATCTGATCTCAAAGGAGATCCGTCGGATGATTATCTTTGCTCCCCACAATATGCTTTCAGATCCGCCTTTTGGAAAGCTGGATCTGATCAGCTGCCGGAATGTGATGATCTATTTTCAGCCGGTATTGCAGAGATCCCTGTTCGGAATCTTTCATTCGGCTTTGAAAAATGGAGGGTATCTTTTCCTGGGCAAAAGCGAGACAGCAGGAGAATATACGAATGTGTTTGCGCCGGTGAGTGGTGCAGAAAAAATATACATACATAAAGGAGAAGGAAAAGTGGACGAATTTACACCGCCTGCATTTAATATACCAAATATCCATACGGTTTCACCAAGAACCATCAGTGTATCAGAGAGAAATGCAGGAGATTACGCAATGGAGAGCACCTATGTGCATTTTCTGGAAAACTTCCTTCCAGCATCGGTTGTTTTGGATGAGACCAATCAGGTCATTCATTTTTTCGGGGATTATCAGGAATATTTGAAGATTGCCCCGGGAAAGGCAACATTTAACTTTTTCAGTATGATCCATAAAGATTTAAGTCTGGTATCATCGACGGCTCTGAACCGATGCAGATCAGAGCATATGACAGTGACTTATACAGGCATTGCCATGGACTGCCCCCACGGGAGAAAAGTCATAGATTTGACAGTCAGCCCCGTGCCGGGACAGAATGGTGAGGACAGTGGCCTGATTGCCGTTTTATTTATAGAAAACAGGAACCTGAAGACGGAAGGTGTCACTGAAAAATACGACGTGGACAGTACAGCGGCACGCAGGATCGCAGACCTGGAACAGGAGCTTCATGAATCGCGTAACGATTTAAAATCCACTATCGGAGAACTGGAGACAGTCAATGAAGAACTGCAGGCAGCCAATGAGGAACTTCTGACTGCGAATGAGGAGCTGCAAAGCTCCAATGAAGAACTACAGTCTGTCAATGAAGAACTCTATACGGTGAATACAGAATATCAGCAGAAGTTAGACGAGCTGACGATGCTGACCAATGACCTGTCCAACTTCCTGTCCTCAACGATGATCGGAATTCTTTTTGTAGACAGCAATCTGAATATCCGGAAGTTTACCGAATATGTGGGACGTGAATTTCAGCTGATGGAGCATGATGTGGGACGTTCTCTGCAGATTTTTGCCCACAGTTTTCCGGAAGAAGATATTGTAAAGGATGCCAAAGAAGTATCCAGGAATCTGGTGCCCATTGACCGGGAAGTAACAGCCATGAACGGCAGGTATTATACACTTCGGATCGCTCCTTACCGGACTACAGAGAACAGCATCCGGGGGCTGGTCATTACGATTATCGACAGCCTGGGGGCACAGGACTGATCCGGCGGTACCATCGGCAGGCGGAAGATTCGGTATTGACACTTACCAGTCAGGCTCGTATACTATATATCATAAGTGAATAAGCAATCTTCAGGGCAGGGTTCGTTTCCCTACCGGCGGTAAAGCCCGCGAGCCGATATGGCATGATCCGGTGAGATTCCGGGGCCGACAGTTAAAGTCTGGATGAAAGAAGATAACAGGATGCAAGACATGTTGTATATTTGCAGACACTGCTCTGGAATGGAATCATTCCAGAGCTTTTTGCGTTTCCGGCGCAGGTCTTGTTTCTGCATAAATATTACAGACCCTGAAGAAACCAGTTCAGGGTCTTTTCTTATGTGAGAAAGAAGGAAGATCCGGTACTGAAGTTTAAGGAGGTGTATGAAATGAAAGACGGCGAATATATGCGCCGTGCGCTTAAACTGGCAGAGAAAGGAATGGGATGGACGTCACCGAATCCTATGGTAGGTGCAGTGATAGTCAGGGATGGACGGATCATTGGAGAAGGTTACCATCAGAAATATGGCGGGAAGCACGCGGAAAGAAATGCGCTGGAAAGCTGCAGGGAGTCTCCCGGAGGAGCTGACTTATATGTGACGCTGGAGCCATGCTGCCATTATGGAAAGCAGCCGCCTTGTACAGAAGCAATTCTTGAGGCCGGTATCCGCCGGGTAGTGATCGGCTCTTCGGATCCCAATCCTCTGGTGGCAGGAAAGGGCGTCCGATTTCTCAGAGAACACGGGATAGAGGTAAAAGAGCATGTGGAAGAAGCAGCCTGTGATGCACTGAATCAGATTTTTTTTCACTATATCAGAACAGGACGTCCGTATGTGGCCATGAAGTATGCTATGACCATGGATGGAAAGATCGCGGCATACACCGGAGCGTCCAGGTGGATTACCGGAAAGGAGTCAAGAGATCATGTCATGTGTCTGCGGAAGCAGTACCGGGGGATTATGGCCGGCATCGGCACAGTGCTCGCGGATGATCCAATGCTTACCTGCCGTATTGAGGGGGCAAAAGATCCTGTCCGGATTATCTGTGATACCCATCTTCGGATACCGGAGGATTCGAAGATAGTACAGACAGCAGATAGAACAGAGACGATCCTGGCAACATCCTGCAGCGATAAAGACAGGTACAGACCCTATCTGGAAAAAGGATGTCAGATCCTGGCTGTGCCGGAAAAGGATGGCCATATTGATCTGAAGATACTGATGAAGGCACTGGGAGAAAAAGGGATTGACAGCGTACTGCTGGAGGGCGGGGGGACCTTGAACTGGTCGGCTCTGAAGGAAGGAATTGTACAGAAAGTATTTTGTTATATCGCGCCAAAGCTGCTGGGAGGCAAAGGAGCTAAAAGTCCTGTTGAAGGGCTGGGATTTCCAGATCCCAGGTACGGTGTGCAGTTGATAAACAGGAAATATACAATCATCGGAGAAGATATGATGATCGAAGGGGAGGTGAAAGCAGATGTTTACCGGAATCATTGAGGAAACCGGAGTCATAGGTCGGATCAGAAGAGGAAGCGCTTCGGCGGTCCTGACCATCCAGGCGGAGAAGGTGCTGGAAGGGACAAAAGCTGGAGACAGCATTGCGGTAAACGGTGTCTGTCTTACGGTAACAGGTCTTGGACATGGCTGGTTTGAGGCAGACGTGATGCATGAAACCCTGAATCGCTCTGCACTGCGGACATTGCGGCCGGGAAGCCGGGTTAACCTGGAACGGGCTATGCCGGCAGACGGGAGGTTTGGCGGGCACATTGTGGCTGGTCATGTGGATGGCACCGGACAGATTATCCGGATTAAAACAGATGATAATGCTGTCTGGTATACGATCCAGACAGAACAAAAAATTATGCGTTATATTGTAGAGAAGGGATCGATTGCCATTGATGGTATCAGCCTGACGGTGGCAGAAACCGGAGACAACTGGTTTTCCGTCTCAATAATCCCACATACCATGCGGGAAACCATACTACAGGAAAAGAACCAGAAAGACCTGGTGAATCTGGAAAACGATGTAATCGGAAAATATGTAGAAAAGCTGATGACAGCCCCGGAAAAAGAAAAGAAAAACACGATGACTGAAGAATTTCTGCACCGGTGCGGTTTCTGAGACTGAAGATGACGGTATAAAAAGATAGAAAGGAAGAGAAAAATGTTTCAGTTTGACACGATTGAAAAAGCTCTTGAGGATCTGCGGCAGGGGAAACTGATCCTGGTAACTGATGATCCGGAGCGTGAAAATGAAGGAGACTTTATCTGCGCAGCTCAGTATGCTGATACAGAGAATATAAATTTCATGGCCATGCACGGGAAAGGTCTGATCTGCATGCCGATGTCAGAGGAATATGTCAGGAAGCTCAGGCTTCCGCAGATGGTGTCTGAAAATACAGATAACCATGAGACTGCCTTTACCGTGTCCATCGACAGTGTGGAGACGACCACCGGGATCTCGGCAAAAGAACGGTCGATAACTGCCAGGAAATGCGTGGAGGACGGGGCACGTCCAGAAGACTTCCGAAGACCGGGGCACATGTTTCCATTACTGGCAAGGAAAAATGGTGTGCTGGAGAGGGAAGGACATACCGAGGCTACAGTGGATCTGTTGAGACTTGCAGGCTTAAAAGAATGTGGTCTCTGCTGCGAGATCATGCGAGAGGATGGCACCATGATGCGGACCAAAGAACTAAAGGAGCTGGCACAGAAGTGGCAGATTACGTTTATCACGATCCAGGATCTGAAGGAATACCGTAAGTGCCATGAGAAGCTGGTGGATCAGGTGACAGTGACAAAGATGCCGACCAGATATGGAAACTTTACTGCCTATGGCTATGTCAACCGGCTGAACGGTGAACATCATATCGCACTGGTCAAAGGAGAGATCGGAGATGGCGAAAAAGTCCTGTGCCGGGTTCACTCGGAATGTCTGACCGGGGACACTTTCGGATCCCTGCGCTGTGACTGTGGGCAGCAGCTGGCCGCGGCAATGACTCAGATCGAGAAGGAGGGCCGGGGCATCCTGTTGTATATGCGCCAGGAAGGCCGGGGGATCGGGCTGATCAATAAGCTGAAAGCTTATGAACTGCAGGAGCAGGGAATGGACACGCTGGATGCAAACCTGGCTCTGGGATTCGCTGCCGACGAAAGAGAATATTATATCGGAGCACAGATCTTAAAGGATCTTGGCGTAAAGAGCCTGAGGCTTCTGACCAACAATCCGGATAAGATCTATCAGCTTAAAGAGTTCGGTATGAAGATTACTGAACGGGTGCCTATTCAGATGAGTGCTACAGAACATGATCTGTTCTATCTGGAGACCAAGCAAAGACGCATGGGACATCTTTTAAAATATCGATAGAAATCAAAGAAGACAGGAGGAAAATGAAATGAGAACTCTGGAAGGAAAATTAGTTGCAAAAGGAATGAAAGTCGGGATCGTGGCCTCACGGTTTAATGAATTCATCACGGCAAAGCTGCTTGGCGGTGCACTGGACGGGCTGAAGCGTCATGAGGTGGATGAGGAGGATATCTATGTGGCATGGGTGCCAGGGGCATTTGAGATTCCGTTGATTGCTTCGAAAATGGCAAAGAGTGGAAGGTATGATGCCGTAATCTGTCTGGGAGCAGTGATCAGAGGCAGCACGACCCATTATGATTATGTGTGTAACGAGGTGTCAAAGGGGATTGCAACCGTCTCTCTGGCAACAGATATCCCGGTACTGTTCGGCGTCCTGACCACGGAAAATATTGAGCAGGCCATCGAACGGGCAGGAACAAAAGCCGGAAATAAAGGGTATGACTGTGCTTTAAGCGCCATCGAAATGGTAAATCTGATCCGTGAGATTGAAGGATAGAGGTTGTTCCTGGCCGGAGATTCTGTTATGATGTGCATTAGATAAAAAGAATCGATTAAAGGAGCGGCAGATGAGACGAATAGCAGGAATGGTGCTGGGAATATGGATGATACTCGGGATGGCAGGCTGTTCATTAAAGAATCCGGAAAGTCAGCAGGAGCAGGTGAATTTTTTCGGCATGGACACGTATATGACCATTACAGCATATGGAGAGAGGGCCGGACAGGCTCTTGAGCAGGCACAGAAACGGATAGAAGGATTAGAAAAGGAATGGTCTGTTACTGATGAAAACAGTGAGATCTATCAGGCAAACCACAGTAACGGCTCGCCAGTGACTCTCAGTGAGGATACGAAAGAGGTGGTGGAGTTTGCACTTCACATGGCAGAAGAGACTGGCGGCGCCTTAGAGCCCACTATTTATCCGGTATTGGAAGCATGGGGATTTACGACCGACGAAAACAGGATTCCCTCATCGGAAGAACTGCAGGCACTGATGGAGCATGTGGGGTATGAAAAAGTATCCCTTGATGGAAATATGATTCGGCTTCCGGAAGGAACCGAACTGGATCTGGGAGCGGTAGGCAAAGGATATGCTGCTGATGTAGCGGCAGAAGTGATCAAAGAACAGGGAGTAAAGTCCGCGCTTTTGGATCTTGGAGGAAATATTCAGGCGGTAGGGTCAAAACCTGACGGCACAGACTGGCGTCTTGGAATCCGTAATCCCTTCGGCGACGGCCAGATTGGTATGCTGAGAGCTTCGGACTGTGCAGTGGTGACCTCAGGAAGCTATGAACGTTACTTTATAGGAGAGGATGGAAAAAAATATACTCATATCATCGATCCCAAGACAGGTTATCCGGTAGACAATGGCCTCGTGTCTGTAACGATTGTAACAGAAGAAGGAAAAATGGCAGATGCCCTTTCCACAGCCATGTTTGTCAAGGGACTGGAAGGAGCGCAGGATTACTGGAAAAAGCATCAGGATTTCGATATGATCGCTGTTACAGAGGATGGAGATGTTTACGTGACGGAAGGGATTGAACACCAGTTTACACTGGAAAAATTCTCCCAGAATATGGAGCTTCATATCATAACCGCATAACGGTCATGAGATATTCAGTGACAAATGTATGTTTTTTCGTTATAATAACAGCTGTAATGTAGCAGATACAAGCAGGAGAAACACATGAATGAACAGGCATTAAAGAAACGATTAAATCACCTGACGATTGCAGTAGTTATTATCAGTGCCCTGATTCTGGCAGGCGGTGGTATTGCGTCCTATTACCTGAGAGGAATGCTGCAGAATACGCTGACCGGACAGATGGAAAGTGAAGTACAGCAGTATAAGATCAATATCAGACGTCAGATTCAGGCGGATTTTCAGACGTTGAATACACTTTCCAGCTTTTTGCAGTTCGGAAACATGAGTACAGAAGCTTTTGTGGAAGGACTGGTTACCTCAAAACAGTATCACAATTTTGACCGCATGGGGTATTTCCAGACGTCAGGAACAGGGATCCGGGTGACGATAGATTCAAAGGTAGAAAGGAATGCCGGTATTGATGAATTAAATGAAAACGTGCAGGCGGTTGTAAAGGATGCCTGGAAGGGAAAAAGCGGGATTTCCAGAATATACCAGCCCCTTGATGACGGGGAGGCTGCCTATGCCTATGCGGTTCCTGTCTATTCAGGGCAAGAAGTTGCAGGCGCGCTGACGGCCGGCGTCAGTATGGACACAGTGACCGAGATTCTTCAGGATCAGTCCCTGCTGAAAGGAAAAGGCTATATTCATCTGATTTCTGACAGTGGAGAAGTACTTGTACGATCTGAGGACAGAGTGATCGAAAAGGAACTGGATACGATTTACGAGGATGAATTTATCGAACCGGATGAGCAGCAAAAAATCAAGAAAGCTTTGGCAGCAGGAAAATCCTGTCAGTCAGAGTTTACTTATGACGATGTGACCTATCAGATTTTTTTGGAACCATTGGAAATCAATGGATGGTATCTTTTTTGTGTCCAGACGGCAAGAAGTGTTAACGGAGAAGTCTACCATATGATGGAGAGTACCAGGGTGGTGACCATCGTGGTGTTGTTGATCCTTCTCTTTATGATCATCTACGGGTACCGGCTGATATACCGAAGTAACCAGAGCCTGATAAAAAGTGCCTACTATGATCCTCTGACCGGGGCATACAACCGGAATAAATTTGAACAGGAAGCCTCAAAGGTCATTGAAAAAACTCCGGAATACAGTCTGGCTGCCATGAATATCCGGCAGTTTAAGTTTATTAATGAAATATTCGGAAGCCAGCAGGCGGACCATCTGTTGTGCTATATCAAAGAAGTAATCGCGGGTCATGTCCGGGAAGGAGAATATTTCTGCCGTGGTACAGATGATATGTTTTATATTTTGCTCCGGGATACCGACCGGAAGATCATCAGGGAAAGGCTGGAAGAAATGATCGGAGAGATCGGTCTCCATGCGATATCGGTCAACCGTGATTACCAGATCCTTATGTACTGTGGAATTGTTATTGGCACGGACGTATCAGATGTGCGCCCCACCGTTCAGAAAAGCATGACACATGTCAGATTTGCGCTGGATACGGCCAGGAAATCTCTGAAAAAGTATATCTGGTTTTATGATACCAGTCTTCATGAGGATGAGAAACTGCAGAATTACGTGGAAAGCCATATGCGTCAGGCGATGGAAAACGAAGAGTTTCAGATGTATCTTCAGCCCAAGGTAGATTTACGGACAGGCAGGATCAGTGGGGCAGAGGCTCTGGTCCGCTGGATTCCCGGTTCTGGAAAGATGATCTATCCGGGGCAGTTCATTCCAATCTTTGAGGAAAATGGATTCTGTGTACAGCTGGATCTGTATATGGTCGAAAAGGTATGCAGACAGATTCGCACATGGATGGATCAGGGATCAGATCCAGTTCCGCTGTCGGTTAATCAGTCAAAGCTTTTATTCTATGAATCGGACTATACCGATAAACTGAAGGCGCTGCTTGAAAAGTATCAGATTCCTGCCAGGCTGATCACGTTGGAGATCCTGGAAGGACTTGCCATGGAAAATATCGAGGAACTGAATGAGAAGATCGTGCGCCTGAAGGAAATCGGATTCCAGATTTCTATGGATGACTTTGGAAGCGGATATTCTTCATTGAACACACTGGCCAGCTTAAAGATTGATGAACTGAAGATTGACAGAGGTTTCCTTCTGAGATTACAGGATGCGAAGGAGGATTACAGGAGACAGGTCATTATCATGGACGAGGTAGTGAAACTGACGAAGAAGCTGAAGATACGCACGGTAGTGGAAGGCGTTGAGACAGAAGAAAATGAGAAACTGGTCCAGAAACTGGACTGTGATTACGGGCAGGGTTATTATTATGGCAGGCCGGTAAGTGCAGAGGAATTTACGGAAAAATATATATCTATGGAAGGTGATAAAAAATCTATATAGATCTTGTTTATAATCTCAATTGTACAGAAAGAAAATAGAAAAAGCCTGGACAGGAAGAAGAAAACCTGTCCAGGCTTTTTTTGTTTGTAAACACTCGCTGACGCTTTGTCTTTCATGGAGTATACGGGATTCGAACCCGTGGCCTCAACAATGCGAATGTTGCGCGCTCCCAACTGCGCTAATACCCCATCGGTAATAAGTATAGCACAGCAGATAAAAAAATCAAGATTGATTTTTCCGCTGGCAGAAGTAGAATAGAAAGTGAAATCACATTATATAACATAGATGGAGGGATAAGCGATGAAAGTCTTGATGCTGAACGGAAGCCCGCGTGTAAAGGGGAATACAGCAATTGCACTTGAGGAAATGAAAAAGGTTTTTGAGCAGGAAGGTATTGAGACGGAAGAAATCCTGGTAGGGAACAAAAATATCCGGGGCTGCATTGCCTGTCAGACATGTTATGAGAAAGGAAAATGTGTGTTTGATGATATTGTCAATGAGATTGCGCCAAAGTTTGAAGCGTGCGATGGACTAGTTGTGGCCAGTCCTGTTTATTATGCGTCAGCCAATGCCACACTGATCGCGCTTCTGGACCGTCTTTTCTACAGCACTCACTTTGACAAGCGGATGAAGGTGGGAGCCAGCGTGGTAGCGGCAAGGCGCGGCGGCCTTTCAGCTACCTTTGATGAGTTGAATAAGTATTTTACGATCTCCGGAATGCCGGTTGCTTCCAGTCAGTATTGGAACAGTATCCATGGCATGGAACAAGGAGAAGCAAAGGAAGATGCAGAGGGACTTCAGATCATGCGGACTCTGGCACGGAACATGTCATTTTTAATGAAGAGTATCGCATTGGGAAAAGAAAAGTATGGACTGCCGGAGGCAGAACAGCAGCAGGCCACAAATTTTATCCGGTAATGGAATAAAATTTCCTCTGTTTACAGATACTAGCAGTACGGCTGTGAGAGAATTACTGTAAACGGAGGAAACAGATATATGAAAGCAACAGGAATAGTCAGAAGAATTGATGATCTGGGAAGGGTCGTAGTACCCAAGGAGATCAGAAGGACGCTTCGGATCCGCGAGGGAGATCCGCTGGAAATCTTTACGGACAGAGAGGGCGAGATTATTCTGAAGAAATACTCACCGATCGGAGAGCTGTCTGCATTTGCAAAGCAATATGCAGAGAGTCTGGCACAGACTATGGGATGCCTGGTCTGTATCTGCGACATGGATCAGGTGGTGGCAGCGGCAGGAACAGGGAAAAAGGATCTGTCAGATAAGTATATCAGTACTCAGCTGGAAACACTTCTGGGAGACCGGGCCCCTGTGTTATTCCCGGCGCAGGATAAGAGCAGCGTCAAGATTGTAAGCGAACAGGAAGAAGAATATGCGGGAGAAGTCATCCACCCGATCATCTGTGAAGGAGACGTGATCGGGGGCGTGATCCTTTTGTCAAAGGATGAAAAAAAGAAATTTACCGGGACAGAGCAGAAGGTGGCCAGCTGTGCCGCGGATTTTTTGGGACGTCAGATGGAGCAATAATGGAATAAATCACAGACTGCCGTCATACCTTGTGTTAGACAAGGAGGGACGGCGGATGGAAAGAAAAATTCGAAAAGACACCAGGGTCTTGTGGGTGCTCAAGGCGCTCCTTGCAGCTTATGTGATCACGGGAATCCTGCTTTTGCTTCTGGCTATGGCCCTGTACCGGCTGGAACTGAATGAAAAGAGCGTATCGGCGGCAGTGATCGCTATCTATGTCCTGTCTACACTGGTGGGCGGGGTCGTCATTGGAAAACTTGCAAAGGTCAGAAGATTTCTCTGGGGGCTGGGGCTTGGCAGTGCTTATTTCATTCTGCTCCTTTTGATTACTCTGGGAGTATATCATACGCTGAGCGGCGACAGCATACATCTTATGACGACTTTTGTGCTCTGCGCAGGAGGAGGAATGGCGGGAGCTATGATATCCTGAGAAAAATGGATTGCGCAATCGCAGGTAAGATGATATAATAGCATAAGTTGAAAGATAAGGAGGAATGTGAACATGAAACATGTGAAGACATTAAATACACAGACCATGAACAATAACCTGAAAAAGAGCGGCTGCGGTGAATGTCAGACATCTTGTCAGTCTGCCTGCAAGACTTCCTGTACAGTAGGAAATCAGACCTGCGAACAGAAAAAATAGTCATCCGATCAGGAACATGAAAATTGCACGCCGGAAGGCATGAAAGCTTCGAGAGTCTGGGAAGCCAGGCTCTCTGTTGTTGTGAGGGAAATGAAAAAAGAGGATAAGGAAGGGGTATTACCTTGATTCATCAATACAAAAATAATGGATACAATATTGTCCTGGATGTCTGCAGCGGAGCGGTACATGTGGTGGATGACCTCTGCTATGACGTGATCAGTGTCCTGAACGGACAGGAAAAAGATTATACGGCTGAAGAGCTGAAGGCGCCGGAAGTATACAGTCTGCTGGAGGAGAAGCTGGGAAAAGTCTATCCGGCTGACGAGCTTAAGGATGCACTGGAGGATGTGGCAGAACTGACAGAAGCCGGACAGCTGTTTGTGCCGGACACCTATGAGTGCATGGTAGATGAAGTGAAGAGACGCAAAACCGTAGTAAAGGCATTGTGTCTGCATATTGCTCATGACTGTAACCTTGCCTGCAGGTATTGTTTTGCAGAAGAAGGCGAGTATCATGGAAGACGGGCTCTGATGAGTTATGAGGTAGGGAAAAAGGCACTGGATTTTCTCATTGCGAATTCCGGAAACCGCAGAAACCTGGAGGTGGATTTCTTTGGAGGAGAGCCACTGATGAACTGGCAGGTGGTCAAGGATCTGGTGGCTTACGGAAGAGAGCAGGAAAAGATTCATGACAAGCACTTCCGGTTTACAGTTACTACCAATGGAGTACTTTTAAATGATGAGATCCAGGAATTTATCAACCAGGAGATGGACAACGTGGTGCTGAGCCTGGACGGAAGAAAAGAGATCAATGATAAGATGCGTCCGTTCCGGAATGGAAAGGGAAGCTATGACCTGATTGTTCCCAAGTTTCAGAAGCTGGCAGACAGCCGGAACCAGGAGCGGTACTATGTCCGGGGAACATTCACCAGAAATAATCTTGATTTTTCAGAGGATATCCTGCATTTTGCGGATCTGGGATTCAAGCAGATGTCTATCGAGCCGGTAGTAGGAGATGAGACGGATCCCTATGCTATCCGGGAGGAAGATCTGCCAAAGATTATGGAAGAGTACGATAAGCTTGCCAGGATCATGGTCCAGAGGGAGAAAGAGGGAAGAGGTTTCAATTTCTTCCATTTTATGATAGACTTAGACGGTGGACCGTGCGTGGCAAAACGGCTTTCCGGATGTGGCTCCGGGACAGAATATCTTGCAGTGACCCCATGGGGAGATCTGTATCCCTGTCATCAGTTTGTGGGAGAGGAAGAATTCCTGATGGGTAATGTAGATGAAGGAATCGTAAGACCAGAGATTGCAGATGACTTCCGCAGCTGTAATGTCTATTCCAAAGAAAAATGCCGGAGCTGTTTTGCGAAATTTTACTGCAGCGGCGGCTGTATGGCAAATGCATATCATTTTCATGGAACCATCCATGATACATATGATATTGGCTGTGAGATGCAGCGTAAGCGTGTGGAATGCGCGATCATGATAAAGGCCGCTCTGGCCGATGCATCGACGATGCAGGAAAATGCAGGAAAGGAAGTAGCAGAACATGAATAAGAAAAAGGGCATAATCAGCCTGGTGCTTATGGCTGTCGTGATCATTCTGCTGGGATATACGACAGCGGTAGGTTTTGGAAAGACTGGTACCGGTGCGATGAAGAACATCAAGCTGGGGCTGGATCTGGCAGGCGGTGTCAGCATCACTTATCAGGTGGAAGATGATAATCCGACGGCGGAGCAGATGAGCGACACCATCTATAAGCTGCAGCTTCGTGTGGAGCAGTACAGTACAGAGGCCAGTGTATACCAGGAGGGGGATGACCGGATCAGCATCGAGATCCCCGGGGTCAGCGACGCCAACGAGATCCTGAATGAGCTGGGTAAGCCAGGCTCTCTGGAGTTCCAGACGTCTGACGGAGAGACGGTGATCACAGGGGCAGATGTGGATACAGCCAGCGTACAGTCTGGTCAGGACGACATGGGAAATGCTGAGTATTCCGTAGAACTGGTGTTAAATGATGAAGGAACACAGAAGTTTGCAGATGCCACAGAAGCAAATATTGGACAGCCTATCTCCATCATCTATGACGGAGAGACTATCAGCAGTCCTACCGTGCAGTCTGCAATTACTGGAGGAACCGCATATATTACTGGTAACTTTACCTATGAAGAAGCAGAGAATCTGGCTTCCACCATCCGTATCGGAGGCCTGCAGTTAGAGCTGAAAGAGCTTCGGTCCAATGTGGTGGGCGCCCAGCTCGGAGAAGAGGCGATCAGTACCAGCCTTCTGGCAGGTGCGATTGGTTTTGCTATCGTATTTCTATTCATGATCTGCGTATACTATCTGCCGGGACTGGCATCTGGAATTGCGCTCCTGATCTATATAGAAATTGTTTTAGTAATCCTGAATGCGTTTAACGTGACGCTGACCCTGCCGGGTATCGCCGGTATTGTCCTGAGTATCGGTATGGCCGTGGATGCCAATGTCATCATTTTTGCCCGCGTACGTGAAGAACTGACCAGAGGCAAGAGTATTAAGAATGCGTTGAAGACAGGATTCCAGAAGGCGATGTCGGCGATCGTGGATGGAAACGTAACGACTCTGATTGCCGCGGCGGTACTGTGGTTCCGGGGATCCGGTACGGTTAAGGGATTTGCTCAGACTCTGGCGATCGGTATCGTAGTATCTATGTTTACAGCTCTGGTGATTACAAGGCTGATCATTTTTGCTTTCTATGCCATTGGACTTCGGAATGAGAAGCTTTACTATCATCCCAAAAAGGAAAGAAAGCCGATTGATTTCCTTAGTAAGAAAAAGTACTTCTTTACTTTGTCTATTGCGGTGATGATCATCGGACTGGCAGTGATGGGATTTAATTACTCCAAGGGTCGCGGGGCGTTTGCCTATGGCCTGGAATTTGAAGGGGGTACCTCGACCACAGTAGAGTTTAATAAAGATTATTCGATCAATGAGATCGACAAGGAGATTGTTCCGGTAGTGGAAGAAGTGACCGGAGACAACAATGTCCAGACACAGAAAGTAGAAGGATCAAATCAGGTCATCATTAAAACAGTAACGCTGGATCTTGAACAGCGTGAGGCGCTGGATCAGGCTCTGGCAGATCATTTCCAGGTTGATCCTGATACGATCACTGCAGAAAATATCAGCTCCACCGTCAGCAGCGAGATGCGTCAGGATGCTGTGATCGCAGTACTTACTGCAGCAGTATTCATGCTCTTATACATCTGGCTGCGGTTTAAGGATATCAGGTTTGCTACCAGTGCAGTGCTGGCGCTGCTCCATGATGTGGTGGTTGTCATCATATTCTACGGAGTGTCCAGGATTGCCATCGGCAATACCTTTATCGCATGTATCCTGACGATCGTGGGATATTCGATCAATGCGACGATTGTTATCTTTGACAGGATACGTGAGGAACTGCATTACAAGACCAGGTCGACGGATCTTAAGCTTCTGGTCAACAGGAGTATTACAGAGACGCTGACCAGAAGTATCTATACGAATCTGACTACCTTTATTATGGTCGTAGTTCTCTATATTCTGGGCGTCAGCTCCATCAGGGAGTTTGCGCTGCCGCTGATTGTCGGCATTGCATGGGGAGCTTATTCTTCCGTCTGCATCACAGGTGCCCTGTGGTATGTGATGAAAACAAAGATCGGCGGAAAGAAGGCTGCAGGAAAAGGAAAGAAATAGCAAAACGGGAAACGGCCGATGCCATGGAATCTGGCAGGCCGTTTCTTTTATCTGTGGAGGAAACGATGGAACGATGGGTAATGCTCCGAAAAGGAGCAGATTTTGCAAGGATCGGAGAAAAATTTGGAATCAGTCCAAGGCTTGCCTGCCTGATCCGGAACAGGGATGTGATCGGTGACGATGCAGTCTCCCGGTATCTGGGGGGGACGATCGGAGATCTCTATGACGGCATGCTGATGAAGGACATGGATAAAGCCGTGGAGATCTTAAGAGAGAAGATTGCAGACGGAAGCCGTATCAGAGTGATCGGTGACTATGATATTGACGGGGTTAATGCTACCTATATTCTATTGGAAGGACTCCGCCGCCTGGGCGCGGAGGTGGACAGTGATATTCCGGACCGTGTGACGGACGGATATGGGTTGAATCTCCATCTGATCCAGAGGGCCTGTGATGACGGGGTGGATACTGTTGTTACCTGCGACAACGGCATTGCAGCATCAGAAGAGATTGCCTTTGGCAAGGATCTGGGAATGACAGTGATCGTGACCGATCATCATGAGGTGCCGTTCGAAGAGTGGAATGGAAAGAAAGAATATCTCCTGCCGCCGGCAGACGCTGTGGTAGACCCGAAGCGGTCTGACTGTACCTATCCTTTTTCCGGACTGTGTGGAGCAGCAGTTGCTTATAAGCTTATGGAGGCTCTGTGGGAATCTATGGGAAGAGATGCCGAAGATCTGGACGATCTCATCGAAAATGTGGCGATTGCCACAGTGGGCGATGTGATGGATCTGCAGGGTGAAAACCGGATCTTTGTAAAAGAAGGGCTGCAGATGCTGGGAAGGACCAGGAATCCGGGACTTCGGGCATTGATTGAATGTACGGGACTTGCGGATAAGACGATCAGCGCATATCATATCGGCTTTGTGCTGGGACCGTGTATCAATGCCAGCGGACGTCTGGACACGGCAAAACGGGCGCTGGCTCTTCTTGAGGCAAAGACGAAGAAAGAGGCGGACCGGCTGGCCGGCGATCTGAAAGCCCTAAATGACAGCCGTAAGGAAATGACGGAGCAGGCAGTAGCGGAAGCAGAGCTGATGGTGGAGGCTTCGGCTCTGAAGGATGACCGGGTCCTGGTGGTCTATCTGCCTGACTGTCATGAGAGTCTGGCCGGTATCGTGGCTGGAAGAATCCGGGAACACTACCATAAGCCTGTATTTGTGCTGACAGGCGGCCGCGACGGACTGAAGGGGTCGGGACGTTCGATTGAGACCTATTCGATGTATGAGGAGCTGAGCCGCTGCAAGGAACTTCTGACAAAGTTTGGAGGACACCGTCAGGCGGCGGGGCTATCGATGAAACGAGAGAATCTGGAGCGGTTCCGAAAGATGATCAATGAGAAATGCGAACTGACGCCGGTGGATCTGATGGAGAAGGTTGTGATCGATATGGAAATGCCCTTTTCCTGTGTGACTGAAGGACTGGTACAAGAACTTGGTCTGTTGGAACCTTTTGGAAAGGGAAATACAAAGCCTGTGTTTGCAGCCAGAAATGTGGTTCTTGAAAATGTCAGGATCCTGGGGAAAAAGAAAAACGTGCTGAAGGCAGAGGCAAGAGATGGGGCGGGCAGCCGGATAGAAGCCCTGTACTTCGGGGATATTGAAGATTTGAAGGGAAAGGCCGGACAGCTTTTGTCTATTACTTACTATCCTGGTCTTAATGAATATATGGGTAAGGTGACACCTCAGATCATCATCACCCATTATCAATCTTCGTAAATGTACAGAATAGTTTGAAAATAAAGGGAAGTAATGATATACTTAAGATTGTATTAATATTTTTAAGAGAATGGAGAAATGACGATGAAACGGATTGAGGACTATGTAATCAGTATTCCGGATTTCCCGGAGCCGGGGATTATTTTCCGGGATGTGACCAGTGTGCTTCAGGATGCAGACGGCCTCAGACTTGCGATTGATCTGATGCAGGAAAAGCTGGAGGGCCTGGAGTTTGACCTGATCGCAGGGTCAGAGTCCAGAGGATTTATCTTTGGAGCGCCGATTGCATATAACCTGCATAAGCCATTTATTCCTATCCGGAAGAAGGGAAAACTTCCAAGAGAGACGGTGTCCATCCAGTATGAGCTGGAGTATGGCACCGCAGAGCTGGAAATGCACCGGGATGCGGTAAAACCGGGGCAGAAGGTCGTTCTGGTGGATGATCTGATCGCTACCGGAGGGACGAATGAGGCTATGATCAAGCTGGTGGAAGGCCTTGGCGGAGAAGTGGTAAAGGCTGTATTTCTGATGGAGCTGGCAGGCCTGAAGGGCCGGGAACGTCTGGCTCAGTACGACGTAGATTCGGTCATCGTATATCCTGGGAAATAATATATACTAGAGAGAGGAGGCGTTAATATGTCAAAGTCTGCAACTACTTATGAGGCGATCGACGGACGGATCGCACCGGAGTCCATTACGGAGGATACCATGAGCGGACTGGAGATCGTGGACGGGCATGCGGTAAAAGCGCCCGGCGACTATGAAGATCCGGATCGTTTGTATGACATGTTAATCGCCCGTATCCGGAAATATCATCCCTCTACGGATGTATCCATGATAGAGAAAGCATACCGCATGGCAAAGGAAGCCCATGGCGAGCAGTGCAGAAAATCAGGAGAACCCTACATTATTCATCCTTTGTGGGTTTCTATTATCCTGGCGGATCTGGAGATGGATAAGGAGACCATTACCGCCGGTATGCTTCACGATGTGGTAGAGGATACAAAATTTACAGAAGAAGATATTAAACGTGAGTTTGGCGACGAGGTGGCGCTTCTGGTAGACGGCGTTACCAAGCTGGGAAGGCTGTCCTATTCTTCGGATAAGCTGGAGCTTCAGGCAGAAAATTTAAGGAAAATGTTCCTTGCCATGGCCAAGGATATCCGGGTGATCATCATCAAACTGGCGGACCGCCTTCACAATATGCGGACGCTGCAGTTTATGACTCCTGCCAAGCAGAAAGAAAAGGCAAAGGAGACCATGGATATCTATGCACCCATTGCACAGAGGCTTGGTATTTCCAAGATCAAAACGGAGCTGGATGACCTGGCGCTTAAGTATTCCCAGCCGGAAGTGTTTTTCGATCTGGTCAGACAGATCAACGCGAGAAAAACAGAGAGAGAAGAATTTGTACAGCAGATTGTGGATGAAGTGTCAGATCATATGAAAAACGCCAATATCAAGGCAGAAGTCAACGGACGGGTCAAACATTTCTTCAGCATCTATAAGAAGATGGTCAATCAGGATAAGACGGTGGACCAGATCTATGATCTGTTTGCAGTGCGGATCATTGTGGATTCAGTGAAGGACTGTTATGCGGCTCTTGGTGTGATCCATGAAATGTATACGCCGATTCCCGGAAGGTTTAAGGATTATATTGCCATGCCGAAGCCAAACATGTATCAGTCTCTTCATACTACACTGATGAGTTCGGTGGGGCAGCCTTTTGAGATCCAGATCCGGACACAGGAGATGCATAAGACGGCAGAATATGGTATCGCGGCCCACTGGAAATATAAGGAATCTAACGACGGCAAGAAGAGCGTGGAGGCCCAGGAGGAAGAGAAGCTGAGCTGGCTCCGGCAGATTCTGGAGTGGCAAAGAGACATGTCCGACAACAGGGAATTTTTAAATCTGATCAAGGGAGACCTGGATCTGTTTGCCGAAGACGTATACTGTTTTACCCCTCAGGGAGATGTGAAGAATCTTCCCAACGGTTCGACACCGATTGATTTTGCCTATGCGATCCACAGTGCGGTGGGAAATAAGATGGTAGGCGCCAGAGTTAACGGAAAACTGGTAAATATTGATTATAAGATCCAGAACGGAGACAGGATTGAGATCCTGACTTCGCAGAATTCCAAAGGTCCCAGCCGTGACTGGCTGAACATTGTCAAGAGTACCCAGGCAAAAAATAAGATTAATCAGTGGTTCAAAAGAGAATTTAAGGAGAGCAATATCATCCGTGGAAAAGAGATGATTTCTTCCTACTGTAAGTCAAAGGGTATTAACCAGAGCGATATCATGAATTCGAAATACATGGAAGTGGTCCAGAAAAAATACGGATTCCGGGACTGGGATGCTGTGCTGGCAGCCATTGGACACGGCGGCCTGAAGGAAGGCCAGGTAGTCAACCGCCTGATGGAAGAGTACAACAAAGAGCATAAGCAGGAGATCACGGATGAGGTGGTCCTGGAACGGGTTGCGGAGGCTTCAAAGAATAAGGTTCATATCGCAAAGTCTAAGAGTGGGATCGTGGTCAAGGGGATCGATGATGTGGCAGTTCGTTTCTCCAGATGCTGCAATCCGGTTCCCGGTGATGAGATCGTAGGATTTGTGACCCGGGGAAGAGGGCTTTCTATTCACCGGACCGACTGTGTGAACATGCTTCACCTGACGGAGTCGGAAAGGGCCAGACTGATTGACGCAGAGTGGGAGAGCGATGTGGCAGAAGAAGAAGGAGGACAGTACCTGGCGGAAATCAAGATGTATGCACACGACAGGCAGGGACTCCTGATGGAGATGTCCAGAATCTTTACAGAGGCGGATGTGGATGTAAAATCGATGAATGTCCGTACCAGCAAACAGGGAACGGCAACGATCGAAGCCGGATTTATCGTCCACGGAAGAGAAGAATTGTCAAAAATTATTGAAAAGCTGCGCCAGTTAGACGGCGTGATGGATATTGAAAGGGCGACAGGTTAAAAATGAAAGTAGAAAAGTTTGTAACAGGGATTATCAGCACCAACTGCTATCTGGCAGTGAATGAAAAGACAAAACAGGCAGTCGTCATTGATCCGGCGGCTGCTCCTGCACGGCTGATGGATCATATCAGGGAGGAAGGGCTGAAGATTGAGGCGATCCTTCTGACCCATGGACATTTCGATCATATCATGGGGATTGATGGCTTTCTTAAGGAGTATGAGGTGCCGGTGTATGTACATGAAGATGATCTGCCGATGATGGAAGATCCACAGTGGAATCAGTCGGCAATTTATACTGCAGGATATACGTTTTCCAAGGCAGAACCTGTAAGGGATGGTCAGGTTCTTTCCTATGCAGGGTATGAGTTTAAGGTTCTCCATACACCGGGGCATACACCGGGCGGATGCTGCTATTATGTGGAATCAGAACACGTACTCTTCAGTGGGGATACCTTATTTCAGAGGTCCGTAGGACGGACTGATTTTAAAGGAAGCAGTACTTCTGCCCTGATCCGCGGAATCCGTGAAAAGCTGATGCCTCTGCCGGATGATACTCATGTCTATCCGGGACATATGGGAGAGACGATGATCGGATATGAGAGAGAGAATAATCCATTTATCCAGGAGTAGAAGATGATCAGAGTTGTTTGCAGAGATGATTCATATTTATATAATGCATATCATATGGTGAGGGCTTTTTTCCCGGAGGAAGAGGTGCACTCTTCTGTGGAGGAGAAAGCCCCTCATTTTGCTGCTGCGATATTTTCGGATGGGGAGGTGATCGCTGCGGATCCTCCGGCCGGAAGGATGACGGCGGAGGAAAAGAGAGGCCTGGACCGCAAGTGGTACCGCATGCTTTCTGAAAGATCCGGGCGCACGCTTGCCTGGGGGATCCTGCTGGGCGTACGGCCTACAAAGATTGCCATGCAGAAACGAGAAGGAGGCTGGGAGGCAGAGCGGTTTATCAGCTGGTTTGAAAGAGAATATTTGGCCAGCCAGGAGAAGGCAGTGCTTGCCTGGGAAATCGCAGGGAGAGAGAGGATGCTTTTGTCACAGCTGGACCTGGAGAAAGGATACAGCCTGTATATCGGGATCCCGTTCTGTCCTTCGGTATGCAGCTATTGTTCTTTCAGTTCGGGGGCTCTTGCGGACTGGCAGGATCAGGTAGACGCCTATCTGGATGCTTTGTGCCGGGAAATCCGTTTTATTGCAGAAAACATGCAGGACAGAAAGCTGGATGCCATCTATATCGGCGGGGGGACCCCCACATCGTTGAGCGCAGGCCAGCTGGAACGCCTCCTGGACTGGGTGGACAGATGCTTTGTAAGAAAAGATCTGCTGGAATATACGGTTGAGGCAGGGCGCCCGGACAGCATTACACAGGAAAAGCTGAAGGTGCTGAGAAACCATGACATCACCAGGATCTCCATCAATCCGCAGACCATGCAGCAGAAGACGCTGGATGTGATCGGCAGAAAGCATACGGTGGAAGAGATCGTGGAGGTGTTCTGGCAGGCAAGAGAACTTGGATTTGACAATATCAACATGGATCTGATCGCCGGGCTTCCCGGCGAAGGATTGAAGGAAATGAAGGATACACTGGGGAAGATAGAAAAGCTTTCCCCGGACAGCCTGACAGTCCATTCTCTGGCCGTCAAGAGAGCAGCGAAGATGGGCCGGGAAGAAGAAAAGGCCCGGATGGGGACAGAAATCGGAGAGATGATCCAGGAAGCAGCCCTCTCGGCCGGGCGTATGAATCTTTTGCCTTATTACCTTTACCGGCAGAAGAATATCGCCGGAAATTTTGAAAATGTGGGCTATGCAAAGGTTGACAAAGCCGGAATATACAATATACTTATTATGGAAGAAAAGCAGTCGATCCTGGCAGCCGGAGCCGGGGCTTCCTCAAAGATCGTTCTGAAGGAAGCAGTAAGAATGCCGGGAAGCCGGAAGAATAAGATGACCAATCTGATTCGGGTTGAGAATGTAAAAGCAATCGATGCGTATATCCGCAGGATCGATGAGATGATAGAACGAAAAGGAGAATGGCTATGGCATTAAAGAAGAAACCGGTTACCGGCATGAAGGACATCCTTCCTGCAGAGATGGAGATCCGTGATTATCTGATCGGTCTTATTAAAAAAACTTACAAGAGTTTTGGATTTACGTCAATGGAGACACCATGTGTAGAGCATATTGAAAATCTGTGCAGCAAGCAGGGCGGAGATAATGAGAAGCTGATCTTCAAGATTATGAAGAGAGGCGAGAAGCTAAAGATTGATCAGGCAAAAGAGGAAAATGATTTGGCAGACGGAGGTCTGCGTTATGATCTGACAGTTCCGCTTGCAAGATATTATGCTAACCATTCCAATGAACTTCCGGCACCTTTCAAGGCGCTGCAGATCGGTAATGTATGGAGAGCTGACCGTCCGCAGAAAGGACGTTTTCGTCAGTTTATGCAGTGTGATATTGATATTTTAGGTGAAGCATCTGCACTGGCAGAGATCGAGTTGATCCTTGCGACAACAGCAATGCTTGGCAAGCTGGATTTCAAAAATTTTACAGTTTGTATCAATGATCGTGGAATTTTAAGAGCAATGGCTGCATACAGCGGATTCAAAGAGGAAGATTACGATGAAGTTTTCATTATTTTAGATAAGATGGACAAGATCGGTGCAGAAGGTGTAGAAAATGAGCTGATCGAGATGGGCTATGCAAAAGAAAACGTAGAGACATATCTGAAACTTTTTGATGAAGTAAGCGCAGATGTAACAGGAATCCATTATCTGAAAGAAAAGTTAGGAGAATATCTGCCGGAGGAGACTGCACAGAGTATGGAACTGATCATGTCAAGTGTGGAAGAGGCAAAAGAGTGCGAATTTAATCTGAAATTTACACCGACACTGGTGCGTGGACAGTCTTATTATACAGGAACAATCTTTGAAGTAACAATGGATGACTTCGGAGGTTCCGTAGCAGGTGGCGGAAGATACGATAGGATGATCGGTAAATTTACCGGACAGGATACGCCGGCATGCGGATTCTCTATCGGATTTGAGAGAATCGTTATGCTGCTTCTGGAAAATGGATACAAAGTTCCGGCAGCAAAAGAGAAAAAGGCATACCTTCTGGAAAAGAAGCTTCCAAAAGAAAGTATGTTAAAAGTACTTGCAATGGCGAAAAAAGACAGAGAAGAAGGAAAACAGGTACTGATCGTCAATATGAAGAAAAACAAGAAGTTCCAGAAAGAACAGCTTACAGGGGAAGGCTATGCAGATATTGTAGACTGCTACGCAGACCGTCTGTAGAATATAGAGAAGAAAAGGAGAAGGATCATGGCAGAATCAATGCAGGGATTAAAAAGAACCCATAGATGTGCCGAGTTATCTGCAGCGAATGCAGGTGAAACTGTGACAATCATGGGCTGGGTACAGAAAAACCGTAACAAAGGAGGTCTCGTATTTATTGACGTCAGAGACCGTTCCGGAATCATTCAGGTTGTATGCGAAGAAGGCAAGACGGATGCAGCGCTGATCGAAAAGGCCGCGAAGCTTCGTTCGGAATATGTAGTAGCTGTTGTAGGTAAAGTGGAAAAACGTTCCGGCGCAGTTAATAAAAATCTGGCAACCGGAGAGATTGAGATCATTCCGGAAGAATTACGTGTACTTTCCGAGTCTGAGACACCACCGTTCCAGATTGAAGAAAATTCAAAGACAAAAGAAGAGATTCGTCTGAAATACAGATATCTGGATCTGAGAAGACCGGATATGCAGAGGAACCTGATGATGCGAAGCAAAGTTGCGACATTAACCCGTCAGTTTCTCGCAGAAGAAGGATTTATGGAGATTGAGACTCCGATCCTGATCAAGAGTACACCGGAAGGAGCAAGAGATTATCTTGTACCAAGCCGTGTGCATCAGGGACATTTTTATGCACTCCCGCAGTCACCACAGCTATTCAAACAGCTTTTGATGTGTTCCGGATGTGACCGTTATTTCCAGATTGCAAAATGTTTCCGTGATGAGGATTTAAGAGCAGACCGTCAGCCGGAATTTACACAGATTGATATGGAGCTTTCTTTCGTTGACGTAGATGATGTAATTGAAGTAAATGAACGTCTTCTCGCAAAATTATTTAAAGAAGTTCTTGGTGTTGAAGTATCACTGCCGATTCAGAGAATGACATGGCAGGAAGCAATGGATCGTTTCGGTTCTGATAAGCCGGATATCCGTTTCGGAATGGAACTTCAGAACGTAACAGAAGTTGTAAAAGACTTTGATTTCGTTGTATTTAAAAGTGCGATTGAAAATGGTGGAACTGTCCGTGGCATCAACGCCAAAGGACAGGGTAGCATGGCAAGAAAGAAAATTGACAAACTGGTTGATTTTGCAAAAGACTATGGCGCAAAAGGACTTGCATATATTGCAATCCACGAAGATGGAACTGTAAAATCCTCATTCGCCAAATTTATGACAGAAGAGCAGCAGGCCTCTTTGATCCAGGCAATGGGTGGAGAGAATGGAGACTTACTTCTGTTTGCAGCAGATAAAAATAAAGTTGTATGGGATGTTCTTGGTGCACTGCGTCTGGAACTTGCCCGTCAGATGGAATTGTTGGATAAGAATGAGTACAAATTCCTCTGGGTAACAGAGTTCCCATTACTTGAGTGGAACGATGAACAGAACCGCTTTACAGCGATGCATCATCCATTTACTATGCCGATGGAAGAAGATCTTCAGTACATTGACAGTGATCCGGGAAGAGTTCGCGCAAAGGCATATGATATTGTGCTGAACGGTAACGAGATCGGTGGAGGAAGTGTACGTATCTTCAATCAGGATATTCAGAGCAAGATGTTTGAAGTTCTCGGGTTCACACCGGAGCAGGCACAAGAGCAGTTTGGATTCCTGCTTGAAGCATTCAAATACGGAGTTCCGCCGCACGCAGGACTGGCATACGGACTGGATCGTCTCGTTATGCTTATGGCAAAACAGGACAGCATCCGTGATGTGATCGCATTTCCGA